>JACCEA011290833.1_pt1 | contig 13267 bp, 10 predicted proteins | sample 7449851 | NCBI WGS metagenome assembly JACCEA01 (sample SAMN15323453, study PRJNA562643) | freshwater metagenome | isolation source: river surface water | place: USA:Blue River Watershed | collected 2017-08-18 | reverse complement strand
GGCGTCCTAAATGTATTAACCGGACCTGGAGTAACATTGAAGCCTATTGAATTCCGCGCGTATGATCTAATATAATAAAGGACATTCCCAAATACCAAACCAGTGCTAACCGTACTTGCATAATCGCCAGTTGAATAAGGCCCATTAACCTGCGAAATCCTTGAATCTCCTGGACCTGGCGAGGGATTTGAGGAACTATAATAAAATCCACGCTCTAGGATAGGTAAACCTCCATCAGAATCGACAGAACCTGTTACCGACAATACTTTACCGGTAAATCCAATATTCTTAGGCGCATTATTAATTACCGGGGCTGTATTTGCCGGGGTGTTTATAATCATTGGGGTGTTATCCACCGACTCACCATATCGATTACTCGCAAAAGTTCGAACAAAGTAGGTTGTTCCAGCATTTCTTCCGGGAATATCAGCTATAAAATCCCCTATCCCCAATGGGCCACCTACAAAAAACTTGTCTCCAAAAACAGAAGAGTTAGCGCTCACATAAAAACCCCTTTCAGTGATTGGACTCTGTCCATCTCCTAAAATTGTACCTCTTGCTCTAAAAAAGTAATAACTAGGGTCAAATACATTCAGATTCCTAACACTTGGAGGCCCCTTCGTGGTAAATACAATCTTTTCCGTATGTGTCACTCCTCCATTAATTGGACTTTCATTCAGCGCAAATGCCCTCACATAATAAGTTGTACCTCTCTTTAAACCCGGTACAATGACTTCAAATATTCCTGTTTTAGAAGGTCCATCGCTAATCGTTCGAATTTGTGATCCTTCATATAGCGTAACCTTTGAGGCATCATCATAAAAGAATGGTTCAGGATAAGAAGGAGATGTTGAAATAACAAATCCTCTTCTGCCTATAGATCCCCCCTCAGCTGAGGTTACGGCCATTCTTAATCTAACACTTGTGTCTTCAACATCAAAAAAACCAACAGGGTCTAATTTAGGAGGTCCAATTTCAGTCGTTACGGTAAACTCCTTTCCATAACCTGTTCCTTGGTTACTCGTCGCATAAGGACGTACATAGTAGGTAGTCTTAGGCAGGAGCCCGGGAATTGTTACCTCATAAAAATTCGAAGAACCTGGGACTGATATGACTCCGTTCTCTTTACTAGTCACTAAAGAAACATTGGGTTTTGTCCTTATCGAATAGCAAAAACCTTTGCTGGTCACCGGATCCCCTCCATTATTAGTAATGGTTGTTGACAACTTCATGCTGTAAGCATCCTTACTAATTGTGGCACTTGTCCCAAAACGAGGCACTCCCTTTAACGTCTTTAAAGGCACTTGCTGGCCATATACCGTTCCGTAATAATTGATCGCATAGGCCCTCACATAATAATCTGTGAAAGGAAGTAAAGTATCTATAACCATCGAAAAAGCACCTATGCCACCAGATTTCGCTTTACGGCGCTCCTTCACCGAAGTCGTCGGATTAGGAGTTACACTCCAAACAACACCTCGCTCTATGATTCCCTCACCACCATCCGAGCTGATATTTCCTCCTGCAATTGCGGTATCTGATTTTACTGTGGTTGATGAGATGGGCGTGGTAGTTATCTCTACCTTATTTGTTAAACCCACAATCGGGTTATCCAATTTGGTACAAGATACACATGCAATCAAAAACCCGAAGAAAAATAAAATCCGATTCATCATACTTTAAAACGTTATTCCAATTCCTGCACCCACATCCAAGGATATTGACATACCACTATCTCCCTTAATTGCGTTGACACCACCCTGAAGATTAAACATACCCAACTTAATAATCACACCTGCCTCACCCTCAATTCCTTTAGCGGTTTGTACCTTATTTTTCACCCAGGTGTTTGTCAACAATAAACCAGGGCTCGCATATCCATAGGTTTCTGCATTCCAATAGACTTGACTATCTCCCACGCCTCCGCCAATGTAGCCATGCAACCAAGGTGTCAACTTAACCATTGCCCCCCCCGTGATAGACACACGCTGCGTAGCCACCTTTCCGTTGATGACATAATAGGTGTTTGTATTGACAGGGTAATTGGTAATCTTGGCATTGGTCATCTCAAGTGTCGGGGATACGTTTCCTAAAGTGCCACTACCTGCTTGCTTATAACGTACATATCCTTTAAAATTCGACCCACCTACACCAAGCATGGCCGTGAACGGCTGAACCGCCGCACTACCGCCACTAATAATTCCGCCCCCTAAATAGATCCTTTCCTTTTTCTCAACCTCCACAGCGGCCTCACCGACCTTCGTTTTCCCTTTTGGTAAAATTGGTGCCGGCTTTTCTTCTGATTTTACCCCTGTCGCTTCTGCTTCCGCCTCTTTTTTAGTCTCTTGACTCGAGCCCGCTGCCTGAACAGCCCCGCCTGAACCTTCTTGACCAAATGGATTCGGATCATTCTTGTCTTCAAAACTTACCGATTGTGCATTACTTGCCCCACAGGTATTTTCAAAACGGAAAAAGTAAATTCTTCCCGGCTTGTAATCGTAATCGATCAGGGTCTTGTAGGTCGTGGCAAACTTATGTGCTGGGTCAATTTTATCCCAATACCAAGAAACCGGTAAATTCTTTAGTTCGTTGTCATTACTCAACGTAACAATCGCGCCACCCCCGTTAGGAATTAAACTTTGCGAATACTTCAAATTATTGACGGGCATTGGGTTCACGATGTAATTATACCCAACGCACTCTTTAGGTGCATTTACCCCCACCATGTGAACGAAAAACTTCGTCGACTCCAAGGGTGAAACCGTCAAGGTATCCCCAATCCATACTTGCTCCCCCTCACATGACGACTTCGTCCAATGATATTTTACTGAGGCACTCTTTTTCCCACCCACCGGATAAAAACTCACTTTCTGACCCGGACAACTCATCATCGTCGCAATGACTCCAATGCTCTTGGCCATTTCAGGTTTTGGCGCAGGAGGTGGTAATTTCTTCACAACTTGACACTCTGAATCCTTCGTCGGATCCTTTTCCCAACGAAGATTCACATCATAAAATGCTTTAATCAATCGACGTCCCGAAAATGAATTATCCGAATTCGGATCACTCAACGGTTGTATCCCGTCCCAAACATCATTTCGCTGACGAACGCCTACATTTAGGTTGACCGTCTTACAAATCGTCACCCCCGAACAGTCCTCAAACATGATCTTGAATGACAAAAAACGATCAAATCCGATCGGCTTTTTCAAGGCCTCAATCCTAAACCGAAATTGTTGATTCACAAAACCCGTGGCATCACAACTGTTCTTCTGCAGCTTGTATTCAATCTCCACACGCATGTCTGTATTATCGATTAAGTAGCCGGCCGACTCCCAATCACCGGTAATCGGAATCGAATCCAAGGCAACTTGGGCACGTAAATCTATACCACTCAAAATCAAGTAGACTAAGCAAAAAAACGCAAATAAATGCTTAGACCTCATCTACCTACCAAGCGTAAATATTATATTTCACATAAACCTTCGGCTGATTTCTCGCCTGCGCGACCGCCACTTGACGGATCGCATTGATTTCTGCCAAACGAACACGCGCCTCATCCTTCTGCCGACTCAGTTCCAATGTCCAAGCCCGTTTCTCATTAATTCGATACCACTCACTGATCTCTTTAATCAATGCGACTGCCTCAGGACGACACTTCGAATCAAATGAAATATCCTTCAAATAATTTTGAGTCTCCTCCGCATTGTGTACCGCCCAGCTCGCTCTCGCTTTCCCTAACAATACCGAACATTGATGATTCTGTAAATCAGTCATCAAGGCCTGAACTTGTGGATAGCATTTTTGGCGAGGCGTAATGTATTGTACCAATTCCAAGGCCTCCTCAAAACGACCACCCACCATCAAAGTTTTAGCCTGAGCGATGTTGCTTTCGCAATTGAGCTCCAACTTATCTTCATAGATCTTCGTCATCGAAGTCAAACTCTTTTGGTAACACTCCTTGCAAACTTCGGGTACAGAGGCCAACAACACTATCGCATCATCATGCTGATTCATGCCTTTCAAGGCCGTCGCACGCTCTTGCAAGTAATCACACTGATCATTGTAATATTGAATAATACGGCTCTTCCCATTCACTAAAAACTGCTTAATATTCGTATCCTTCGCATTGATGGTCTTAAACGCAGCTTGATACGCTTTAATCTCATTCAAGCCCATTCCCTTCAAGCTAATCGTATACGAATCAAATTTCGTCCCCGTCTCGCCATCACCGATATTCAAAGTCAAGTCGAAATCAATTAAGGTATACGAAGGTGCTCCCGTCGTAATACTCTTATTGGTTACAGAGATCTTTGGCGTAATGATAAATCGATTGGCCACATTGGCAGAACCAAAACCCGATTCAGATACCATTTGACTGATCTTTGATTCCAAGAAATCCTTCGAAATCGTAGGCAATCCTTCCACTTGTTCAGGTATATATACCGTCAAGGCAATTCGGCCTAAATCATCCGACTTCCCTAAAGAATTCTGACCAAAGGCACCCTGAGCCACCAATAGGCTCATCAAAATGAACAATACTTTTTTCATAGCTATTTACTTCCTAAGATGATGGTTGCCCCACCGATTCCATTCCGCTCTAACTTATTGACAATACCAAAAGGAGCATTCTTTAAATATTTGGATAATCCACGGGCAAAAGAATAGGCATCAATCGCATTACCACTCGCATCAAACATGGGAATACGCACCTGCTTCATTACCATCATATCCGCTGACGAATCCGTAATATTAAATCGTCCCTTCACCGTATTCTTTTGCATCCACTCCTCGATATATTCCAAAAGCTCTTTGTCATTGAATTCGGTTTCTAAATCATCTTCCCAGCTATCGAACTTCTTCACACGAATAACCACCTCACGACCATTTTCGAAACTGTCATTGAAGTGTGTCATCAACGTCGCATTAAAATTATCGATGTGCGCCAATACCGCCTCGCCCAACAACACATGAATGTCTGCACTCGATGAGGGTACACCCGTTCCTACACCTGTAGCAATTTGCTTATTGGTATACGCATCAAGTCCCTGTAAATTAAACGTAATGGTCTTGTTGAAACCGGATTTTGTTACGGTCCATCCCAACTGAATAATGATATCGGCTTTCGCTTTCGCCTTTAATTTATCCGTGATTGATTCCGAAATAGATGCGCCCGACTTAGAAGTCAAGGTTTGGTTTTCCAATGCCTCATCTTCCAACGATTTGATAACAGACTCCAAATTTTCCAATGGGAATCCACGCTCAGCCATTAATCCGTTAATCGTACTGATTACGGTCAACAACTCCGAATTTTCAATTAAGGCACGTTTGTAGTCAGGCACCCGAACACGAACCCCTTGATTGTTATTTTCAAGTAAAAATCCATTTTGGAAACACCAGTTGTCGCTTGGAACAATCATGATGGTTGGCTTTTTAGCTTGTGCAAAAGCTCCGAAGCATAGGCCTAGAATGGCAAAAAGCAATAGATATTTTTTCATACCTTAAAATCCTGCGTTTAGTTTTTTAATAATACCAGCATTCTCCAATTCCGTACGCAAATTGGCTTTATTCACGGAAACAATCACTCCAATTTTTAATTTATTACCCACTTTGAAACGATCATTTTCATTGATGCTTCCATCATTACTGATCGAAACATAATTTAAATAAGGACCATTGTCTTTGAAGAAAGCTTTAAAATAATCTTTGTGTTGATTCATCTCGCTTAACTCCGTCACCATCGGCTTTTGCAAACCTGAGCCCGGAACTCCTTTGAAAAGAATGGCCTTCACCGCATCCATCTTAGCAGCTTCGAGGCACTGACGCTCATTGCGTCCATAGGCAAAAACCTTGAACAATTCCGTGCCTTGTAATCCAGTTCGGATGAATTGGACCTCGTAATTGAAATCACGGTAGTTTTGCGCTTGAGCAGCAAATGAAAACAATAAAATAAACAAAATTGAACTTAATGATTTCATAATAATTATCCGTTTATAGAATTAAAAACCGGTAAAACGTAAACCAATTGACAAATTTGATGGACTCTCAAATAGACTTCCAATAATTGGAATACCTTCATCAGCGTCGTCATTCTTTATCTCACTTAATAAAGTAAATCCTACTTTATATCCGAGATTCAATTGTGTATATTTTCCAAAGTTAACACCAAATTTAATACCCGCTAAACCTCCGTACTCATTATAAGCATATTTTAAAAGTCCAGGTACCTGAAGTGCCGATAATTCAGTTCCAAATGCACTGATATTCGTAATTCGTGTTGAACTGACATAGGCGCCTGCATAAGGAGTTAATTCAATCAAATTGAATTGGAAAATCTTTTGAGCTGTTAACTCCCCAATTACGTTTCGTCCTCTAAAACTTAACCCTTCCCCATCACCAATTCCAGGAACATTAATCTCCGGACTCTTAAGCTCAGTTAATCCTCCGATATTCAATCCTAAACGAACACCAGGATATAAGTTGGTAATATAATCAATATTCACCATCGGACCACTGAATATGTTATCCATTAATACATTGAATGATGCCCCAATAACAAATCCAGTCTCTGGGAAATACTGAACCTTCATCCCTTTATCTACCCCTTTCGAGAATACCTTGTAGAAAACCGAAGGCTCCATTTTCCCATCGGCTTTTTTGCGATTGTCACTCACGCGCTTCACACGTAACCAGCCCACATTTCTTTCAAATGGATTTCCAGCCTTATCCAATTGCAATTCCGATACTTTAAATAAATGGTCTATCTCTAAGTCTTCCTTCAAACCAATTTTAACTCGGATTGGGCCTGTAGCAAATACCGATGATTTAACTCGGAATGGCTCATAATTAGCCGTAAATGTCTGATTCGCATCGGATACCGTATTACTAACCAACTCGCGTTGAATCTCGCTATCGTTCTTAAATATGTATTTCGTCTCAGCGGCCTTATCCTTGCCAGCTGAGCTTAGAATCGAACCTAATGATCCCGACAAATCAACCGTATTATTATCCGTCGAGCTATAAAAATCCTTTTGCAAAATAACTTTTACCGGGAAATTATATTCCTTGAATGCCTTCAATTTAGACGTACTAAATTCCTGGAAAATCAAATTATCAAATTGTCCACTCTTATTTAGGGTCTCCATATCCAACTTGATCAAATAGACCGTTCCACGTAAAATGTGGGTCTTCAAGCGAGCGTCCTTCTCATTCGTTGTAATTTTATATTGATTCGGATCATACACCCAGAAGTATACATTCTCTAACATCGACACAGCACGGTCCTTGATGGATGCCATATCGCGTGCAGAACTCTTTGCCTGCATCACATCAGAGTCGGTAGCATCATATAACGCACGCTCTTCAAGCTTAGCCAATGTCATGTAACCCAATTTGTTGTCGATCAACAAATTCGATAAAACACGATTCGGAATCTTGGATTGGCGTAGTTTGGCTACAATTTGAAATGAACGAATTGAGTCTTCAAATACCAATTTCTTCGAAAGTTCCTCTAATTGTTTTGAGATTGACGCAGACTCCTCTTTGGACATGTTTTGCGTCTTCGCGCGGCGATCTTGTAAGTCGTAATATTGAACACGGGTATCCGAAATCATTTTAAATACCACATCCATGGTATTGTTACCAATGTAGTTCTGATCATATTTTTCCGACAACTTTGCCGAGTCGACATAATTGTAAATACTTAAATCCGAGCCACTGTGGCGAATGTAAATCGGGGTGACACTACTTCTCGAATATCTCGTAGGAGTTGGGATGGGGTTTTGGCCATTAGCGCTAAATCCTAAGACGAAAAGCAAACAAGCCAACAAGGTGTTTTTAGTCAACAAACAATGAACTTTCATTTTTAGATAAATTGATACAAAGTCAATTTAGAAAAATTTAGAGGGAATGAGCTCGAAAAATTATTTAACGGTATTCCTAATTTTATCAATTCCCAAAACTACCATTAAATAAATATCAGACTTTAAGTAGGAGAAATAGCCCCCTATCCTTGTATCTTGCAATTCTATTTTGGCATATTATACCCCAATTAAGCATATGAAAAATCTTTTACTCCGTAACTACAAGTCAACATTGACCCTGTTCGTTCTTTGCCTTGGGCTTATGTTCGAACTAAATGCACAAACGTCCAATGTAACCACGGCCTATAACCTAGATAAAGGTGCGATCGAAATCAGTTTCGATTTAGCGGGTCCAGAAACATCCCGTTGGAACGTTAATGTAGCCCTCGTTCAAAATAAAGACTCGAAATTAATCGAGATTCCGGCTAGCAATATTAACAAAAGTTTACGTGGTTTAGCGCCGGGTAAACACCAGTTTGAAATCAGTTTTGCCGATTTACAGATTGAAGGTGACTTTTCCACAAAACTCGATGCTTATGGCTCAGGAAGTGCAGAAAGCCGCAGACCCGCAGAGGCTAGTAAGCCTGCCGTGGCAAGCAAACCAAAAGCCGTAGCTGAGGAGCCCGCAGAACCTGCCGCAGAGGAACCTGCAGAAGAAGCCGGCACAAAAATGTACGCCAAAAAATCAAAAAAGAAGGCCACAGTAGCCGAAAAGCCAGCTAAAAAGGAAGTTGAAGAAGAAGAAAAAGAAGAGCCCGCTGTAGAAGAAAAAGAGGAAATCGTTACAAAAAATGTGGAATCGGACACCGAAGAAACGGACGAATACATTCCGGAAGACAATGTGCCTGCAGGAAGTAAAGGAACACTTAGCGGTTCTTCGAAAAGCAAAACCCCTGCGCGGATCATCAAAGGTTTTACCGTAAAAGGAACTTCCATCAGCGACCTAAGCTTAAAAATCAAACAAGCTTCCAGTGAAATGATGATTTTGAGTGACCTTACGCCTGTAAACCTCAACTTAGACTTGAAACGCTTGACTTTCAAATGTGACTTCGTAGCTAATAATAGCAATATCAGTAAGATGGGATTGTATTTCGGCCCCAAATCAACGGGTTGTGAGAGTTGTATTAATGTTGTTATCAGCAACCCAGGATCAACCGTATTGTTAAAAGGCTCGAACGGTGTTTTTGATTACGAAGTAATTGGTATTAAACGTAACTAAACTATGAAGTCCACTCGCAAGCGCGTCATTTGGGGCATCATCGTGGTAGCCCTGCTCGTAAATAGTTTCTTCATAATCCGGGTCATCTTGACCCAAGAGGGAAATGACGGGATTCCAAGCGGCCTACCTTCCAGCGAGAAAGCACTCGTTAAAGGGAGTACGGACACGAGTATTAACCAGGCATATTACATCAAAACAGTTGGCCTAGACAACCCCAAAGGTCTACTTTTTACGGTGAATGAAATCCTGAAAGAAAAACAAGTGAAGGATACGATGGGAGTCTATCGGGAAATCATTGATAAGGTATTCACGCCAGCCATTGCCGAATTTGATTCGACGAAACCCTATTCACCAGCGGCCATTAATCAGCTGATTGTTCAGGGTTACCATTTTGCCTATGCTGCATCTTATTACCCCAATGAGGCTTTGTACCTAAATACGTTGGCCGACATGCATTTCAATAATGCGGCGAAACAGTTAGAATACTACCAAAAGAACAACACTTCCCTGTCGAATCAGTTCAGCTTCCAATACATGACCCAACGTTGCATGGAGGCGAATGTAGGAACCAATGTGAAAGAATCATCCGCAGATAAATTTGTCAAAACACTCCTTGAGGAGGATTATTTCCACTTGGTAAACACCACGTGGAATAAATCTTCATTAAAGCTAAAACTATTGATTGGCTTAGTGGGTTTCTTGACCATCTTAGGATTGATAAATGCCATCACATTTATATCCGCTAAACTTTCAATACAGTCCAAATCATGAGATTAATTTTCTTATCCGCTTTATTTTTAATTACATCCATTGGCGCTTTTGGCCAATATGATCAAAAACTTGTCAAATTTGATTTTAAAGAAATCAATGGTAATCCGTTTGGGGTCGTAAAATTAAATATGACGAACCAACGGGTTAAGGTGAAATACTTTGCCTCCAAAGATGCCAACTCAAGCCTATCCGTTTACCAACGATTTAGCGATTGGGCTTTTAATAAAAAACTGATTCTTGTATCAAGCGGTACCTACTATTACTACCCCGATAAAAAGAACCGTGATAAAAACACGGCGCGTCCCGTAGGTATTTGTATCGATAATGGAAATATCATCAACAAAACAACGGATGATAACCTAGACGCTTTGGCCCTAATCTATTCCTCGGGAAAGATTGCAGTAGAAAATCTAAATAGCAAGGTGATTAGCGTGAAGGATGCTTCGGGTAACCCCTTAAACCTGAACTTAAGCAATGCCTTGGACAAAAATCTATTTTACAAATGGGCGACCGATGTAAAAGCAACGATTTTCCAAACCCACCTATTCGCTTATAAAGGTAATTTATTAGTGGCACCCAATGCAAACACCTTCAAGGATTACCGTCGTTTCCTGGCTGCAGGAATTAACAACAACAATGAGACAGTACAGTACATCATTAATTTACCTTTCAACTCTACGATTTTAGAGGGAAGTAAATATGCCTTAGACTATTTGAAAACGAGTGAGAATCTAAAAGAGATCTCTTTTTTGATCAATCTCGATACCGGCGCACAAAATGCCTTAGAAACTTATCATCCGAAGACCGGCGATAAGCTAAGCAACAGTAATTTTAGCGGAGTGAAGGACATCAAGGATGCGATAAACCTAATCGTATATTACTATCAATAATGTTTAATTATCCGATAATCTTTCTGGGGCTATATTTAGCGTTAACGAACTATTTCATCGATCAAAATGTTAAAAATTTTGATCATCCTTTTGATTTCTCGAAATACAAGTTCGCTCCAAAGCCCGTTGTCGTTAAGAAATCGGAGGTTGATTCCACATTATTGTTCCCTACCAATATTCCTAAGGTCGCTGGCATTAGTTTTCACGTGAAAAACTACCAATCCAAATATGAAATAAAATATTTGTTGATTGGAGATTCAAAAAAGGTCTCCTTGATTCCTAGTATTAAGCAACACAACAGTTTTGAAAAAATCCTTTTGGGTCATCAAGAGGGCAACTTTTTTCTCATGAATGCGGGTATGTTTCATCCCAATTTTAATTCGGTAGGTCTGACGATCGCAGATGGCGAAGTAAAACAAAATCTAGATACCTTAACGAGCGTACAGAATGGGAATTTTTACCTATATCCGAACGGGGTATTTACGATTGATAAAAACAATAAGCCTTCGATTTCTACTACACAAGATTTCGTGAAGGCGAAAGTTAATTTGAAGGATTTAAGTTTGGCCACGCAGTCTGGACCCATGTTGGTCATCAACAACCAAATTCACCCAGCCTTTTCCGCTACTTCCAAGAATACGAATGTGCGGAATGGCGTAGGGATCAACGACAAGGGTGAAATCATCTTTGCTATCTCAGAGACGGAAATTACATTTTATGATTTTGCCACCTTCTTCAAGGATGAGTTGCATTGTTCGAATGCGCTTTATTTAGACGGAACGATCTCCGAGATCTATTATTGGGACAGACAACGAAAACGTTTTTCCCACACGCCTCGTATCGGCAATGGTAAATTTGGTCCCATATTTATGGTGAATTTGAACGAGGAGAAGAAGTAAAGCGAATTTGGTAAAAAGAAATTTACTAAAATTTCAATTAGGGAATTATTTCACCATTAATTCCAAAAAAGGTTATTTCTTCTACATCACCCCGATTAAAAAGTATTTGTTGAAAAATACCGCCCTCCTCATAATATACATTCCAAATCCCGTGCTTCACATTGGGTAAACCCATATAATCCAAGACTACATAAGCACCTTCCATTTGAATTCTTCCAGATTTATAATAAGATTTCCAGATTCCCACTTTTCTGTAAATTGTATCCAAAACACATTCCACACATACAATATGGGTATCTTCTAATAGAATCTCATCACTTCCTCTACTTGTACAATCTGTGAAAGAAGCTATTTTCCCCTCGGAAAAAATTTGGCCATCTGAATAGAATTCTCTTTGCATATTGACATAATTAATCAAATACAAGTTGACAAAAAGATTCCTATTACGCAATCGTAATCTAATTTGACTTTAACTAAAAAAGCTAACAACTAAGCGTTTAAGCTGATATTTAGTGAATACCTTAATCATATTACCCCTCCTACAAGCTTGTAATTTCCGACCAAGCGCTGATTTGTGCCCCAACTTTGTGTCAGTTTTCAACCCAAACAAAAAACGACATGAAGAACGAACAAACAAACCCACAGTCCATGACCCATCGCTTTTACAAGGAGGAAGGAACATGGTATATTGATTTACCTGCTTACTTAGAGGCAGGCCTAGGAACCAAAGCAAATTTGATGATGGTCTGTGGAGCGGATACCTTTTTGGATCATCTATCCAATCAAGGAAGTGAGGTGACCGTACACATTGAGACGGCGCCGTATGCCGAGCAAACATTTGCCTTGAAGAAAATCGGGATGGGCAAAGACCAGGAGCAATTGGATGCGGTGGGCCATGCCCCCGTGGATTATGGTGCCTATTACAAGGCGGATCGCAACAATCACCTCTTATGGTTATGTCCGGTGACGGAATACGTTTTTGGTGGGGGCTACCCTGACAATATCTTCATCCACGTGGTGAATAATGACAAGCCAAAAACCTTTTATCACATCATCACGGACGAGAGTGGTTCGATGGCCGACTGCCTTCACCAGACCGTGAATGGACTCTATGAGCAGCGTAACAAGATTTTGGAACTGGCTGTCAAATTCCCCGAACAGGACATCCGCGCAGGTCTAACTTTTTTCAGCAGCACGGTGAATCCCATTTTTGAACATTTATCGGTCCGTGATATGATCGGCCAAACCATGCCGCATTACCGCCCAAATGGAAATACGGCTTTGTTGGACGCCATAGGCATAACCATTCAAAGCGTGGAGCAACAGATGAAATCCCCGGAGGACTCGGCCGTCATTATCATTTTGACTGACGGATATGAAAATGCCTCTCGAATTTTTACCTTGCAACAAATCCGGGCTATGATTTCAAGCAAGGAGGCGACCGGTCGCTGGACATTTAGCTACTTGGGGGCGACCTTGGATGCCGTGGCGATGGCGGAGCAAATGAACATCAAACGTCAAAATGCGGCGGCTTTTGATAAAGCGGCGATGAACAAGGATGTTTGGAATAAACTCTCCGACTCGATGGATCATTACTTAGATAAAAAACGCCGAGGTGAATCCTTG
>JACCEA010725754.1_pt1 | contig 13271 bp, 6 predicted proteins | sample 7449851 | NCBI WGS metagenome assembly JACCEA01 (sample SAMN15323453, study PRJNA562643) | freshwater metagenome | isolation source: river surface water | place: USA:Blue River Watershed | collected 2017-08-18 | reverse complement strand
ATATCAGTGCCCATTCTCAAATGAAACGGTTGTTCACACTTGCGTTGGGAAACCAGGAACCTTCGTGAGCTTTTGTCCCATCGTTATGCCTTCATGTTCTCAATATTTTTGGAGTAGCGGAATCAGTGATGTTTATGATAATTGTGTTGTCGTTAATCATACTAGCACCAGTACAAAGTGTTCATGCTCCAACGTTTATGCTGGACGACAGAGCATTTCAAGGACACTCGTGGAATCAGATGAGTCATCGCATCTCGGTCAACATTTTGCAAACGATTTGGTCGCATCTGTTGAATTTATTGCTATGGATTCAAGAAATACTTTTGAAGCAGCTGATAACGTTACTGCACCATTGATATGGCTGTTAATAAGTGTGTTTTCTTGTATATGGGGAGGAGGGTTGCTCCTTGCTGTTTTTATGTTCACATACGAACAACGGCAATTGAAGGCTATTAATAAAATCCATGAAGGCGGAACAGAATCCAGTAATGCAATTCGAATAAAACAGCAAATATTGCAATATGTGGACAGGATTCTGCCTGCCGTTTTTAGCCCTGATTTGGGACCGCTCTTGAGAAGTTGGCGTGAAGTTTCGACACATCATCGATACTTGCATCTATTTTCAACGCGAGCTGAACGTAGTGATTTTATTGATCGATTGTATAAAACTGTGAGAATTGCAGGAATTTTGACGTTGTCAATATTTATCCAAGCTGTACTATTCGATTTACAACATCCTGAAGATGATGGTACTTGCTACAATATCACGGAAGAAAAGCTTTGCTATCAACGGAAAACTGTTTTGGACAGCTCCGAAACATATTGCAAGTGGGATTCTGAAAATGGAATTTGTCATTTTAACAATGATAAATTTTCTCAAGAGGCAAATGTCATAATAATAATAATTACTATTATTCTCACTGCGGTGTTCAAAGCTCCGATGGATTATTTGTTGAAGGTTGCTATATCTCCTGTTGCACAAATTGAATCCGACGCATCGATGTCATTGTGGTTGTCGGCGTGGAAGAATAGGTGGCCTACTCGAGCAAAAGCATATTTGCAAGACCCACATGTGGATTTTGAGAGACGCCAACGCAAAACTAGAGCTGCATTGATCGATCGAAGAATTCCACACCAAGTTGCTGTTGCCCAAGCAGTTAGTGCCGAAAGTGTTATTGGCATCCATTCCCCAAGAGCGAAATCAGTAGCGCCTCACGATTTTGCCCAATCCATCGCATCTATGAAACAGGCTCTTGATTCTCAGAATCGGTATGACCCAGAGAATCTTTATCGAGAAATTTTAAAGTGCCTCACTTCCGAGGATTTGCATAATCATGATCGCCAGATTTTTTGTGATCAATGGGGAGTTGACAATCAAACTTCATTCCAGGGGAGCGGTGTTATTAATAATGGATCCCACGCATTTGTTCCTGGTGCACAGGAAAGCTTGGCCAAATCAATAGAAGATGTGAAAAGCGATGCTTCGGAATTGGAGGGAGCATTCGTTTTGTACGGTAAATCCAGTGCCGGACTCGAATTATTGTACTTGTTTCTCGTTGATCTTCTCGGTCGTGAGACGAGATCTGCTTCAATTTTGAGAAACAAGTTCAATGAAGATTTTACTCGTCTTCCTATTGTTAGCAAAAGTGCCAAATACTTAGCATTGATGTTGGTTCTACTGTTAAATTTGTTTTGTGTTCTTTACACTTTGCTGAAAGGTTATACCAAAGGTGTTCGTTGGCAGTATAATTTTCTCATATCTTGTTTAATCGAGATTATTCTGGACATTCTATTGTTAGAAACTTTGGAATGCATTATTTTGCATTATGCCATCCCAGAAACTGTACGAGCAGATGTTGAAAAAGTCGTTAAGGTTATACGTATTCTAATTAACAATATTGATTCATTCGTGGATCATATTACATATGAGCAAGGATCAAAAAAGGAAAATATTACGAATAATTTTGATGCATCAAGCTATTTGTTTGTTTCAAAAAGGTTGGCTTTATTGAGACCTACTTTGCTCGAAAGTAAAATGATATTATTGTACTCCAATCGATTCCCGGGAATGATATGTCGTACTTGGCCTCACTATCAAAAGGTGCTTGAGAATTATTCTAATTCGAAGAAAGTTCAAATAAACCAAAATAAAGCATTGGTTATTATTCCTTCATTTGCAAAACCATTTATTTTTTCATTGATGAATGGCATCAGTACGGGTATCGTTTATTCATTTCAAGCTTTTGGTGTGATGCCCTTTATTTATCAGAGGTTTTTCGTCAGATCGATTGAAACTATGGTAATGTCAGGTTTAGGCATTTTGTGGTTTTGGGCCTTGCAACATCCAATCTTTTTTACAATTATGGGAGCATTATTGGTCATGATTGTTGTTGTTGTCTTTTTATTCCGTATGGGAATATCTGTTGTTCATATTGACGATCATCGACACTTGGAACGTGCTCCCAGGCCAAAGCAGGATGTTGCAGTTATTGCCTCTGCACCTGCTGCATCAATTCTTGCCATCGCTAATTCCTTGTCTCTTGATCATATGGAATTGAATAATTCTGTTAAGGGCGAACCTTTTATGAAACCAGGAGAAGTACCACTGATAGACTTGTCATTAAAGCTGTTAGCAAAACCTCTTGAATCTATGGAGGAAGATGTGGATGCAATCGCAATAGAACAGTTTGAACCCCCACTTGAGGAGCTCAAAGAAGATAACTCCCATCCTCCCACCTCCCATCCTCTCGTCTCAGAACCAGTTGTTCCTCTTCAGATATCGTGCATTGAAGTTGACGACACGCCTGTCGTTGAATTAGATTTACTAAAAGCCCTGCCGTCATCAACAGATGTTACAAACCGTAATCCTTCGATATATTTGCCTCCTTTACAACGTCAACCTGTAATATCTCTGCAAGAAATTTTGGCACTTGCTAATGACCAAACTGAGCCAACAAAACCATCTACAAAAGTTGCCAGTAGAAGATCTCAACAATCATTCCGAGTACCGCGTAAACTAGACGAAAAACGAAAAACAACTCGCTCAATGACTTTTTCTCGGCATTCTTCAGCTAAGGCGGTTGATTCCAATCGACCGGCAATGGTCGACAAACCCTCTATTCCGGTTTTGAAGCCATCTGAAATGCTAGAATTAAGCTCTGATAGCAACGAAGAGAAAAAGGTAACCAGTCCTGTGAGAATGCCAAGACTTGTTACCAGAGAATTTACAAGAACTCCTCAAACGACTATCGCAATTCAAGCAATAGATAGCGATATTGATGAAGCAAACGATGCCATAAAAAGCATCAGTGTTCAAGTTACACCCAGACTTAGAACGTTACCCGAGCCATCATCAATTGCCACCGTAGTCAAGATCTCACCACTCTCAGATAGCACTATCCACTTTGCAGAGCCGGAGCTTGCATTGGGTAGCATATACCCTTCAGAATCAGAGATCCATTTTGAAACAATGAATATGGATCAGAATACTTTTGGTTCTACCACAAAAATCGAAACAAGGTTATTTGATGCAACCGGTTCATCGATACCTCCTTATATAAGTTCTGATGAAAAAGAGGAACTACAGATATATCCACATAATTTAGTTGACTCTCAGAAAAGCCAGATCCATACAATTGAAGTGTTGCCATTTGCCGCCTTATTGAGCCCTGAGGAGATTGCGTCAGCAACAGATGATCAACATTCAATAGAGCATTCGGATTCTCCTCTTCAACAAATCACTGCAGTCGGGGATGCAATACCAGACAAAACCGACAATATAGTGAATGCAATTGATATTTTAGAAACCACCAATCATATTATCGATACATTAACTTCACAAAGTGACGAGCATGCGGACGAAGATACTTGTGACCCAGGTCAAAATTCTGTACTTCCAATTGAGCCAATCACAGAAACACCCTTGTTTGCAGATCCCAACCAAACAATTTTAATTGACCATAAGGTGATTCCTTTTGTTCCTGATGAAATCATTCCCGATGAAGCACCAATAATGATGGTCCCATCGGATACAATGAACAACATAATATCATCGAACGGTGGAATTCTAGGGAAAGATATTCATGAAATTGCTGTTGAGGTGCATGATCGCAATGATAATCCTTTTGTAATGGACGACCTTCTCGAAATTATGGATAGCATTTCCAAAAGTCAAAAAGTTCCAAATCATACTGACCATGAGCCTACGGCTACAGAAAAATACAAGCATCTTGATCGCGTCGACAGTGATGAAGGTGATGAAGATTATGCTTCTCGGATATTACGACTTCCCAAGAACAGACTAGACCACAAACCTCCTATTGATTTCAATGATGTTAATTTGCACGTTACTGAATCGACGTTGCACGTAAAAGCCCCAAACAATTTTCATGATTTGTTGGATGCACACGACATTCTAAATAGTTCTGCAGTTTCTTCCAACCGAGGAGAATCTGATGATTTAAAGCAGCTTTTGTCGACCAATGTGGAAGTGACTCCCATCAAAAAGAAAGCACCTCCTCCACCTTTGGGACATTTATTATCGTCATATGGGAAGGGATTTTCCACTGATGAATTCGATTTGATGCAAGAAACTCCTCTCATGAAAAAATCCAATTCAAAAACTCTGACTCCTACTTTCTCGAAACCGAAACAACTTCCATCAATATCTACTAAATTTACACCCGAATCGAAGTTGTCAAATCCAAATTATGGTAATATTTCTTCAAAATCAAAACTTCATAGCAGTGGTCAATTGATGTTGAGTAGCCAGAATTCTATGATGTTCAATCCTGTTTCTCCAAATGCATTGGAAAATGGATTTGGTCAATCGTTTTTTGGTGCCTCAACCGTGATGACTCCCAGTACTTTGCCTCCTATCCAAACCACTCCTTCAAAGTCTTCAAAGAAAATGTCAAGCCCTAAAAAATATAATTCTAAGATCCAAGAGGACGGAATTTCAATATCTTCGCCTATTCGTAAAGGTGGAAGACGTAAAAAGTATAGTGAGGACGCAAATTTATTGGATGCATTTGATAGTCTCTTAGATAAAGCATAAGAAATTATGTATTGTATATAAAATATTAGTTGAAGTTTATAGTCATTGTAAAAGCTTTGTATTCCTATTTGTATGATGGAGTGTCACACGCATATTTGTTCGACGTTCAATATATTCTTGTTATGTAGATTATATGCGGGACGAAAACTTGTAAAAAACACGTGTTGCAATCTGTCAAAACAAGTACGTTGTGTTGTCCTCCTCTCTGATGATTGTTCAATTTCTATTGGGAGTTGAACCATCTATGTGTAGTGGTAGTTTTGTTTAGTTATTAGTATAGTATAGTACTGTATTAATCCTTCGAAGAACAGATTTAATGAATCTAATTTTTTCTCTTCCTCTGAAGTCCCGCAAATAAAAATCTATTTATTGAATATTCAATATTAATCAGTTTTCATGTGAGGAATGCAAGTTTTTTGGGTTTTCATTTGAAATTAGTCACTTTTTGGGAGTCGTTACGTGAAAGTTCAAGCACTTGTGGATTTTGGATTTGCTGAGTCCAAATCTAAAACCAACAAGATCCGCACCGCTTTTGAAATTATTTTTCACAGTGCGCATAAGTTCTCCTTTGAAGTTCTCTTGTAGAGTGGATTCGCTGCAAAATTCACTTTGAGTGAGAGAGTATTTCTTTTTCTTTTTATTTCTTTTTTTTGGAACCAAATTTGTGTATTTTTTTCACCTTCAACTCACTTTGCTTCATTGATTATCAATCATTGAACTACCATCAAACTGCATTATCTCCACCATTTTATCGAAGTGAAAAGTTTATTTATTTATATTTTTTTTAGTTATTATTTTGTGCGTATTTGTGCTAAGTAACGACACCCTAAGGATTAAATTAGATTGTGTTCATTGTCGTTGCTACTCTAACTCTTTTTTTTTTTGTCTTCTTTATTGAATCCCTCGAATCATACGAAGGCCTTGTTTTGTAATTTTTTACTTTCTCCCAGTAATTTCTTGATTTGTTGTTTATTCCCAAAGACAAGAAAAGATAGCTAAGCTCAAATTGAAAAAAAAAAAAAAATCTTATAGTGAGTATATTTGAATTTTTACCTCTTTACAAACATGTTTCGTAATGTTATCACTGCTTCCAACGCATCTGCGTTGAATCGTTCTCGCTACATTCAGCAACAACTTCGTTCCTTACAAGGATTAGTGGTTGGTGTTCCTAAGGAAAGCCTTGATGGTGAACATCGTGTTGCGTTGTCTCCTCAAAATATTGGTAAACTCACCAAGGCTGGTGCTACTATCAACATTGAAACTCTTGCTGGTGATCTCAGTGGATTTTCTGACGAGGCTTATCGTGCTGCTGGCGCTCATATCGTCAGCGCCGAGGAAGCCTGGAAAGCTCAAGTTGTTGCCAAGGTTCGTCCGCCAACTCTCTCTGAAGCTCAAAAGGTTGAAAATAGAGCTATTATGTCTATTATCCAACCAAGAGTCAATACTGACTTGGTGAAGCAATTGGTTGGTCAAGGTGCTACAGTATTTTCCATGGATTCTCTCTTAAGAACTTTGTCTCGTGGACAATCATATGATGTTCTTTCATCTCAAGCAAATATCGCAGGTTATCGTGCCGTTATTGAGGCTGCTCACCACTTGCAACGTCCATTTGCTGGCCAAATGACTGCTGCCGGTAAGATTCAACCCGCCAAAGTGTTGGTGGTTGGTGCTGGTGTCGCAGGTCTTGCTGCGATTCAACTTGCCAAGAAGAAAGGTGCTATCGTTTACGGGTTCGATGTTCGTTCTGTTGCCAAGGAGCAAGTTGAAAGTTGTGGTGCCAAATTTTTGGAAGTTCAAGTTCAGGAAGATGGTTCCGGCGCTGGTGGATATGCTAAGGAAATGTCAAAGGAATGGTTTGATGCTGCTGAGAAGATGCTGTTAGAAGAGTGCAAAAACTTTGATGTTATTATTACCACTGCTTTGATTCCTGGCAGAAAAGCTCCAGTGTTGATTAAGAAGAACATGGTTGAGGTCATGCCCCCGGGAAGTGTCACAGTTGATTTGGCTGCTCCTGCTGGAGGCAACGTCGAAACAACGGTTCCTGGAAGAGTTATCCAGCATGGCGCGGTTACTTGTGTCGGATACACCAATATGGAAAGTCGTATGGCTTCCACCGCTTCTTATCTCTTTGGTGGTAACATAGCAAATTTCTTGTTAAGTATGGAAGATAAAAAGTCCAAGAAGTGGATCGTCGACCTTGAGGATCCTGCTGTTCGCTCTATTTGTATTGCTTTGGACGGCAAGGAACTTCCTCCATATGTTCCACCCGTCACCGCCGCTGCCGCTGCTCCAGCTGCTAAGCCAGCCGGAAAAGAAGCGAAAGCTCCAAAGACTGATGCGGAGATCAAGAAGGATTACATGAGAAATGCCATCTTTACCTCTGCTGGTACTACTACTGCCCTTGGTTTGGCTTCTCTCGTTCCAAATGCACCAATGATGACAACCTTTGCATTGAGTTGCTGGGTTGGCAACAGTTGTGTGCAAGGTGTGACCCACGCTTTGCACTCTCCATTGATGGCCATGACCAATGCTATTTCTGGTATGACCATTGTCGGTGGTATGTTGCAATTAGGTGGTGGTTTGGTCCCAACCAATGTTCCACAAGTCTTAGCTGCCGCTGCCGGTAAGTACCAGACTGTAACTTGTTGTATGTGATAATCATTGTCTCTTTCCCATTTTTCTAGTTGGTCTTTCTGCTATTAACTTGTCAGGAGGTCTTATTGTCACCAAGAAAATGCTTGACATGTTTAAGAGACCTACTGATCCACCAGAATACAACCAATATTACTTGCTCCCAAGTGCCATCGCCATCGGCGGTTCTGGCGCTTTATTCGCCACTGGTATGAATCCAGCTTCTTTGGCCCCTATGTTGGCCCTTGGCTCTGCTCTTGGTTGTGTTGGTGGAATCTCTTGTCTTTCCTCTCAGGAAACTGCTCGTTTAGGCATTTCTGTCGGTATGGGTGGTATTGTTACTGGTTTGGCTTCCACTCTTGCTTACATGAACCCTGCCGACCTTGCAACTTACGGCCAATTGATGATGCTTGGTAGTGGTGGTGGAGCAGCTGGTTACTATATCTCTACCAAGATTGGTCCAACTGAACTTCCTCAAGCTGTTGCTGCTTTCCACTCTCTCGTTGGTTTGGCTGCTACCTTCACCGCTGTTGGTGATTACATGATGCACGATCCTGCTACTCATGCTTCTATGTTCCATGACACCTCAACTTACCTCGGTGCATGGATGGGTTCCATCACTGCCACTGGTTCCGTCATTGCTTACGGAAAACTCGCAGGAACCATCGATTCTGCACCAATGCAGCTCCCCGGCAGAGATGCAATCAACATTGGTTTGGCTGCTGCCAGTGTTGCGGGTATGGCTGGCTTTGTTGGAAGTTCCGATCCTACTATCGCATCCCTTGCCTTAGGTACTGGTGTTGTTTCCAGTGGTGTATTGGGTTTGCACATGACTAACTCAATCGGTGGTGCAGATATGCCTGTCGTCATCACCCTCTTGAACTCCTACTCAGGTTGGGCTCTGTGCGCCGAAGGTTTCTTGTTGGATCAGCCATTGCTGACTGTTGTCGGTGCTTTGATTGGCTCTTCAGGTGCTTTCTTGACCAGAGTTATGTGCGAGGCCATGAACAGATCCTTGCCGAACGTTATTTTGGGTGGCTTCGGAACTACTGTTAACACCGCTGCTTCAGCTTCAAAGGAAGTCAGAGTACACACTGAGATCGATGCTGTTGGTACAGCTGAGGTTTTGAAAAATGCCGAGAAGATTGTCATAGTTCCAGGTTATGGTCTTGCTGCCGCTCAAGCTGCTAGTAAGTTCTTCTGTTTTTATGCATGAAATTGCTGTTGATAATGTGATGAATACTGCAGGTGCTATTGCTGATATTGCCTTGAAGTTACGCAAGGAAGGTAAGGACGTGAAGTTCGCCGTTCACCCTGTCGCTGGTAGAATGCCTGGTCAATTGAACGTTATGCTTGCCGAGGCTGGTATTCCATACGATATGGTGTTCGAAATGGAAGAAATCAACCACGAAATGGATTCCGTTGATGTTGCCATGGTCATTGGTGCCAACGATACTGTTAACAGTGGTGCTGAGGAAGATCCAAACAGTGCTATTGCTGGTATGCCAGTCATCCAGGTACAATTCCATCATTTTTTAAGTAAGTAAAAAGTTAATGTTTTCTTGATGGGGTAGGTTTGGAAGTCCAAGCACACCGTATTCATGAAGCGCTCTATGGCTTCTGGATATGCTGGTGTTGACAATCCAGTGTTCTACAAGGGCAACACTGACATGTTGTTGGGTGATGCGAAGAAGACTTGTGAAGCTATTAGAGCTGAAATTTTGAAGTAAAGAAATGGATGTTATGATTAGCTGTGTCTCCATGCTGTAATAGGGTACTTCCTGTTGATACCGTACCACCAGTATAGAGAACTAGACACATAGAGGTTTTTAGCTTAGCATGCTAGCAATATTGATAGTTGGAGTCTTAATAGTTATGTGGAATGATTTGTCTTTGTTTGTAAAAGCATAAAGTGTCACTTCTGAAGTAATTGGTTGTTTAGCAAATAAGTAAGTTACAGTATGTGGTGTAGTAATCAACGGATTGAATGCAAAAACGCAAAAGAATTGACCATGCTGAGGATCGAACTCAGGACCTTTTCGGTGTTAACGAAATGTGATAACCGCTACACCACACGGCCTTGCCAATCAAGAAATATTGTATAATTTGAACTAAATTAAGGATTTGGCATTCTGTAAATATTTTTATAGCTATAAGCTTGTACAATACCTGATTGCAACATCTATCTTTGCGATGACATTGACAAGAGGTATTGCAAGTTTTAGTAAGAGGAAGAAAGAAAAGAATGTCTTCAAATCATTGTTTGGTCAGAACAGTGACAGCGAAGAGTCTTCCAGCTCGAGCGATGATAGTGATGATAATTACAACCTCGACAGCTCTGCAAATGATTTGATGCAAAAATGTCAAGAGGAACCACATCATGAAAATGCGCTCGTAATTGACGGTGAAGGTTGTTCATATTATCAAACCGTAGTAAATGGTGAATTGCATCCTTTGCGTATTTCAATTCGAGAGAAGAAGATCCTTGGAATAGCACATCAACTTTGGCCAGCAGCGGGATACCTTTGTGATTATCTATTGGCACACCCTGAACAGATTATCTTTCCTCTCGATAAGCATAGATTGATCGGAGAGCATTATTATCAAGTGGACTTGTTGGAGATTGGGGCAGGTCTTGGTCTAACTGGAATTTATCTCGGTGCATTCTTTAACACGAATACCACGTTACAACCATCCCATCAAACACTGAAGATACCATCTAACAATGTAACATTAGACAATATTCGTATCGGGAAAGTGGTGTGTACAGATATTGATGAAGCAATTGCGGGTATTCAAGAAAATATTGACTTAAATCGTCATCATCTCGTAAACACCGATGATGCTGATATTGTCGTTTCAGCAGAGGAATTATTTTGGGGTAAATCTGAACACGTTCACAATCTCATGGAGAAGTACTTCCCCCACTGTATTAGTGGTAGTGCTAGTAGTGCTGACAGCATGAATAATCATGTATCCATGAATAGAGCCCCACCATTGGTCATTGCGGCAGATGTTGTCTATTGGGAATGTTTGTTCCAACCATTAGTTGATACTCTTCAGATTTTATGTCATGATTATCATTGTCATGTAATTATTGCACATTTTAAGCGTTGGAAAAAGGATAGTAAATTCTTTGCATTATGTAAGAAACATCGTTTAGAAGTTGTAGTATTAGAAGAAAAGATAACTCGTGAAAGAGATGTGCATCATAATAATCCAGATAGTGAAGAAATGAAAAAAACGATACAAAGAATATATCGCATACAAGCAGTGAATAAATAGATTAAATCACTTTTATAGCTGTCTGTAAGATTTCGATATTTCATTGATGATTGTAAAAAATTAATTTGATATACTTGGAAAGTGTTCATTACAATTATGATAATAATACTTGGTGATTATCTGCTGTGGGAACATAACCAGTTCTACATGAAATAACTTACAATACCCATGAATTACTGCCCTAAACACTATACTATATTAGCTGCTTCAAGTAATAGTTTGGATCTAGATCTCCTTTAGTAATGGCCGAAAAGATTTCCTTAGGCGATCTACTACATCCATATGCTAACATCTCTTTACGAATCAATTCTCCAGCAGCACTTCAAAGAGAGACAATAAAAGATATAAATAAATTGAATATTAATACTTTTAAATAATATCAATACTTACGGATTCAATGGATCGCTCGCAAAATTTTGATGCCAAATTTGTGCAGCGTACATTTTAGCATACAGATATGAATAATATGATCCACCATAATTAACAAAATGTCCATGATTTAAAACATTCATAGATGGTACCACATTGAGTTGTTTACATATCTTCTCTTTTAATTCTCCTGTTTTAGTGATTTCATCATAATCGCTAGAAACTTCAAGTAAATCCTTTGTTGCACCTAATGGGATAACAGTCAGATCTGATTGTACTCTTGCAATACCATCTAAAACACGTATAAATAATTCATTTTCATCATTACAATTTAATGCAATATCTTTCATTTCAGGACCAAATATTAACTAATAAAACGAATGAATAGAGAGAGAGAGAGAGAGAGAGAGAGAGAGACATAGATAAGAGTCACATAAGAATAGGTATATAATATCGAATACCTGATCAGCTCCACTAAGTAGTACTTGATGTTGTAATTCAATCGCAGCAAAGTCCGCTTTATTATCAAGAGCACTTTCTAATAAACCATCGGGAATACGTTCATTTGTAATATAATGACGTGCCCATTGACGAATAACTTGTGGATCTCTTGCAAAGAATTCCATTAAATGTGATGGAATCTATTGAGAGAGAGAGAGAGAGAGAGAGAGAGAGAGAGAGAGAGAGAGGAATCAATTTAGACATATTTTAACACATATATATCACAATACTCACCTCAATAAAATCAGTCCCTCCTCTTGTACCAGATAAATGTTGAAATTTTGTCGTAGATAAAAGTGAATGTAATGCATGTCCCCATTCATGAAATAATGTTTCAATATCATGTAATGATAGCAATGGTTCTTGTTGTTTCTCATCAATTGATGATTGACTAAAGAATTTACCAACTTTATTTACAAATCCTCCTTTTCTATTATGAGGATGTTGAAAATGAAAGACTAACGCTACGATAGGTGTTTGCCTCTCGGTAAAAAAACCATCGCTTTTAGTGGTAATATTAGTGGTATTATTAGTGGTATTATTAGTGGTAGAATCCCAATAGACACGATCACATCCACAACGGATGGTAAAATGTGCTGCACCGGGGAACTTATGCTCACGATTATATAAATCAAAATAACATACCCCAATAGGGTTAGTAGAGTGATTGGATTGATTATAAATTTCAAATTTACGTAAATCAGTCCCTCCTTTACTAGTAGTCCCCCAATTTTCAGAAATATTATCAATATTTACTTCACGCATAGTAATACCAAATAATTGTTGACTAACTAATTGTAAACCATTCACACATGCATTCAATGGAAAATACGATGATATGCGTTGTCTTGCATTAGAAATATCGCGTTGAGATGATGACGATGTGGTGGTACTGGATTGAAGTAATGATTTTTCTTGTTTTGCAATATTTTGATAATATCCAAGATTCCATGGTTCAAACCCTTCACTATTATTAGTGGAATTAGTAAAAGAAGTCAATGTAGAGAATATACCAGATGATTGTTGTTGTTCTTGTTCAAATCTTGATTGTACTTCACGTAATTCAGTGATTTCACGTATTGCTTGTGGACGTACTGCAGTACCCAATGCACGCAATAGATCATGGACATATTGGGGTGATCCATTGACATGTTTCATTAATGCACGATGAGTATAACTTGGATGTTGTAATACTTTGGCAAGTGATTGACGACTATGTAATAAACCATATAATCCTTGAATATTCGCTGATGGTTGAACGAGAGATTCTAGGAATAAGGATTTCCTTAATTTCTCTGAGGTTATGGAATTCATTAATGGTTGAAGAATACGTCGATCGAGATTTGATGTGAGATATCGTTGAGATTGATACGGTTGAGAGATAGAAAATTGTTGTACCCAACGACTCAATGTATGAAAATGATCGCTT
>JACCEA010636396.1_pt1 | contig 13275 bp, 15 predicted proteins | sample 7449851 | NCBI WGS metagenome assembly JACCEA01 (sample SAMN15323453, study PRJNA562643) | freshwater metagenome | isolation source: river surface water | place: USA:Blue River Watershed | collected 2017-08-18 | reverse complement strand
TCTTATGTTTCACGAACACGCCATCTTCCATTCTTTTCTTACTCTCGGTGATTGTGATGTAGTAATCGTTACTTCTGGTCGACTTCACATCAAAAAAATAAGTGCGCTTACCGGCTCTTACTTTTTTAGAATACCCCTCTTCTCTGTCTTTATTATCAAATTCTCCCATGTTTTATTAAATAATTATGCAGTAAATAAAAGTATTTAATTCCAAACTTCCAAACGCTGTTTTATTCACATTTCTACATTTTTGGTGCTTATTGAACCTTTTCTTCTTCTAAGAGTTGTTTTTGATAAAGTTCTGCATATGCACCGTTCAATTTCATAAGTTCTTCATGATTACCACTTTCTATAATTTCACCTCCATCTAAAAACAATATTTTATTCGCATTTCTGATGGTCGACACTCTGTGTGAGATGATTATACTCGTTCTGTTTTTCATGATCTCATTCAATGAACTTAATATTAGCTCTTCTGTCTTAGTATCTACAGCTGATAGTGCATCGTCGAATACCATGATCTTCGGATTCATGATAATCGCTCTGGCAATCGACACTCGCTGCTTTTGTCCGCCCGATAAGGTTATACCCCTTTCACCAACTTTTGTTTCAAAGCCTTCGTTAAATTGCATGATATTATCATAAATAGCTGCTTGTTTAGCCACTTTAACGATCTCTTCAAAATCCTTTTCGTCTTTACCAAATGCGATGTTGTTCTTAATACTATCTGAAAACAAGAAAACCTCTTGAGGTACCAATGCTATTTGCTTTCTGAAATTATAGAGATTTAATGTCTTAATATTTAGATCATCTAGCTTTATTTCTCCTGAATCAACATCATACATTCTAAACAATAAATTCGCTAAGGTTGATTTCCCTGATCCGGTTTTACCAATGATCGCCAATGTCTCATTAGGCATAACTTCGAAGCTCATATTTTTGATGGCTTTGATGCCCGTATCTGGGTAGGTAAAGCTGACATTCTTAAACGTAATTTTACCATTTAAATCTTTTGAAATTGCGACACTTTCATTTTGAATTTCTGGCGTGGTTTCTAAAAATTCATTGATACGTTTTTGTGATGCTGCAGCACGTTGAACTAACGAAGTCACCCAGCCTACGGATGTTACAGGCCATGTTAGCATATTCACGTACACAATAAACTCCGCTATATTTCCCGCTGTTATTGATCCGTTGATTACCTCTTGTCCGCCGATATATACCGTCAAAATAGTACTAATACCCACCAATGCTAAGACAGTAGGGAAGAAGACCGCCTGCACGTTAACCAAGGCCATCGATTTTTCTTTATAGGTCTCAGCATCTTTATGAAATCCCTTTTGAATTTCTGATTCTCGTACGAATGATTTAATAACTCTAATACCTGAGAAACTCTCTTGTATCGTATTGCTCAATGTAGAAAGTTGCTCTTGTATTTCTTCTGATTTTTGATTGATCAAATTCTGTACAAAATAGATAGCAACAAACAATAAGGGCAAGGGTAGAACAGCGTAGAAGGTAAGCTTGGGGTTTACGCTGATCATGGTGCTAATTACTAAGATGAAAAGCACGATGAGGTTGAGGGTGTACATGATCGCCGGACCAATATACATTCTCACACGGCTTACATCTTCGCTGACACGATTCATTAAGTCACCGGTATTATTTTTTCTATAGAAGGAAAGGTTTAAAATTTGATAATGTTCATAGATTTCATTCTTCATATCGTATTCTACTAACCTCGACATAACGATAATGGTCTGTCTCATGAAGAACATAAAAATGCCTTTTATGACGGCGACCAAAAACACTATACATCCGAAGAATAAAACAATAGAAATAAATACCTGATAATAGCTCGATTGACGTGAAAAACCTTCAAGTGATTGATAGATAGAAACTTGTTCTTTAACCAAGTCAAAAGCAAGTCGAATTACTTGTGCCGGAAAGACCCCAAACCAGTTTGAGAGGGTGATAAACAATACGCCTAAAAGTAGCCTGTATTTATATCTCCAGAGGTATTTATTGATAGATTTGAGTTCCTTCATGCTTGTTTTTAATCCTATTTAATTTGTCAATCCAAAAAAATACCTACTTTTGCTAGCCTTAATTGAATTATTTAACAAAAATATAAATCGAATGTCAGATATTTTAGGAGATTTCTCAGTCTTTAATCAAATGGCAGAGAATGACCACCAAAAAGTGGTTTACTGTTATGACAAAGCTACGGGTTTAAAAGCAATTGTAGCTATTCATGATACTACATTAGGTCCGGCCCTTGGCGGAACCCGTATGTGGAACTACAAAACAGAAGGAGAAGCATTAAACGATGTACTTCGTTTATCGAGAGGAATGACATACAAAGCGGCAATCACTGGATTAAATTTAGGTGGTGGTAAAGCGGTTATCATTGGAGATTCAAAGAAAGATAAGTCAGAAGCGATGATGCGCCGTTACGGTAAATGCATCGAAAACTTAAATGGTGAATATATCACCGCTGAAGATGTTGGTACAAGTCCGAAAGACATGGAATACATCAAAATGGAAACTAATCACGTTGCAGGTATACCTGAGTCATTAGGCGGATTAGGAGATCCATCACCAGTAACAGCATACGGTGTTTACATGGGTATGAAAGCATGTGCACAAAGTTTATGGGGTAACGATAGTTTATCAGGTAAAGTAGTGGCTGTGCAAGGTGTAGGTCACGTAGGTGAAAACTTAGTGAAGCACTTGAGATCTGAAAATGCAAAAGTTTATATCACTGATATCAACGAAGAGCGTTTAGCAGAAATTTCAAAGAAATATGGCGCTGAAGTAGTAGCGAATAATTCATTATATGATTTAGATATTGATGTATATGCTCCATGTGCATTAGGTGCTACGGTAAATACAGATACATTATCAAAATTGAAATGTGCAATCATCGCTGGTGCTGCAAACAATCAATTAGCAGATGAAAAAGTTCACGGTAGAATGGTAATGGAAAAAGGAATTTTATATGCTCCTGATTTCTTGATCAATGCCGGTGGATTAATTAATGTTTATTCAGAGTTAATGGGTTACAGTGCTAAGCGTGCAATGGAAAAAACTGAGCACATTTACGAAGTAACTTTAGAGATCTTGAAAAAATCTCGTGAAGAAAACATTCCAACTTACGAAGCAGCAAATAGAATTGCTGAGAAACGTATAGAAGATATCAGAAGAATTAAAGCTGGTTATTAATAATATTTAAAATACTTGGGGTTGATTTTTCAACCCCTTATTCGTTCTTTATGCTAAATCGTCGTCACCTTAGAATCAAAGCGTTTCAAACTGTATACGCTTACCAACAAGCAGAATTAAAAGACCGTAAGTCTTTTGAAAAAGTATTACTTGATTCTGTCATTTCTGTACATCATGCCTATATACAATCATTAGCATTGTTATTAGAATTAAGTGAGTTTGAAGAAATGGATGTTGCTGATAGATCTTCTAAACACTTACCTACAGATGATGATCTAAATGCGAAAGCAGTTCTCTCAGAAAATTTATTCGTACAAACTTTAAAGAAAGATCAAACGTACTTAAACCTAGTTAAGAAATACAAGGTTTCATGGAGCGATGAGTCTGTATTGCTTAGAGAAATTTATAACAAGATTAAGTCGGATGATGCATATAAAAACTATGCTGCATTGACTGAAAAATCTATCGCTCAAGAGAGAGAATGTATTACTAATATTTTCAAAACGATTTTGTTCGTTGACCCTTTGTTAGAGCAATACTACGAAGAGAAATACATTAACTGGCCAGTTGATAAACAATCGGTCGATGGTATGGTTCTTAAAACATTGAGAGCATTCAAAGAAGATGCAGCCGATAAGGTTGATATTTTACCTATTACAGCAAATTGGGATGATGATGAGGAGTTTGTGACAGATTTGTTTAATAAAACAATATTGTATGCAGATGACTACGGACAGATGATTGCTGATAAAACACAAAATTGGGAAGTAGATAGAATTGCATTGGTAGATGTAATTTTGATGAAGATGGCGATTGCCGAATTAATTCATTTTAAATCTATACCTACAAAGGTGAGTATGAATGAATACATTGACATATCTAAAGAATTCAGTACCCCAAAGAGTAAAGGTTTTATTAATGGTATTTTAGATAAAATATTAATAGAATTAAAAGAAAAAGGCAAAATTCGTAAAATTGGTAGAGGACTAATGGAATAATTATATATGAAAAAAACAGCATTGTATTTTTTAAGCATTCTATTGATTACTTCAATAATTGCATGTAATTCAGAACCTAAACCTAATAACATTAGTGTAGAGGTGCCATTAACAGATGATGGTAAAGTGGATGAATCAAAATTACCTAAGTTTGAGTTTAGCTCTGAGTCATATGACTTCGGCAAAATCAAACAAGGTGAGAAAGTGAAATTCTCATTCAAGTTTAAAAATTCTGGTGCTACACCATTAATCATATCATCGGCATCAGCTAGTTGCGGTTGTACAGTGCCTTCATACCCTGAAGACCCAATTGCACCAGGTGCAGAAGCTGTTATTGACGTTGAGTTTGATAGTAAAGGTAAATTAGGTATGCAAACAAAAACAGTTACTTTAGTAGCGAATACTATACCTAATACCAAAGTATTATACCTTAGAGGAGAAATATTACCATAAATTTAAAAATCAAAAAAAAGAAATAATGTTGAACACACTATTAATGGCACCTCAAGCAGGCGCTTCACAAAATCCGATTATGAGCTTTTTACCACTTATCTTAATTGCTGTGGTATTTTATTTTTTCATGATTAGACCTCAAACTAAAAAGATGAAAGATCAAAAGAACTTCATCGAGAACATTAAAAAAGGTGATAAGATTGTAACTGTTGGCGGTATTCACGGTAAAATCGCTGAGATCAACGACGATACATTCATCATGGAAATTGAAGGTGGTGTTAAAATGAAAATTGATAGAGTATCAGTTTCATTAGATGCTTCGAAGAGATTGAACGATACAAAGTAATTTTATTCAATAGCATAAATAGAGACACCCTGCCTAAAACGGTAGGGTGTCTTTTTTTTGATATTTTTAGTAGATTTGATAAGTGAAAAACTATTTACTCTATTGGCGAAAGCTATTACAAGAACTGGGTAGAAAAAAACTTAGAAAGAGAATTCTAATTTTTCTTCTATGTGTTTTTCTTGCAGGTGCTTTTTGGGTTCTGAACATCCTTGGTAAATCATATAGATTCGAGATAGAGACCAATATCAATTTCGACAACCTTCCCGAAGATAAAGCTTTGAGTTTAGAGCAAGCACCCATTGTTACTTTTACAGTAGAGGGAACGGGCTGGAATTTCATTCGTTCGAAAATGCAGTTTTTGAAAGATACCCTAACGGTTGATTTGCGAAAGTTTAATAGCAGAGATGAATTAGATTTGAATAAAGCGTTAATTGATTTTGAACAACAGTGGGAGAGTAAGTTGAAAATCATGAACGTTTACCCCTCTAAAATTATTTTCAATTTAGAGCAGAAAAAAATTAGAAAAGTACCTATCAAACTTCAAGCAAATATTAGCTATAAAGAGAATTACAACATCTCTAAAGAAATTAAAATTTATCCCGATAGCGTTTACATAAAAGGTCCGGTTGAAATCATTCGTAAAATAAATTACATAGAAACTAAGCCTTTAGTTTTGACTAATTTAGATAGAGCTGTAATTCAAAATGTAAAGATTCATATAGAGAAATATCCGAATGTTGTATTCTCGAATTCAGAGATTAAAGTTGATTTACCAGTCGAGCAGTTTACTGAAAATGTTATTGAATTACCAATAAACATTAAGACGGATGATGCAAGTTCAAATATGTTACTTTTCCCTTCAGTATGTAAGGTGAAATTCAAAGTAGCGATGTCGCAATACCCTAAAATTATGTCGCAATCTTTTAGAGTGTTCGCAGAGAAGAACACTAGGCTTTCTAACCGACTTTCGTTGCGTTTAGTCTCACAGCCAGTGCATGTTCAAGACATAGAGATTATACCTGAAACCGTTGAATACATAATAATACAGAAATGATAAGAGTTGGCATTACAGGTGGTATCGGAACTGGTAAAAGCACTGTTTGTAAAATATTTGCAAGCATGGGAGTACCTGTTTTAGATGCCGATTCATTAGCCAAAAATATTGCTGAAATAGATGTAAATGTTAGACAACAGATACTCGATGCTTTTGGTAATGAGAGTTATGATGAACATGGTAAATACAATAGAAAGTTTATTGCTTCAATTGTATTTAAAGATGCTGAAAAATTAAAAATGTTGAATAATATTATTCACCCTGCAGTCATTGAATATTCTAATAAATGGGCTGATCAACATCAAGATAAAAAGTATGTTGTGAAAGAAGCTGCCTTGATGTTTGAATCAGGAAGTTATAAATACAATGACCTTAACATCGTGGTAAACGCACCTAAAGAAATTAGAATTCAAAGATTACTTTCACGTGATAACTCTTCTATTGAGGATATCATCAGAAGAATTGAATCTCAAATGAGTGATGCTGAAAGAGATTCGATGGCCGATAAAATAATTATTAATGATGAGCAACATTCATTGATTGCTCAAGTGTATAGCCTTCATCAAGAGTTTCTGAAATGATATTAGACGATTTTCTAGTATTTACTGATAAAGGGTATTATTGTAAGTATGGTGATTTTTACATTGATGCGGCAAAACCTGTATTAAACAATGTGGTTTCGCATGCACATGCTGATCATGCAAGAGCCGGATCTATTAATGTTTATTGCACCTCTGCTACTTCTGATTTTATGCGCTTGCGTTATAAAAATCAATCGGCAAAGTATTTTCATATACATGCTTATGCAACTGAATTTAAAATAAAGGATGTAAGCATTAGCTTCTATTCTGCGGCACACATTATTGGTAGTGCACAAATTTTAATGGTGTATAAAGGAATAAGATATTTATACAGCGGTGATGTTAAACTGCAATTTGATGAAACCTGTGAAGCCTTTCAATTCGTTGAGGCTGATGTTTTAATTACTGAAACTACTTTTGCTAAAAAGGGATTCAAGCACCCCGATGCTGAGTCTCAAATAAAATTACTTGCTGGATATGATTTGCCTGTTATCGTGGGTTCATATGTATTAGGAAAAGCTCAAAGACTAAATAATCTAATTAATAAGCTCATGCCTGATCTTGATGTTTTTATACATTATGATATTTTGGCCTATCATAAGATTTACGAAAAAAATGGTATTGATATGGGGAAATACCAAATACTGGACAAAAAATCACTCAAAAACAAACAAAAAGGTATTTATATAGTTCCTCCATTGAGCTTTCAATCATATAAAATCCAGTATCATTATATATTTGCATTTGCTTCGGGTTGGGATAATTTACAAGAGAATGCTCTTAAATTATTTCTCTCTGATCATATAGATTGGTTTGATTTATTAGAATATATCGAACGAACTAAGGCAAAACAGATATGGGCAATACATGGTGATAGCAAAGATTTAATTGATTATTTTAGTGAATCAGATATAATTGTAAGAGATATTAATGTTGCTCGAGGGAATTGATTATACTATTGAAAACGGACTATGGGTATTCACTAAAGAATACCATTTGAAGAGAGGCTATTGTTGTAAAAGCATGTGTAAGAATTGCCCTTGGGACTATAAAAAAAATATAGAACGACAAAAAGAAAATCGTAATTTAAACGCCAAAGAGAGAGACAAAGACTAAACTTAAATAACACAACTATTGAATATGGAACTTGAAAAAGAAATTGCCCAGAAAAGCTTTAAAAGTGAGCGCCACAAAGCAATGGTAAATATTATTTACACCTACTTTTGGGCGAATAATTTAACCAGAAACGATTTTAACTCGTACGATATAACCCCTCAACAATTTAATATTTTAAGAATTCTCCGCGGACAATATCCGAATCCCACAACCATCAACTTATTAAAAGAAAGAATGCTCGACAAAATGTGTGATGCTTCTAGAATGGTTGATAGACTAAAGCAAAAAGAATTAATTGAACGTTGCGTCAATAAAAAAGACAGAAGATCTGTTGATATTGTTATCTCACAAAAAGGCTTAGACCTGTTAGCTAGAATTGATGTTGAGTTAGATCAAGAGAAGCTAATGGAGCACTTATCAGAAGATGAAGCGAGACAGTTGAATACCTTACTAGATAAACTTAGAGGGTAAATTAGTGCAAAAAGAAATTTACCAACGCAATACTCGCGCCCAACACGATCGCAATCATCTTATAAAAATTAAAACGGTGATCTACGTTCGATTCGAATAGTATGGTTGTAGAGATATGTAAGAAAATACCAATTACAATACCCATCATATAGTTAAAGTATTGACTCAAATTCTCTGAGGTATTTGCTTGTAAGAATTGTGCAAACACACTGCCCATTGGAGTCATCAGGGCAAATATCATTAAGAACAAAAATATCTTAGTCTTCTTTAAATGATGTCCGGCTAATACACTCGTTAATGCAAATGCAGCTGGTATATGGTGAAGAGCAATGCCATATAATAAAGGTTCATCTACATGATTCTCTTGATGGTCAATCAGAGGCATACCTTCTAGAAATGCGTGTAAAGACAAGCTAATCATGATACCCCATGGGAAACTTTGTTGATGATTATTGGCATGAATATGTATATGTCCGTGTTCAATACCCTCTGAAAATTGTTCTAATAAAATTTGAAAAGCAAAACCAATTAAAATAAATACACCTATGCTATGATTGCCACCTTCATATACTTCGGGCAATAAATGCAAAACAGTAATTGAAAATAGATAGGCACCAGAGAATGATAATAATAATTTCAATCGCTTGTTCTGATTTTCTTTGAATAGAAAAATCAAAGATCCACCTAAGCAAGCACTAATAAATAATATAAAATAATTTATGATATCCATTCTCTATATAACGACAAACGGTAAATATAAAAACTAAAATTTGCTAAAGCTACACCTAAAATTCCACCACATAAAACATCTAATGGGTAATGAACACCTACATAAACTTGAGAGTAGCAAATGATGACTGCCCATATTTTAAATGCATAGCCGACCCATTTTTTATCAGCATATAAAAGGGCCATAAAAGTTGCGATGCCGAAATGATTTGTAGCATGTGAAGAAACGAAACTGTATCCAGATCCGCAGCCAACAATATTTCTTACATAGCCCATAATTTCAGGGTCATTGCAAGGGCGCAAGCGCATGAAAAATTCTTTGAAAATACTAGCGCTTACGAAGTCTGTAATGGCAAAAGTTAGCAATAAAAACAATACTCGCCACCATCCGGATTTACCATAATTACTTACAAAAAATACGATGATGAATAAATAAAGTGGCGACCAAAAATATTTACTACGCATCAATGGTAAAAGCATATCGAAAAAATCGTTCGCAAATACTCGATTGATTATGAAAAATAATTGTTGATCGAAATTTATGATAAAGTCCATTATTTTTTCTGCGCTATTAATATCATTCGCTCTGATGTATCATAGTCGAATTTATTCAAATGATAATCACCAAAAGTTTCAATGATCTCTAATTGACTAAGTTCACAATATCTCTTAAAATCATCAAAACTCAAAGCCTTTACTTCTTCTTTGAATTCATATTTGCGACCCTGGTCTTCGAACTTAATACTCTTAATGATCATGCCATTTTCGATCTTTTTTTCGATCTGAAAGCTAATACCATCAATAGTTTTGGTTTCTGATGGCTTTATTTGTTTACTGATTTTGCCGATGTTCAAAAAGTCGATTAGTAACAAACCTTTAGGCTTCAATGATTTGCTAAAGCTTTTAATGGCTTTAACATCTTCATTCTGGCGCTTAAAATAGCCGAAGCTTGTGAAGATATTGAAAACATAATCGAAGGTATTGCTGCTTAAAATATTGCGAATGTCGTGTTCGGCGAAGTGCAAATGCTCGTTTTCGAACTTTTTAGCATACTGAATATTCTGATGAGAGAGGTCAATACCTGTAACATCTAAGCCCTTTTTATTTAGGTAAATAGAGTGTCGGCCTCTACCACAACAAGCATCTAAGACCTTTGCAAACTGCTGAGGTTTAAGGTGTTTGTATATATTATCAATGAATACCTCTGCCTCCTTGTAATCTCTGTTAGAGTACAAAACATGATAGTAGGGTGAGTTGAACCAGCTTCTATACCATTTTTTCATTAGAAATAACAAGTTTGAATAAGCGACAAATGTCTTATAATTTTTTATTTTTGTACGTAAAATCAGTAAAAAATTGACATTAATAAAATCTATTTCCGGAATTAGGGGTACAATCGGCGGACAGCCAGGTGATACTCTAAGCCCCATAGATGTTGTGAAATTCAGTGCCGCATTTGGGCATTTTGTCTTGAAAACATCAGGTATAAACAAAATCGTATTGGGTCGCGATGCCAGATTATCGGGCGATATGGTGAAAAACTTAGTAGTGGGAACACTACAAGCTATCGGTATAGATGTAATTGACTTGGGGCTTGCAACAACGCCTACAGTTGAAATTGCCGTACCTCTTGAGAAAGCAGGTGGTGGTATCATTTTAACTGCCAGCCATAATCCGAAACAATGGAACGCCTTAAAACTTTTAAACGCTAAGGGAGAATTCATTTCAGATCTAGAAGGTAAAGAGGTTTTAAGAATTGCAGATAGTAATGAAATTAACTATGTAGAAGTTGACCATTTAGGTACTTATACTTTTAACGATACTTATTTACAGAAACACATTGATCTTATTTTAGATTTACCATGGGTAGATGTAAATGCCATAAAGGCAAGAAACTTTAAAGTGGTCATTGATTGTGTGAATTCAGTGGGCGGTGTTACATTACCTCCATTATTGAAAGCTTTAGGAGTAGAGGTAGTGCATGAATTATTTTGCACGCCAGACGGTAAGTTTCCGCACAACCCTGAACCATTACCAGAGAACTTAACCTCTCTATCATCCGAAGTATTATCAACAAAATCAGATTTAGGCATTGCCGTTGACCCCGATGTTGACCGCTTATGCTTCGTTTCAGAAGATGGTAATATGTTCGGTGAAGAATATACCTTGGTTGCTATTGCCGATTATTTATTGAATAATACGGATGATGCATACCTACAACGTAATCACTATACTTTAAATACGGTTTCAAACTTATCATCTACCAGAGCATTGAGAGATGTTACTGAAGCTGCAAATGGTAAATATTTTGCATCTGCAGTAGGTGAAGTAAATGTGGTAACCATGATGAAAGCTAACAATGCTTTAATTGGTGGTGAAGGTAATGGTGGTATCATTTTACCAGCCTTGCATTATGGAAGAGATGCTTTAGTAGGTATCGCTTTATTCTTAAGTCATTTAGCTAAACAAAATAAAACTTGTTCTCAACTTAGAGCATCATACCCTAATTACTTTATTTCTAAAAATAAAATCAATTTAACTGAGGGCTTAGATATTGATGCATTATTGAAAAAAGTTGAAGAGAAATATAAGAATCAGCCGATTAATACGGTCGACGGATTAAAGATTGAATTCGATAAAGAGTGGGTGCATTTGAGAAGATCAAATACAGAACCTATTATCAGAATTTACTCAGAGGGACAATCAGAAACTACAGCAGAAACACTAGCACATAAGATCATGGATGATATTCGTGAGATTATGAATAAGCAATAAACTATGAGCAGAATATACCTAGACAATGCAGCAACAACAGCCATCGACAAAGAAGTTTTAAAGGCGATGACTACAGTGATGGAATTTCAATTCGGAAACCCATCATCAATTCATGCGCACGGAAGAGAAGTGCGCTCAATCATTGAGAACGCTCGTAAAACCGTTGCTAAACTTTTAAATACAAGTCCGGCTGAAATTTTCTTCACCTCTGGTGGTACCGAAGCTGATAACATGGCTATCAATTGTAGTATCGAAGATTATGGTATTACACATGCCATCACTTCTAAAATTGAACATCACGCGGTATTACATACTCTAGAGATTTTAGAGAAAAAGGGAAAGATAAAGTTGAGCTTTGTTAAGCTAGATGAAAAAGGTCATGTTGACTTAGCTCATTTAGAAGAGTTGTTGCAAACAAACGAACGCTCATTGGTTTCATTGATGCATGCTAACAATGAAATAGGCAATTTAATTGACTTAGAAAAGGTAGGAGATATCTGTGAGAAATATAATGCGATTTTTCATACTGATACTGTTCAAACCATGGGGCATTATGCACACGATTTGTCTAAATTGAAAGTGCATTTTATTACTTGTGCTGCTCATAAATTACACGGACCTAAGGGAGTCGGATTCTTATACATCAATCATAATATTAAAATAAAACCAATGATACACGGTGGTGCTCAAGAACGCAATATGCGTGGGGGTACTGAAAATGTATATGGTATAGTCGGACTAGCAAAAGCATTAGAAATTGCTTATGCAGAATTAGAGGAGCATCAAAATTATATTCAAGGTTTAAAATCTTATATGATTGATAAACTTCAAAATGAAATTCCGGATGTGAAGTTCAATGGTGATATCGACCCCAATAGAAGCTTGTACACAGTTTTAAACGTTTCATTCCCGACCAGCGAAATGGGAGAGATGCTATTGTTTAATCTAGACATAGCAGGCATTTCAGCTTCTGGTGGTAGTGCTTGTTCTTCAGGTTCTAATGTAGGTTCTCATGTATTAACGAACATTAATTCAGACCCAGGTCGTCCTGCAGTACGTTTCTCTTTCTGTAAGAATAATACGAAAGAAGAAATTGATTTGGTGGTTGAAAAGTTAAAAGACTTTTTTTTAGTTAAGGCTTAATTATAAGTTATGGCTAATATTGCATAATTTGGACTGAAATGATTAGAACTCTACTCAGGTACTCAGTAATATTAGTGGTAATTCTTTTTTTCTTTGCTTGTAAAGAAAATAAAGAAAGTAATCAATTACTTCCTCCAAAGTTAAGTCCAGAAGATTCAAGCATTATTAAAATTCTTGATAATAAAATCATACTTAGAGAGTATGATGACATATTTATTTTCATTGATTCAATTAAGAAAACCAATAAGTTTGAAAACGTATTAGATTTTAGATATAACGTACTAGTAAAAGAGGCCTTTGCTTACTCACGTATTGGCAAGTATGAAAAAGCACTTGAAATATTAAATAGTTACATAGATGAAATTTATTATAACGATAAATACC
>JACCEA011033799.1_pt1 | contig 13279 bp, 13 predicted proteins | sample 7449851 | NCBI WGS metagenome assembly JACCEA01 (sample SAMN15323453, study PRJNA562643) | freshwater metagenome | isolation source: river surface water | place: USA:Blue River Watershed | collected 2017-08-18 | reverse complement strand
GCACCGAGAAATGCGGTGATACCGAAGACAATGAAGAAGAATCCGCCTGCCTTGGCCATATATACAGGCATTAGGGGATAGCCAACGACATTCTTCTCAGTTCTACCAGGGCCTGGATACTGTGTGTGCTTCTGGTACCAGACCAACATCAAGTGCGCAGTAACCAAAGCCAAGATAATTCCTGGAATCAAGAGAATATGAACCATATAGATTCGTTGGATAAATACTTCGCCCGGGAACGCGCCACCAAATACAAAATAGGCGAGGTACGAGCCAACAACTGGAATGGCTTGAATGATTGCTTCTGCAATGCGAATTCCAGTTCCGGATAAAAGATCATCTGGAAGCGAGTAACCCAAGAATCCTTCTACAATTCCCAAAGTTAAAAGCGCAACTCCGATAATCCAGTTTAGTTCGCGTGGTTTGCGGAATGCTCCGGTGAAAAAGACTCGCATCATGTGAACAACCATTGCAGCCATAAATATTAAAGCTGCCCAGTGGTGAATTTGTCTCATCAGTAATCCGCCGCGAACATCAAAAGAGATATGCAAAGTCGAGGCGTATGCGGCAGACATCTTTATTCCGTTTAGCGGTTCGTATGAACCTTCATACTCAACTTCTTTCATTGATGGGTCGAACCAGAAAGTTAAAAAGGTTCCTGATAAGAGCAGGATTATGAATGAGTACATGACGATCTCGCCCAACATAAAGGACCAATGATCAGGGAAGACTTTAGTTAAAGTCTTCTTCATCCATTTGGCTGCGCCAGTTCTCTCATCGACAAAATTTGCTGCGCCGCCTGCTAAACGTTCACGTGCGCTCATTTGGAATCACGCTCCCAGAAACTAGGTCCGACTGCTTCATTAAATGGTGCTTGTGCAACTAAATAACCTTCAGAATCAACGGTGATCGCAAGCTGAGGTAGTGGTCTTGCGGCTGGACCGAAGATTACTTTCGCTGCTCTTGTCACATCAAAAGTAGATTGGTGACATGGACAGAGAAGATGTTTTGTCGTTTGCTCATATAGCGCGACCGCGCAACCCATATGTGAGCAAATTTTTGAAAAGGCGATAATGCCTTCATAAGTCCAAGAAAGGCGCTCTGGATCAAGATTAAATTCCTCGGGACGAATTCTGATTAATAGAACTGAATCTTTTGCAATGTCATCCAGGTGGCGAACCTTCCCTGCAGGAAACTCTGGTTGAACCTGAGCAACTCCGCCAACTTCAAGATCTGAAGGTTTAATTGGTCGATCGCCTGGATCTGTCACCAATCTGGTGCCCTTCTTCCAGTTGGTTTCATTTAATTCATTACCGGGAAGCGGCCCTAGATCTCTTAGCAAAAGAATCGGAGATAAGCCCACTAAGCCAAGAGCTAATCCCATGGTCCGCTTGATAAGAGGACGACGGCCAAGTCCTGCTTGGGCTGCACCATCTTTAACAGTCGCAACAAAAGCGGCTCGATCTTCTTCTTTAGATCTCTGTTCTTTTCGATAATCAACAACTTCGTGATCAGGCATCAAAGTTTTTGCCCAATGCACTGCGCCCATTCCGATAAAGAAGAGCGCCATCGCCAAGCCAAGTCCTAAGAAGAGTTGGTGAGCATTTGTATTGCCCATAATCGGCAAGAAAATAAAGGTATCTTCAGGAATCCAGATATATGAATAAATAAATAGAACGGTACCTAGCGCAGAAAAAGTAAATAGAATTCCAACCTGGCGCTCCGCTTTACGAGCGGCAACTGGATCTACATCTGTTTTGCGATGTACGTGCTCCGGTAAACCAGGATCTGCTAATTTCTCGATTTCATTATTCATTATCGCGCCTTTGTTGTGAGCCAGACTGCAACTCCAATTAATAAGCTAAGACCAAATGCCCATGCAAAGAGTCCTTCGGTTACAGGTCCTACTCGACCGAGCGCAGCGCCACCTAGTGCAGGTTCGCCTTCAGCATGTTTAATCCACTTAATAACTGAAAGTTTTTCATCGTGAGTAAGAACGGTATTTGCAAAGACAGGCATGGCTTGCGGGCCGGTAATCATTGCTTCATAAATATGTTTTGGTTCTACGCCCATAACAGTAGGTGCATATTTTCCTTGAGTAAGAGCTCCGCCTTGGCCTGCCAAGTTATGGCACATAGCGCAGTTAGTTCTAAATAACTCACCGCCAAGTGCGGTATCGCCATTTCGTTCCCAAGCTAATTCTTCATTGGTAACTGCAGCAGGTCCAGGTGCAAGAGATGCAACATATGCTGCTAGCGCGGCAGTTTCTTCTTCGTTGTAAACCGGCTCTTTACGCATTGCTTGCTGGCTCATATCTGCCATCGGCATTCGACCAGTAGCAACTTGAAAATCCACTGATGCTGCTCCAACGCCAATTAATGAAGGTGCTGCGCCAGCGCCTTCAGCGTTTAATCCGTGACAGGAAGAACAACCTCTGGCAAATATTTCTTTACCTTCTGCGATTAAAGATGCTTTATCTGAAGTCGCTACAACTTGAATTTCATTGGAAGCAGCTTGCGCTACTGAATAGCCAACTCCAGCGATAGATAAGCCTGCAAGAAGAAGAACCGGACCGGCAAATTTATGTCTGCGGAACTTAGAGAGGAAGGCGAATGGATTTTTCATAATCAATGCACCAAATAGATTGCCGAGAAGAGAGCAATCCAGACGATATCGACGAAGTGCCAGTAATAAGAAACGACTATTGCAGTTGTTGCCTGGCGATGACCAAATTGACGAGCCTTAGATACTCGAATCATCACAATCAAAAATGCGATCAAGCCACCAGTTACGTGAAGTCCGTGAAAACCTGTTGGTAAATAGAAGACTGATCCATATGCAGATGATGAAACCGTTAAACCCTCATGAACCAGCTCGGCATATTCATAGATCTGGCCGCCAATAAAGAAAGCGCCCATGGCAAAAGTGAGGGCAAACCATTCGCGCATGCCCCATTTTGATAATTGCCAAATTTTGCCGGTCCGCAGATTTTGAAAACGTTCCGCTGCAAAAACCCCGAACTGACAAGTAACAGAAGATAAAACCAAAATTGTCGTGTTCAACGCGGAAAATGGAATATTGAGCATTTCAATATTCTCTTTCCAAATATCTGGACCTTGCACGGCACGCGTGGTGAAATACATTGCAAAGAGAGCTGCGAAAAACATTAACTCACTGGCAAGCCAGACAATTGTTCCGACGGCAACAATATTGGGGCGATTTGGGCGGGTCATTGGCGTAGCCGTAGCACTAGACATGTGGGGGATTATTCCGTAAAAGGAAGGCGAAATGCCCATTTCTGTTGTAACGGGATAGCCACATTCCCCGGTGAAACGCATCACGAATCTGCCTCTAGACTGTCCCAGTTATGTCAAAACTATCGATTCTTGTCTATTCTGATGATTCTTCGGTCCGAAAAGCAGTGATTACGGCGCTTGGCAAACGCTTGTCGCCCGAATTTCCTGAGAATGAGATTCATGAGTTTGCAACTGCCGATGCCCTTCGACTATTTGCGATAACTGAAAATAAGGGAAATAAAAAAGGCATAGATCTCTTCATTCTCGATGGCGAAGCTACCCCGGAAGGCGGAATGGGCTTAGCCAGACAATTGAAGGATGAATTATTTAATTGCCCCCCATCTCTATTGATTGTCGCTCGAGCACAGGATGCCTGGTTGGCGGGATGGTCGCGAGCGGATGGCGTAGTTACTCACCCGATAGATCCATTCACTTTAGCTAAATCAGCTGCAAATCTCCTTGCGCCAAATCCATTAGCTGCAAAATCGAATTAAGGATCTAATAAAGGATAAATATGTGGCAAGAAACTCTTGTTACGTTATCCAATAAAAAAAATCTTGCTCCAAATCAAATCAGATTTGCAATGACCGAGATCTTAGAAGGCCGCGCATCTGATCAAGAGATAAGCGAATTCCTTTTAGGTCTTAAGAATAAAGGGGAGACCGCCGAAGAAGTTAATGCTCTGGTCGACGTGCTTTACCAACATGCTACCTTGATCGATATTCCTGATCGAGCAATAGATGTTGTAGGAACTGGTGGCGATGGATTTAACACTATTAATATTTCGACTAGCGCGGCAATCGTTACTACAGCTGCAGGAGCTAGAGTCATAAAGCATGGAAATCGTGCGGCTTCCTCTAAGAGCGGATCGGCAGATTTGCTTGAAGCTCTTGATATAAAAATAGATTTAAATGCGAATCAAGTTTCCGAGATGGTTCGAAAAATCGGAATCGGCTTTGCATATGCGCCAAATTTTCATCCTGCGATGCGTTTTGCCGCACCCGTCAGAAAGAGACTCGGAACTCCAACAATTTTTAACATCCTAGGTCCGCTAGCAAATCCGGCCAGGCCAAAAGTTGTTGCAATTGGAGTAGCGAGGGAAGAAATGGTTCCGCTCGTGGCAGAAGTACTTGCTACTCGAGGTTGTGAGGGTTTTGTATTTCGAGGTCGAGAAGGTCTTGATGAGATCTCAATTGCCGGCAAGACCGACGTCTTTCAATTAAATAATGGGATTGTTACAAAACATGAATTTGATCCTGCCGATATCGGCGTAGATAAGAATTCGCTAGAGAGCATTCGAGGAGGAGATGCCGATCTAAATGCTCGCATAACGTTAGAAGTTTTTTCTGGAAAGAGCGGTCCGTATCGAGAAGCAATCCTCTTAAACTCCGCAGTAGCCATTGCTGCATTCAAGGGAGATTTCGATTTGGGAATTGAACAACAAATTGCTAATGGATATGTCCTTGCCAAGAGTGCAATTGATAGTGGGAAGTCAAAAGATCTTGTTTATCGCTGGCGCAATCTCTCCCATGAAATTGTTAATGCTTCCTTATAGTTCTCTTGACCGTAATTATTTCTAAATTCAGAAATTCGCTGTCGATTCTGTTCTCCACCAAATAAGGGGCTGGACCATTCATCGCTGATCTCAAGTATCTTGATATCTTGCTGATTCAGAAAGCGCAGGATTATTTCAATTTCTTCATGAGAGGGAGATTGTTGCGCAATAAGTGAAGTATTAAGTTTGCTTAATTCTGCAGTCGCCTCTTCAAGACTTCCTATCTTTGCCTTGCGGGAGGCAATCAAACTTCCTGATTTGATTAGAGCAACCTCGTAATGTTCATCGATAGGTACGGCCACTATCAATTGTTTGATACGTTTCAGTGAGACAATCCTTTGACTTCTTGAAACACCTTTAATTAAGGAAAGTAGTCGATTCCGGATTTCGGCCGCTTCTTCAAATCTCTCAGAAAGTGCCAGTTCTTTCATCCTTGAATCGAGTCGATCAAAAATGGTTCTTGCATCTTTTTCTAACGCATGACGTAGCTCAGTTATAACTGTCTTATATGAATCTGAGGATTGAAGTCCGATACAGGGAGCGCCACATTTACCAAGATCCAAAAGCGCACATGGGCTGGCTGCTCTCATACTTTTTAAGGTGATTCGCGGGGTGCATTGGCGAATTGGAAAAGTCTCGTAAATTCCAGTTTGGGCAGCTATCGCTTCATCACGACTTGAAAATGGACCAACCCAGCTCTCATCACTCTTAATTTTCTGCAGGCCCTTTACGAGGGAAACTCTTGGAAAATCATCGCTAGTCAGGCGCAATACATAAGCTTTATTTTGAAAACGTGATCTGCGATTAAAACGTGGTTGTGCCGAGCCGATAAGTCTTAGTTCACGTATTTCCGCTTCAAGGATTGTAGGCGTCTCAATGAACTCTATCTTTGATGCCAATGCAATCATGTCGTGTATGCGCTTGCGTCTTTCGGATCCAGAAAAATATGATCGAATGCGAGACTTCAAATTTCGAGAGGTGCCGATGTATAGGGGTTCGTTGCGATCGTCTTTAAATATATAAACACCGGGTCCTTCTGGAGCATCCTCGGCAAGATAACGCTTTCTTCGTTGTGCATCTGTAATTTGATTCGAGAGAGATTTAAGATCGGATAAATTGAATATGCCTTGTGATCCTAATCTTTCGAAAACTCCGTGTAGCACATCGACGGTTGCTCTAGCATCCGAGAGGGCACGGTGATCTGGATCCGTGAGAGCTCCAAAATATTTAGCCAATGTTGCTAATTTAAAATTGCTCACGTCATCCTTTGTCAGCGCATACCTAGAGATTTTGGCAGTATCGACAACTTCGTATTTTGGCCAAGAATATTTAAGTGTCTCAGCAGCAGATTTCAAGAATCCAAGATCGAACGGAGCATTGTGCGCAACCAAAACGCTTTCGTGGGGAGAACCTATAAATTCCAAAAGAGTTGCGAATACTTCACCGACGGTAGGAGCCGTCGCGACCATGGCATCAGTTATTCCAGTGAGAACCGATATAAAGGGAGGGATGGATGTTTCAGGGTTTACAAAACTTTGGAACTCGCCAATAACCTCGCCACCTTTGACCTTAACAGCGCCTATCTCGGTTATTTTCGAATTTGTTGGTGATCCGCCAGTTGTCTCTAAATCCAAAACAACAAAAGTAGTATCCAGTAAGAGGCGCTCATTGATAACGGGCAAATTCTTCACGTGCAAAATGTAAAGCCTAGAACTGACTAAACCTCAGAAGTAGAATGCCGATATGGCGACAGAAGGCGCACCAAAGGGTTGGCTAGATGATTACTTTGCCCAAGGATCTGGAAAATATTCAAAAACCGGAGTTCTACTCTTGCATGGTTTTACTGGATCTCCAGCCTCCATGCGCCCATGGGCGCATTTCCTTAATGAAAAAGGCGTGACAGTTTCCGTCCCAAGAATCCCTGGTCATGGAACTCGATGGCAAGATCTAAATAAAGTCAATTGGCAAGATTGGACTAATCGCGCAAAGAAAGAACTTCTTAATTTGCAAGCGCAAACTTCGGAAGTTTTCATTTTCGGACTTTCGATGGGCGGGGCCAATACTTTATACACGGCTGCAACTTCTAAATCGGAAGTAAATTTATCAGGAATAATATTGGTAAATCCAATGATTCATATCACCGACCCTGCAATCAAATTTATTAATATCATCAAATACTTAGTACCAAAGCGACCGTCTGTCGGTGACGACATTAAAAAGCCAGATGTGACTGAGTGGGGGTATGACGCTCTACCAACTAAAGGCGTAGCAGAACTAAATAAGCTATTGAAAGCAACTAGAAAATTGCTTCCAGAAGTAAACGTTCCAACACTCCTATTTCATAGCGTTGATGATCACGTTCTTCCAGTTTCTAACACAGAAGTAATAATGAAAGAGATTGGGACAGGAGCCAAGTCACGCGTTGAGCTGGGAAATTCATATCACGTGGCAACTCTTGATTACGAAGCTCAAACTATTTTTGAAAATTCCTACCAATTTATAATAGAAAATTCCAAGAATAAATAAGCAATTAGCTATTTATTACTCCGAATCCTAAAAGCGAAAGCAATAAAGCACCGAGAATTACGCGATAAATTACAAAGAGCGCAAAAGACTTTGTTCTCACAAACCTGATTAACCAGGAAATGGAAAGGTATCCCACAGCAAAGGAGGCAACAGTTGCGATTGCTGTTTCAACTCCACTAAATCGCGATAAACCTGGATTTTCAATTGAGTTATAAAGCTCGAATAATCCACTTGCCATCACCGCCGGAATTGCCAGTAAAAAAGAGAAGCGCAAGGCGTCGACGCGATTAAAGCCAAGTAAGCGACAGAGTGCAATTGTTGCTCCAGAACGCGAAACACCGGGAATTAACGCAAGAGATTGAGCTAATCCGGCAAAAATCGCATCACGAACACGCATCTTTGATAAATCTCGCATCTGCGTTCCGGATCGATCTGCTAGGCCTAGGAGAATGCCAAAGACAATCAAAACACAAGCTACTAGCCAAAGTGAACGAAATTCTTTTCGTATCAGATCTTGTAAGAGAAAACCAAAAATAACGATAGGAATCGAACCTAAAATAATGAACCAACCTAGTTTTGCAGATTTCGAATCATGTGATTTCTTCAAAACCGACTTTAGCCAATTGGAAATAATTTGAGATATATCTCTTCGGAAATAAATCAAAACTGCGAATTCAGTTCCGATTTGAATTATTGCCGTAAAACTAGCTCCCGGATCTGCAGCTTTTTCATTAAAGATTCCTGCAATCCTCAAGTGTGCGCTTGAAGAAATTGGCAAGAATTCAGTTAAACCTTGGAGGATTCCTAATAGAACTGCTTCTAGCAAGGAAATTTTCCTTTTCCAACATTTACAGTAATTGTTTGCGTATGTGAGTAAAACTCTAAAGCGGCTTTACCTTGCTCGCGAGAACCGTATGAAGAGTCTTTGCTTCCGCCGAATGGTGCATAGAAATCAACACCTGCCGTGGGTCCATTAACTTTGACCATGCCAGTTTCCAACTTATTAGATATCGAAAAGGCAGCAGCTAAATCTTGGGTATGAATCGAAGCGGTAAGTCCATATGGAACATCATTTGCTAACTTAATCGCTTCCGGCAAAGTTTCGACATTGGCAATATGGACAATCGGAGCGAATACTTCTTCACACATCAATTGATGATTCAAGGGGACATCAACAGTGATGGTTGGTGAAACCAGATTAATTGCTGCATCGATAGTTTGACCGCCATGGATAATTTTTCCAACCTTTGAGCTTTCTGCGATAGCACGCTCGTAATTTTCTCTTGCAGTTTGATGAATCAGCGGTCCAATGAAAGTTTTCTCGTCGGAGGGATCACCGATCTGGAGCGCCTTTGTTGCAGCAACCAATATTTCGGCAACCTCATCTCTCCGTTTTTTGTCGCCGATCACAATAACTCTGCGAGTAGCCGTGCATTTTTGGCCAGAGTAACTAAAGGCGGCAATCGGAAACTGAGCTGCTAACAAACTTAGATCTGCATCAGGAAGAACCAAGGCGGGATTATGGCCACCCATCTCTGCTTGAACCGGTATTCCTAATTTTGCCGCTTGAGATACAACTTCTTTTCCAACTCGTACTGAACCGGTAAATGATGCGATATCAGCGCTTTCAATTAAGGACTTACCAATTTCGCCATCTCCAGGAATGACAGAGAAAACTCCTTCTGGAAAAACCTCTTGGGCACGCTTTTCGAATAGTTTTGCCGTATCACTTGAAAACTCACTGGGTTTTATTAGAACCGTATTACCCATCGCCAGTGCGGGCGCTGCTTTCCAAAATGGAATTGCAATGGGGAAATTCCAAGGTGTTATGAGGGCGGCAACTCCATGTGCTCTTCGCAATGAAAGAATGTAATTAGGCGCTAGCGCAGGAAAAGTCTGACCGTCAGGATCTAAAACGGCAGCGCTATAAAAATCTAGGATGCTGATTGCGCGATTAAGTTCGCCTCTGGCTTCGGTTATAGGCTTCTTAACTTCATTGACCATTGACGATATGAGTGCGTCGCGATTATCTGAAAAGAGTTTTGCCAGCTTAGAAAGAGCATTGGACCTCGCAATTGGATCAGCGCTCCAAGCAATTTGGGCACTGCGAGATTTTGAGACCAACGCTTCTAGGTTCGACATGAACTTCTACCGCTTTCTAATAGTTGGTTAATTTTTAAACCAGAAAACCTTCTGGGAATGGATCAGTGGAATCTAAAACCCAGTTGGATTCACCCATAATCCAAGCCCGACCCGTAATCGTAGGAACGATTGCTGAATACGATCCAACTTTTGTTCGCTCTTTTACCCTGCCCTCAAAAACCGATCCGATCCATGACTCGTTAATCAATACATCTTCGTCTTTAAACTGACCTAGCGCATGCATCTGAGCAAGTCGTGCGCTGGTACCAGTTCCACAAGGGGAGCGATCAAACCAACCTGGATAAATAGCCATGGCATTTTTCCAATGAAGAGCATTATTTCCGGGCGCAATGAAATCAACATGATGACAGATCGCAATATCTTTATTCTCCGGATGAACTGGTCGATTCTGTTCATTAATTGCATCACTAATTCTTAAACCAAGATCCAGGAACTTAGCTCCATTTTCTCGTTTGAACTCAATTCCAACTCGATCAATTGGAACGATTGCATAGAAATTTCCACCGTAAGCAATGTCATATTTCAATCTGCCAAAATCTTTAACATCTACCTCTTGGTCTTGAGCAAACAAAAAAGATGGAACATTTGTAATCGTGACATTCTTGGCTTTGCCATTCTCTACTCGTACATCGACTGTAACCAAACCTGCGGGAGTATCGAGCTTTATCGTCGTAACTGGTTCTTGGACCGGAACTAATTTCTTTTCAACTAAGACAGTTGCGACCCCAATTGTTCCGTGTCCACACATCGGGAGACATCCGGAAACTTCAATATATACAACGCCCCAGTCTGCATCAGTTCTGGTTGGTTTTTGCAAGATCGCGCCGCTCATAGCTGAATGTCCACGTGGTTCGAACATTAGCCATTTGCGAAACGCATCGTCACTGGCCATGAAATTAAGACGCTTTTCAAACATAGTTGCGCCGGGGATCTCGCCATAACCATCAATCACAACGCGGGTTGGCATGCCCTCGGTATGGCTTTCTACCGTCTTTATGTTGCGGAGTAATTTGCTCATTAGGCGTTGAAGTTTGCTTTGAACTTCAAATATTGTTTATGTAGCTTCTCTTGATCCGATTTCGGAAGTGGAAGTCTTGGCAAGCGAGTCGGACCACCGTATCTGCCTTCAAACTCCATCGTTGCTTTAATCGCTTGAATAAATTCTTTCTGGCTATCCCAATGGAATAAGTCATGTAGTGCAGCATAAAGTGGGCGCGCTTTTATGAAATCTCCAGCCAGCGCCAAGTCGTAAACAATTTTTGACTCTCTTGGTAGCGCATTTGTGAAACCAGCGATCCAACCTGTCACTCCACCAGTCGCAAGTTCGAGAAGCACATCATCTGCTCCTACCATGACATCGATTCGTGGGGCATAAGAGTGAATTTGCCATACTCTTCTTACATCTCCAGAAAATTCTTTAATGGCAATAACTTCTGGGACTTCTTCAGCGATACGTCCAACTAACGCTGGCGTTAGGTCAACTTTGGTATCAAACGGATTGTTGTAAGCAATTATTGGAATACCTACTTTAGCTACCTCTTTGTAATGAGCTAGAACTTCATCATCATTTGCTCGGTATGAAGTTGGAGGTAACAACATCACTGCACTCGCGCCAGCAGATGCCGCTTGTTCAGCCCATTGTTGAGCTTCTCTGGCGCCGTAAGCTGCCACGCCAGGAACTACATGAAATCCTTTTGGTGCGGCGGCTATCGCAGTAGTGACCATTTGCGCGCGTTCCTGCGGAGTTAATACTTGGTATTCACCAAGTGATCCATTAGGAATTACACCTAGATGTCCAAAAGATGCAAGCCAAGCTACATGTTCGGCATATTTATCGAAATCAATCGATAAATCATTTTTAAATGGAGTAGCCGTTGCGGTGAGAATTCCTTGCCATGGTTTCATAGTGCTAGATGTTAGTCGGAAAGCTCGCCCAAAGTAACCGCCCCACCTATTGGGCGAGTAACTGAAGCGATACCCGTTTTCTTATCAGAGAAACGTTCGGCTAGGTCTGAAACATTTCGATGACAGATGCGCCCTTGGCACATTCCCATTCCTGCTCTAGTAAATAACTTAGATGTTCGCGCCGAATCTGCACCGAGCTTTTCGAAAGAATCAATAATCTCTGATTTTGATACTTCTTCACATCGGCAGACCACGAAGTCTTCAGAACTCCAATCAAGCCACTCTTTGGGAGGCTGATAAATCTTGGCCAAGCCTTGAGCAAAGAGACGTTGTCTAAACCTTTTAAATTTCGTAAATACTGTCGCAAAATTCTTTTCTAACATATCTAAGGCGGCAACTTTGCCCTCTGAAATTGCCAGTTCGTGACCGCCAATACCAGTAACTTCGCCGGCAGCCCAGATTCCTTCTACTGAGCTTCTCTGCCAACTATTAACTTTGACAGATTCTTCGCCAAAAACAATTTCTCGTTCGAGTTTTAAAATACTTGCAAATGTTAAATCTGGCGTAAACCCATAGGAGATAGCCACATTATCTACCGAAGCTATCTCTTCTTGGGCTCTGCCCCTGGAGTCAACTATTTCAACTGACAGCGAGTTGTTTACCAATTTAATTTTGGAGATTCTTGAACTTTGCGAAAATGTAATCTTATTGCGCTTTAAAAAGTACAAAAACTTTATCGCCTCAAATAGCTTCTCGGGATTGAGAATTAATCCTGGAATATTTCGCCACCATCTAGATAAATTCCTAAGTTCAAAAACACCGATAATTTTTGGGGGATTGTTCAGCGATAAGAGAGATTCAACCACGGGGAAAAGAAATGGACCTGATCCACCTAAAACAATGGAATTTCCAGGGGCAGTTGAAAACCCCTTTACCAGCGATTGGAGGCCGCCGGCGGTGATTACGCCAGGAAGCGTCCAGCCCGGGATAGGAATGGAACGTTCAATTGCTCCGGTAGCAACCAATAATTTATTTGCTTCGATTTCGGCAGTTTTCCCTGCGGTTCTTATATGAAGTAAAAACTTTCCATCGACTTGTTCAATCTGCCAGACAGAGGTCTCCAGTTTCCACTCCACGTAAGGAGATGAGAGTAGGAATTCAAATTCTTTTGCAGGAAAATTAGCTCCAAATTTATGACGCCAATATTGGCCGCCAGGAATTTGATATTGGTCGATTATGACAACATTCTTGGAATTGTTTGCAAAAGTTGCCGCTGCTGACAATCCCGCTGGGCCAGCGCCGATAATCACGTAGTCATAAGAAGATTTACTCATTAAAACCCTCTTGGCTAGCAACATTTAAATCTGGCTCGGCCTTTGCAAGACAGGCGCGTTGATTGAGAACCCCATTAATTGAAACCAGACAGTCGTAACAATGACCAATGCCGCAAAATATCGACCGCGGTTCGCCTTTAAATCTCGTTGTCCGCAAACTTGTTATCCCGCCGCGCAAAAGTGCGGCAGCTACTGAGTCGCCATTTTCAAAGGGAATTGGCTCATTATTGAATTTGAAAGTGGGCATTAAGCAACACCTGATTTCGAAATAGATTCTTGAAACCTCGCAGGTGCAAAATGAGTTGGATCAATCAGAGTCTTCTCTCCAGTGATCATCTGGGCAATTAACTTGCCACTTGCTGCGGAAAGTCCGATACCGGCGCCCTCATGACCCGCACAGTGAAAAAGTCTTGGAAGATTTTTATCAGGACCAATCACTGGTAAGTGATCAGGTGAATAAGGCCGAAAGCCGTTATAGACCCGGAGCAATTGTGCCGTTG
>JACCEA012248332.1_pt1 | contig 13281 bp, 30 predicted proteins | sample 7449851 | NCBI WGS metagenome assembly JACCEA01 (sample SAMN15323453, study PRJNA562643) | freshwater metagenome | isolation source: river surface water | place: USA:Blue River Watershed | collected 2017-08-18 | reverse complement strand
TTTCGCCTACTGTATATTGAAAGCCACGGCATTGGAAGTTCTTGTCCAGTCCTTTGAATGCTGTGATTGGTTGGGTTGTGTCTGTCATTTGCTTTGCTCCTTCCGCTGTTTGCGGCATGGGAGTAATGTAGCAAAGAAGTTTGCACCAAGCAAGATGTTTTGCAATAAAGTTTGCAAATAGTTCTTGGTATTTTCCCTAAGCTGTGTAAAATAACAGTCTTGCCAAGCTCAATAAGCATGTGACCAAAAGGCACCGGGTCAGTGATTTTTGGCGGTGGTAGCGCTACATCCCCACCTGTAAGCAGGGCATCGACTGAAGTTCCCATTGCCTTTGCAAGTGCCGCTATGAAATGCGGCTTTCTATTGCCTTTGGCTATCAATCCTTCAATGTTCTGTCGTAGCACTGGCTTATCACTGTTGTGCTTAGACACCTCGTCTGCCATGCGCCGAACCTTCCAGTCGTTCGCCTTCATGAACTCGACGACAAGTTCCCCTATTGTTTTCATAACTTTTCATTCTGCCCCTATTGCGTGCAACTTTGTTTGCATGTTAAGATGCAAACTACTTTGCGGAATAGGTGAAAAATGCAAACTCAATCGGGCATAGAACAGGCTCTTAGCCTCTTTGATAACAGTCCTACAAAACTCGCTGCTGCCATTGGCAATGGCGTTTTGCGTCAGCACGTAGAGCACTGGATTAAGGCTCAAAAAGTCCCGGCAGACAAGGCCCCCGATGTGATGGTTGCAACTGGCGTTCCCATCGACCAGCTTTGCCCGGGGCCGAACTGGGGTGCTGTTCTCAAGATGCGCAAATACGTGAAAGCCGCCTAAATGAACACCGCCTTCAAATGCGCTGGTTTTGGCTGCGTCAAGGTCAATCAATGCGCCCACGCACACAACGACAGCAAATACACGCCTGTCTCTGTTGACCCAGTTCATTGCGGAATCTTTCTGTCTATCTCCAAACCCTCCCCCGTGCCTAGCTTGTCCGTAACTCCTGCGGCAGACCAAGGGCTTAGCACGGCTTACCCCCTCACTGGCAACGGTGGGGGGGATTTTTTGGAAAAGGTTTGATTTCGTCATGGAGCCAATTGAGCCACGCGACGAAGCATCTGAATTGATGCGTCAGTACATCGCGGCCATTGAAATGCAAAAGCAAACAGCGGAGCGCATGGAGAAGGCTGCTAGCCGTCTTGGTATTGGCCTGCGGGCTGTAGGGGTTGCAGCATGAACGCATTTAACTGGTCATCAAGCCCACGCGCTACGACAGATGAGCGCAAAGGCACAAACAAGCAATTGAACCTTCAAAAAGGCCGTGACTTCTTGGGCCTGCGAAATGTAGAGATTCAGCCCGGCTCAATCACTATTGATCCAAATCCAGAGGCATCGCGGGCTAAGCAAGCACGGCTAATGAAAGGCAGTTCGATATGAGCCAACACCAACTGATATTGAAACAACTCAGGCGCGGTTGGACTACGCCTATTGATGCGCTGCGTGAAAGCGGGTCAATGAAGCTGGCAACCCGTGTCGGAGAACTTCGCCGCGCTGGTGTGGCAATCATTGACAAGTGGGTAGAGGTCAACGGCAAGCGCTTTAAGGCTTACCGAATTGCTAGGGAGGCTAAGTAATGGATCGTCCGACTCCATTAACCCCTGCTGACTGCAATTTGCAGGACTTCGCATTTATGCCGCTTGATGTTCAGCGCTTGCTGAAATCAGAAACGTGGGTCTTGGCATCTGGTGAAGAGAAAGCCGCTGCAATGTGCCTATGGCTAGAAAGCTGGCACCAAATCCCAGCGGCAAGCATCCCAGGTAACGACAAGATGCTAGCCCACCTTTCCCAGTCTCCAAAGTGGTCAAAAGTAAAAGCCCAAGCCATGCGTGGATGGGTGCAATGTTCTGATGATCGCTTCTATCACCCCGTGGTGGCAGAAAAGGCGCTAGAGGCTTGGATTGAGAAGCTTTTGAATGTCATTTCTGGTGCATCTGGCAATGCCAAACGATGGAGTATTGCCATCAATACAGACGTGGCAAAAACTAGTTTGGGTACTGCTATAGCAATGCTCCAAAGCATCGCCCCCGCATCGCGCTCACTGAAGAAGAAGGCAGTTCTAAGCGTCCTATCCCCATCGCCCCCCGAATCGCCCCCCGACTCGGGTGAGTCATCGCCCCCCGACTCGGGTGAGGATCGCAATAGACAGGGACAGGGACAGGGATCTTATTCAGTACCTAACGGTACTGGCGCTGCTGCGCCAAAACTGACCAATCCTGACGAAATTATTTTCGGGTACGGACTGCCCATGCTGACAAACGCCGGAACGGCTGAGAGGCAGGCTAGGTCGTTTCTTGGTGGACTGCGCAAAGCACACGGCGATTCAGCCTTGATCGACAAATTGCGCGAATGCATCAAGGCCAAGCCATTGCAGCCGTTGGAGTGGCTTGCTGCTGCCTTGCCGCCTGTTGGTCACGACCAAAAGCAAAAGTTTGGCGCAGCACCAGCCAAGTACGCCGCCGCAGCTGCTGCAATTTTCGACGATGAACCAGCCGCAAACACTCCGTCAATGAAGCACATGGGAGAGGTAATCAATGCTTGATATTTCAAAAATCACAGCCAATACGGTGAAGTCTGCAACTGCTGTAACGCCTGAAAACGCAAAGGCTGCTGCCGATGTTTTCAAGTCACTGCACGGTTTCTACGGGACTTTGTTCTTGTCCAAATTTCAGACCGGGCAAGTTGACACGCAAGGCCGTGACATGGGCATTCAAAGTGCTCGATCAGTTTGGACTGTTGCGCTTTCAAAATTTGACCGTGTGGTTATCGGAATTGCACTTGATTCTGTTCTCGATTCGCATCCTGAATTCCCGCCAAGCCTGCCCGAATTTGTTGCTATCTGCAAAGCCAAGATGCCACGCGAGGCATACAAACCTTTGGCTATCGGCATGAGTTCTGCGCTTGCTGGTCAGTATTCGCGCAAGGCAAGAGAGGCCGCAATGGGAAACCTCAAAAAAGCCGCTAATGCAACAACTGGATACAAGCCATTAGCCGCGAATCTTTCGGGGCTTAAAGAGGCCATTGCTAACGCCGTAGCCACCGCTGGAGGTGACGAAGTTGCTGAACTGTTGCGGCTGGATCGCATGTTTGCAAAGAAGGTGTCCGCATGAGCTACCGCGAAGCACAAAACATCCTAGATGCACGCAGGGCAGGTAAAGACATGCCCGAAGCGGTTGTATTGAAAGCCCTGGAACTGACTGGCGACTATGAGCCTGATGCAGTCGAGCAAGCAATTAACGAAGCAAAGGAATAAATCATGAATGCACAACAAAAAATCAAACACCTTATTTTGCTTACAGATGCTTATGCCGTTGATTGCATTGAAGAGGAAAAACTGGTTGTAGTTCGCTCATTTGCGGTCATGCAATAGAGGCAGCGCAATGAATGGAAATTCAAACACTGCTAGACCATTACACAAGGCTGGCCAAAGTGCCGGGGTTCAAGGCCTATACATGGCAGAGGGTCAACGAATTGGCCGAAGAATTGCCGGAATGGCGAGAGCTTCCCAACTTGCTAACGGAGGCTATGCGCAATGAGAGCGGCAAAGATCGACGCGAACCATAACGAGGTGGTATCTGCACTGCGCAAAGCTGGGGCAACTGTTCAAAGCCTTGCTGGTGTCGGTTCTGGCGTGCCTGATTTGCTTGTCGGATTCCGCAACAAAACAGCGCTCATTGAAGTGAAAGACGGAGCCAAGCCACCCAGCGCAAGAAAGCTGACGCCAGATCAATTGAAGTGGCATCGGGAATGGAACGGCGGCACCTTAGCCATCGTTGACAGCCCTGAAGCCGCACTACGAGTTCTAGGGGTGATGGCCCCAGAAAGCGAAAACCGCAATCAGCACGAACTGACTGCGGCCCTCTAACCAGCCAATAAAAGGAGTATTGAATGGCTGCTGATATTTTAGGCGATTACGAAACCTTCGTGAAATGCAAGGCATCTGCCCACATTTCCGCAGGGTTTGAACCCGGTGATTTGCCGAATCACTTGTTTGATTTTCAGACAGAGATTGTCAAGTGGGCCTGCTTGCGTGGCCGCGCTGCGATCTTTGCTGATACAGGACTTGGGAAAACAGCCATGCAAACCGCATGGGCCGACCAAGTGGTTAAGAATACGGATGGCCGGGTGTTGATATTGGCCCCGCTATGTGTTGCACAGCAAACCGTAGAAGAGGCGGCACGCTGGGGTATCCACATTACCTATGCACGTAGCCAAGAACAAACCGATGCAAAGATTGTCATCACCAATTATGAAATGGTGGACAAGTTCAACCCTGCCGACTTTGCAGGGGTTGTCCTGGATGAATCATCTATCCTGAAATCACACGACAGCAAGACACGCGCAAAGCTGATCGAGATGTTTCAGATGGTTCCATACCGTCTGTCTTGCACAGCGACACCATCGCCAAACGGTCACATGGAACTTGGCAACCAAGCCGAATTCCTCGGTGTGATGACGGCTACTGAAATGCTGGCGATGTTCTTTGTCCACGATGGCGGTGATACAAGCCAATGGCGATTGAAAGGGCACGGTAAATCCCGCTTTTGGGAATGGATGAGCACTTGGTCCGTGTGTATCCGTAACCCTTCTGATTTGGGCTTTGATGGTTCTCGCTATGTGCTTCCAGGGCTGAACCTGAAAGAGCACGTCATTGAAAGCACGGAGCCGCTTGAAGGCCAGCTATTTGCAGGTATCGCGCAGACATTGAGCGAGCGCCGGGATGCCAAACGCAAGAGCATGGCAGATCGAATCAAGTTGACTGCTGACCTTATCAATGGTCACGACCGCCCAGCGATTGTCTGGTGTCACATGAACGCTGAAAGCGAAGCACTCGCCAAATCGATACCTGATGCCGTCGAAGTCACCGGGTCAATGCCGGCCGACCAAAAGGAGGCCGCAATCATGGCTTTCACGCATGGCGAGAAGCGAGTGATTGTCACCAAAGGGTCAATCGCCGGGTTCGGGATGAATTGGCAACACTGCGCCGATATGGTTTTCGCTGGACTTGATGACAGCTTTGAAACCTTTTACCAGTGTGTGCGCCGTTGCTATCGATTCGGTCAATCCAAGGTTGTGAATGTTCACTTGGTTTCTGCTGAGTCTGAGGGCGCAGTGAAAGCCAATCTGGAACGCAAGCAACAGCAAGCAAACGACATGGCCGATTCGATGGTTTCGCACATGCGCGAGCTGACCAAACAAAAGATTCATGGCGTTGCCCGTGATGACGTTAAGTACACCCCAAATATTTCAATTCAGATCCCCGCGTGGCTTCAAGAAGAACGGATGGCAGCATGAAAGTTTTCGATCAATACCTGACAGACAAAGTAGCTCTGTATCACGGTGACTGCTGCGAAGTGGCGGCAGCGCTGCCAGATAACAGCATTGACTTTTCCGTGTACTCGCCTCCATTTCAGAGCCTGTACACCTACAGCGCATCTGACCGCGACCTAGGCAACGCCAAGACGCCAGAAGAGTTTTACACGCACTTCAAATTCTTGGCAGATCAGATGTTTCGCATCATCAAGCCAGGACGCCTGATGAGCTTCCATTGCATGAACCTGCAAACCAGCAAGTTCCGGGATGGCGTTATTGGCCTGCGTGACTTTCGCGGTGAACTGATCAAACTGTTTCAGGACTGCGGTTTCATTTTCCACTCTGAGGTCTGCATCTGGAAAGACCCAGTAACCGCCATGCAGCGCACAAAGGCGCTGGGCCTGCTACACAAGACGATCCGCAAGGATTCGAGCATGAGCCGCCAGGGTATCCCTGACTACCTTGTGACCATGCGTAAGCCGGGAGATAACCTAGAGCACATCAGCCATACGCATGAATCATTCCCGGTGCAGAAATGGCAGAAATATGCCAGCCCGGTTTGGATGGACGTGAACCCATCGCGCACGCTGCAATTCAAGACGGCGCGTGAAACCGACGATGAACGCCACATTTGCCCATTACAGCTAGATGTGATTGAGCGGGCTATGGATCTGTGGAGTAATCCGGGTGACTTGGTTTTCTCGCCATTTGCTGGCATTGGGTCAGAGGGCTATGTCGCCATTGAAATGGGCCGTCGATTTGTTGGTGCTGAACTCAAGCGCAGCTACTGGGAATTGGCTAAGCGGAATCTGAGCGAAGCCAAGGAAAGCCGCGATACGGGACTTTTCAATACCGAAGAGATGGAGTCGGAAGAATCATGACAGCCATTCGCCAAGGAGTGATACCCCGTGCTGAGTGGCTTGGCCGCGCTGCTGAATTCTGCGCCCGTGGGCAGGAACTACCGCAAACCAAGCTACTCGATTTGGATGTGGTTGAAATCAGATCAGCCATGCGACAGCGTGAAAACCTGCGTAAGCACATCAAGGAAAACCTGAGCAATGAGGCGCTAGCAAAGAAGCACGGCGTCCACATTCGCACTATTGAAAAGGTTGCTAGCTACCAATCATGGGGGCATGTCGTATGACCCAAATCCAAGCCCAAGCCCAACGCGATGCCATCGACGCCCACGCAGGCAGCAAGGTATGGAACCCATACCCATATCTAACCCATCCAGAGCATCACATTGAATGGCAAGTAGCTTTTGACGACAAGCTGAAAGAGTTGAAAGGCGAGAAATGAAAACAGAACCGCTATACCGAAAAGTCGGGCGAAAGTATGTTCCTGTTGCTGCCTATTGGCCAGAAGAGACACACCAGAACCGCCAAGCAGTGGGAACCTTTCGGCTGATATACGCATACCAAGACGGCGGGCGTCGGTTTGAATATGACGTGACGCCAGCAACAGCGCCAACAGTGGCCGCGATGATGATCGCGAAGCATGCTATGTGCGAAGCCATCCGAGAAGCATCTAAGACCCGGCCACAGGGCGGAATGGTCAAGTTCAACAAAAAGCAGATCGCGCTGATAAAGAAATTCCGGGAAGACATGGGCAGCATGTATCCCGAGTGGTGGTCTGAGGCTTTTCCGTATGAGGTTGCAGACGCAGCTATCAAGGCTGTTATGGAGTTCAGGCCATGATCAAAAAGACATTTGTTCTCGTTCATGAAATGGCCCGAAGGAGGGCTATTGCTGAGGTTCAAACCGCCCCTGATGGATTTGTAACTATCGTTTGCGAACCAAACAGGACACTCGATCAGAACGCCGCGCAATGGCCTTACTTGCAAGGCTTTGCTGAACAAAAGCAACTTTGCATCAATGGCGTGATGCAGTGGGCTACGGCAGATGATTGGAAGGATGTACTTTCGGGATGCTTTGATGGCGAGATGCGTATGGCGGCATTTGACGGGAAGGTAATCATGCTTCCACAGCGCACATCCAAGATGGGCAAAAAGACATTCAGTGATTGGATGGAGTTTCTTGTCGCGATGGCCGCTCAATCTGGCGTGGAGCCTGTTTACAAGACGGCGAGAGCGCTGGAAAGGATGGCCACATGAATCTGCATGAAATCCTTATAAGGTCTCCAATAAACAGGACCGCAAGAGTTGTTACTTCGCAGCGCAATGTTTCTGATGACCGTGCACTTGATAAGCAAGAGCTAGTTCATTTGAAGGCTAGATTGCTGCGCAAGCATTCATTGCTGAAGGTTGTTCTTTGCATCAAATCAAACGCGCAATTGGCAAATATGCGGTATGCCAGAAACAGGCGAATTGACAGCCGACGCATTGCTAAAAATGGACGCGCCGCGCATGAGTTATGCCGTGTCGGTGAGGCGATCCAAAAGATTGACAAAGAACTTGCTTTGTTGAAAGAAGCTCGCAGGGTTGCTTATGCATCAAAAGAGGTGTCAGCATGATCTGCGCCCGCTGCCACCGCCCATTAAGCACCGTAACCGCACTTATCGGCGGCTATCCATTTGGCCCTACTTGCGCTGCAAGGATGGGGCTATCTACGACAAAGCCTAAGCGTGTCCGCAAGGTGCGCCACGTTGCACCAGTCGAACAGAACCCGAACCAGTTTGAGCTTACTTTGGATTGGATGCCATGAAAGGCCGCACCCCAACAAAGGCAGAAAAAGAACTGCACACCCGCATAGCTGAACTTGGCTGCATCGCTTGCCACTTAGACGGCAGGTTTAACGGCTGGGTGTCTATCCATCACATAGACGGGCGAACAAAACCAGATGCACACAAAAAGGTCTTAGCCCTATGCGCTGGGCATCACCAAGACGGCACCGGGTTTGCGGATTTGATAGCCGTGCATCCATACAAGGCAGCGTTTGAAGCTAGGTACGGCAAGCAAGAAGATTTATTGGCAATGACTTTAGAAAGGCTGGAAGCATGAAAGCAACAGATACCCAAGAAGGCGGTACGCATTACAAGGACATGGCTATCCAGCCAATCCAGTTCATCCATGCAAACAACCTTGATTTTTTGCAGGGCAATGTCGTCAAGTATGTGACCCGGCACAAAGCAAAAAACGGCGCGGCTGATATTCGCAAGGCTTTGCACTATTGCCAACTGATTCTAGAGCTGCAATACGCAAAGGAGCAGGCATGAAACGCAAGGTAAACCATCCAAGAATCAGGGAATATTTGAAACGTCATCCTGATGGCGCGACAGTGGCTGAAATATCCGAGTTTTTCGGGATTGTCGGCAGGTCAAAAGGCAACGTAAGCACAACGCTGCACTTGATGCCTGATGCATTCATTGACCGTTGGAACAACAAAGGGCGCTTAGAGGCTATTTGGTGCCTTGTTGAAGTTCCAGAGGATTGCCCGCGGCCTGAGTCGTATCGCTCGAAATTCCGTAGCGCACTGATTAAGCCTCGCATTGACCAAAAGCGGATTGATGCTGTTCAGGAATTGCTGAAGCACAAATACACGCATGCCGAAATCATGAAGCGTGTCCCTATTGGCCGGGACTCAATCAGGCAGATTGCTAGAAGGGCGGCAGCATGAGAGGCGGTTTCAGGCGACTACACACAAAGCCAAAGTTCAATGCGGACCAAGTGCGCGAGATTGAGCAAAAGCGCAACTCAGGAAAGCTCATCAAGGAACTGGCCTACGAATACCAAGTTGACCGTAACACGTTGACCAGGGCGCTAAACAAGAAAGGAGCCTACGCATGAACCCATGGGGGCTAACCGAAGGGCAAACCCGTGTGATGGACGCCTTTATCGAGGCCGGGTGTGCCAAAGGTGCGGCTAGGTTGCTGGATTGCTCAATCAAAAACATAGAGCACCAAATCCAGCATTGCAGAAAGAAGATGACGGCGACAAACCGCCTTCACTTTTTCATTCAATGGGACAGGTGGAAACGCCAGGACGATAAAGGAAACGCATGACTCTAGACGCGCACATGTGGGGCAACCCTGAGACCGTTTTGCAGCGCAAGCAAGAGGCAGAGGCTAGAAAGCATGCCAATTGCGGTGCCTGCGTACACCATCAATCAATGCAGGTTTCATCAGGCGTGATCCACATATGCGACCTGTCGAGGCAAAAGTACGGCTACAGGTGTATCAATTTCAAGATCAAAAAGGTGAAGCTATGAGCAGTGAAAAACAGGCTTTTGAACTTGCGCGTTTTGTGGCAACGCTGAAAGAGAATCTACCCGCCCATATGGAGCTTGCTGAATTGAACGCGAAGTTAACGCACAAGAAATATGCGGCGTTCATCAAAGAAGGCTTCACGCCAGAGCAAGCCCTACAGCTTTGCAAATCGTAATCAAGAAAGGAACCTATGACCACACCAATATCCATGGATGAGCGGTACATGAACGGCACAAACTCAAGCAATTTAAGAGTGTGCGCAGAAGTCGAAAGCGGGGCAGATGTAATCATCGCGGCGGGCTGGTCTCATTCACGGGTTGGTATGGCATTGCTTCGCCTTGTGAGCGAGTGGGACGGCGTATCCAAGCCCCGGCGCATGTCTCAGGCTGCAATAGACGCCTACGCCAAGACCTTGCCGGGAAATGCAAAGGAGCAAGCTAAGCAGGCGCAGGCAGATTCTGATAGCTGGTTGCTGCATGAGCAAAAACTGATGCTAGGCCGGGTAAAAGCGCTTCCAAGCATGCGCGATCAGTTGATACACATGGCTGGCAAGGTAGGCGCAGCAGACCCGGCCAATGATTCGATAGCTGTGCTTTTGTGGTGGCTCGACAAGACTTGCACAACCTGCCACGGGCAGCAGCGCGAGATTATCAAGGACACGCCAATCCTGTCTGATGTTGTCTGCCCGGTGTGCAAAGGCAGCGGAGAAAAAAGGCTACCGTGCGGTGAGTCGGGGAGGCGATTGGCGACACTGATGGACGATTGCTTATCTGCTGCGCGTGAATCACTTAGAAATCGCTTGCGTCACCAATAAAAACCGTGTAGGATAGGCGATCAATGGTCGCCAGAGAGCGCTAGCATCGTGGCTAAAGCATGCCCGCAGTCTGCAAACCGCCTGATTAGCGCTTGCAGAAGTAGCGATGCTTAGGCATGTCTGCGATTTGACGACCATCCCGGAAACGGGGCTATCACGCATGCGGATTGAAGGCCAGCCATTGACGCTCTGCCGTCGTCGCCCGAGAGGTTGGTTATAAACGGCAGTCCGCAGCCGCGATGGTTAAGCAGAACTAGGCAAATCCTTTTTTGTCGGATTGGGGAACCCGGTCGCCATCAGTCACACAATTTGAAATGCTGGATTACGAAACAAGAACGGTAGAGACGATCCGATGGAATGGATCAAGGCTAAATGCAATGCGGGATGACCAGATTGCACCGCTTTACCGTGAGTGGTCGCAGCAAACAGCTTCGGCGTCTTGGCTGTCTCCAACTCCTAACGGGATAGCGGCATTCGTCGAATGGGCAACTACTGCGCCATGTGACAGGCCGCACATAACCAACAGCGCAGGCTAAGCAGTCACAGAGACTGCACAGCATTGGACTGGCACTCCATTAACAGCATCAATTAAGCCGCTAGAACCACTTACAAGCCCTGCACTCAATGCTAAGGCGCACGTCAACCGTGTGACATTTTGAGGCGGGGCTTTTCTCTTTCTTGGTTCATCACCCTGCAACTTGAGCGGGGGCGCTTAGGCGCGGAATTTCTGCGCGTGCGGTGGCGTCATCAAGTGACCGAGACAGCAACCCGCAGCCGAAAGGTAGCCTGATGCGGGTATTGTTGCTAAATAGCAACTGAAAATATATTATCGAAACATTGCAATATTGATTGATTTGATATTGTAATAATCTCCAAGGGCAAGCAATACCGCAGGCCTAAAAGGAGAGAAAAATGTTTGTTGCAAATACCAACCGAAAGCAAGTTGTAGCCCGGTATCCAGAAGCCGCAAAGATCGTCAAAGTGGAAGGCGGGTATATGGTTTTTGAATTCATGTCTGACTACGAGACATGGAAGAATCAAAAATGACTACCCCAGCCAAGCGCCCACCCGCAGAGCGCGGGCAGGGTAAAAAGAGCTTGCAAGGCGAGGGCAGAAGCCCTGTTTTGCAGGTAGTCGTAACCCCAGCCGTCAAAGCCGCAGCGATGGAATACGGCATGGATTGGGTGCGTGATGTGCTTGATAAGGCAATTGCCAAGAAGCAAAAAGCGCGAGAGGTATCGAATGAAAGCTCTTAGCGTCAAACAGCCATGGGCCACCTTACTGGTCGAGGGGCGGAAAACAATTGAGGTAAGAAGCTGGAAAACAAACCATCGCGGCCCGCTAGCGATTTGCGCCAGCTCTGCGCCTAAAAATGTGTTCTGGCATGACACGACCGACAACATGCATCGACTCATGCACGCAGGCTGCATCATTGGCATCGTTGATCTGATCGATGTCAGGCCCATGACGCCAGAAGACGATGAGGCAAGCGCCGGGAATTACATCAAAGGCGCTTATGCGTGGGTGGTCAAGCCGATTACGTATTGCAGGCCCGACCGAATCACTGGGCGTTTAAATCTGTTCGACGTGCCAGAAGAAAAGCTGATTCATATCGCAAACGATGAAACCGATTGGCTGTTCAACTACCCCTGTCCGCAGGGTGAAATCAAGTTCACAGACCGTTGCGACGTTCTGGAATAAGCGGCCAGAAATGGCTTTTTTTACATCTGTTTGAAAGGGCTCTCCATGCGTGGACGACCAACCGGGCGCGACTTGCGCCGTGCATCTCAAGCCACCCGTGCAAGCTTTCGGCAATTGAGCCGTTTGTCTGGCACATCTGGCGGCTAAGTGGCTGAGTCTTTGTTCGATGCGGTAAAGCGGCAATCACTGCTAACTGAATCGGTCATAGTCAGCTACTCGGGCGGCAAGGATTCGGCGGTAACGCTTGACCTTTGCGCCCGCTATTTCAAAACAGTGCATGTTTTCTTCATGTACCAAGTCCTAGGACTGAGCTTCCAAGAGGCTGTTTTGAAATGGGCAGAAAGCCGCTACAACGTCGAGATTTACAGAATCCCGCACTTCGAGCTATCAGACTTTTACCGGGCTGGCGTCTATTGCAAGCCTGACGCCAGGGTAAGCAAAGTACACCCTAAAGACATTTATGCGCATGTGAGGCAGGCATTTGATTGCCACTGGATCAGCGCAGGCGAGAGAGCAAAAGACTCGATTATCAGAAACGCCATGATTAAGAAATCAGGCTCTATTGATGTTGGGCGTGGGCGATTTTTCCCATTGGCGTATTGGTCAAAAGAGCATGTATTGAAGTACATCGGGCAGCATCAATTAAAGGTAAGCCCAGAGGCGCAACTTCTGGGGCACTCCTTTAGAAGCCTTGACGCCAAAGACCTATTGGCGATCAGATCGCAATACCCGGCAGATTTTGAAAAGATCGTGCAAGCGTTCCCGCAGTGCGGCGCAGCCGTAGCGCGAGAGGAACTATATGGAAAAGTCAAAGCACCAACTATTGACCACCGGATCGCGGCATGAAGTGGGTGCCAAGTGCGGCACTTGGCCTGTCGGCTCAGGAATTTACGCCATCAAAAACACAATCACGGGTGTTTCATACATTGGAAGCGCAGTTTGTATGAAAGAGCGGTGGAGGGTTCACCGCACGCAATTGCGAGCCTGCCGTCATCACAGCGCAAAGCTTCAAAATTCGTGGAATAAACATGGAGAGGCCGCTTTTGCGTTTATTGCGATATGCGAAGTTCATCCAGAGGAGCTTATCCCCACGGAGCAACTTTGGCTGGATGCCGCAAGCGCGGTGAAGATAGGCTACAACATCGCCCCCGTCGCCGGAAACTGCTTGGGCATGAAGGCTTCTGATGAGACAAAGGCCAAGATGTCAGCGGCCAGAAAAGGTAAGCCTGCACCATGGCG
>JACCEA012008080.1_pt1 | contig 13281 bp, 11 predicted proteins | sample 7449851 | NCBI WGS metagenome assembly JACCEA01 (sample SAMN15323453, study PRJNA562643) | freshwater metagenome | isolation source: river surface water | place: USA:Blue River Watershed | collected 2017-08-18 | reverse complement strand
TTTTGAAATGTGTGATGAGCTTGATGAAACCGCGAAATTAACCGGCGCGGTAAATACGGTCGTAATTACCAAAGAAAAAAAGTTGCTTGGACTTAACTCGGATGTTTCGGGTTTTTTGAAAAACTTACAAAATTGTCAGCCGGATTTTGAGCTAAAAAACAAAACCTGTTTTGTTGTAGGCGCTGGCGGAGCTGCTCGTGCCGTGGTATTTGGATTGATAAAGTCCGGTGTTAAAAAAATTTACTTAACCAATCGCACACCAAAAAACCTCTTTGAAGCTGAGTTTTTGAGCAAAGAAAATTTCGAAAAAAAATTATCGGAATGTGATCTTTTGGTTAATTCAACTTCGCTTGGAATGTCTGGCCAGGAGCCGTTAATTCTTGATTTATCGAGACTTAATCAGTCGGCAATTGTTTACGATATTGTTTATAAGCCGCTTGAAACCGAATTGCTAAAGTTGGCAAAAGTTCGTGGAAATAAAATTGTTACCGGAATCGGGATGTTGGTGGAGCAGGCGCTGGTTGGTTTTGAAGCCTGGTTTGGTCAGAAGCCAAAATCAGACACCAAAATAATGCAGATTATTTAGTTGGGCGGCAATTCTTCAAAATCATTAATCTTCGAAACGCGGGGTTGAATCTAGAACCTCTCTTCTTATCTAGGGCGACCTTAAAATCTCAAAAATTCTCAAATGCAAAATTCAGGAAAAAACTTTCTAACTTGGCTGATCATTTTTGGCGTGATAATGATCGTTTCTGGTTTTATCGGCGGCCCGGAAGGATCTGGAAACAAGGTTTCGTTTAGTGATTTTGTAGCCAAGGTTGATGCAAGAGAAGTTGTTTCTGTTGATATAAAAGGCAGTGATTTGACCGGAAAATTCAAAGATGGATCGCAGTTTTATACTTATTTGCCGGAATATCCTGATTTGATTGGCAAGCTTCAAGAAAAGGGCGTTTCAATAAATGCGCTGCCTTTGGTTTCTAAGTCGGATAAGATTGTTGCCGGAATTGTTGGCTGGCTTCCTTTGATAATTATGGTCGCGCTTTGGATTTACTTCGCGCGCAGCTCTTCAAATATGGGCAAAGGTGGCGCTTTTGGTTTTGGAAAATCTCGCGCCAAACTTCTAACTGAACATAAAAATAAGGTTACCTTTGCCGATGTCGCCGGCATTGACGAAGCCAAGCAAGAACTAAGTGAAATTGTCGATTTTCTAAAAGATGCAAAAAAATACGTTGATGTTGGCGCTAAAATTCCGCGCGGCTGTCTGCTAATTGGCTCCCCTGGAACTGGAAAAACATTGCTAGCCCGCGCCATTGCAGGCGAAGCTGGCGTCCCATTCTTTTCAATTTCTGGATCTGATTTTGTTGAAATGTTCGTCGGCGTTGGCGCTTCAAGGGTTCGCGATATGTTTGAGCAGGCGAAAAAATCAGCTCCGTGCATTGTTTTTATCGACGAGATTGATGCGGTTGGTCGTCATCGCGGCTCTGGCGTTGGCGGTGGAAATGATGAGCGCGAGCAAACTCTTAACCAAATGTTGGTCGAGATGGACGGTTTTTCTGATAATGAAGGCGTGGTTATTATTGCGGCTACAAACCGCCCAGATGTTTTGGATCGGGCGCTGCTTCGTCCCGGAAGATTTGACCGTCAAGTTACGGTGCCAAATCCTGATATTGTTGGTCGCGAGCAAATTATTAATGTTCATATCAAAAAAATTGCCGCCGCCGCTGATATTGAGATAAAAACTTTGGCGCGAGGAACTCCTGGTTTTGCTGGTGCCGATTTGGCTAATTTGGTTAACGAGGCCGCTTTAATGGCGGCGCGAAATAATCAAAAAATGGTGACGATGCAAAATTTTGAAGACGCAAAAGATAAAATCATGATGGGCGCCGAGCGTAAATCGATGGTTATGCAAAAGTCTGAAAAAGAGCTGACTGCATATCACGAGGCCGGTCACGCAATCACTGCTTTAAGCTCGCCAAACTCCGATCCAATTCATAAAGCGACGATCATTCCGCGCGGACGAGCTTTGGGGTTGGTGATGCGACTGCCTGAAAATGATCGATTCTCAGTTACTCGCGCCAAACTCAAAGATGATTTGGTCGTGGCATTTGGCGGACGCGCGGCGGAAGAATTAATTTTTGGTTATGATAAAGTTACGACTGGAGCTTCTTCGGATATTCAGCAAGCCACTTCAATGGCGCGAAGCATGGTTACCAGATGGGGCTTAAGCGATAAGGTTGGTGCAATCGATTACGTCGAAGATGAGGGCTCGCGTTTTTATGCCGCCAACAAGCCTTTTTCTGAAGAAACCGGAAAAATAATCGATCAAGAGGTTAAAAGGATTATCGACGAGGCTTTGTCTGAGGCCAAAAAAATCTTAACCGAAAGAAAAGATGATCTCGAGAAGTTGGCGAAAGCGCTTCTTGAATTTGAAACATTAACCGGCGACGAAATTAAAGATTTACTTGCTGGTAAAGAAATTAGAAAAATGTCTTCCCAAAGCAGTTCGGTAGCGAGCTCAATTAGTGGCGGACTAATCCCAAAAGTTAATTAATAAAAAAATGCAGTTTGAAGCAGCAAAACAATCGCTTTTAAAAGCGATTTCTAACGTCAGCGGCGCAGTCGAAAGGAAAAATACTATTCCGGTTTTGCAAAATATTAAAATCGAGGCGCAGAAAAATGGTGACGGCGACAAAATTATTTTGTCGGCAACCGACATGGATATTTTGGTAACTGTTGGATTCGAAGCCGATATAAAATCAAGCGGAATAACTACAGTTCCGGCGCAAATGTTCTTTGATATCGTCAGAAAAATTCCTGATGGCGCAATTATGATTACCCAAGAAAACCCTTCGATTCTGCAGATCAAATCGGGCAAATCGAAATATAGTTTGCCATGTATTGATGCCGCAGAATTTCCTAATCTTTCTGAGGGCGAGCTTGGCCAGGAAGTTGAAATTAAATCAGAAGATTTGGCGAGAATGATTGATAAAAGCCGCTTTGCAATTTCAAGCGACGAGACTCGTTATTACCTGAACGGACTCTATCTTCACGCAACAAAAGATGCGCTCAGAACCGTTGCAACTGATGGACACAGGCTGGCTTTGTCGTTCACTGAAATGGCAAATGAAACGCCTTTTGGAGTTATTCTTCCGAAAAAATCCGTAGCCGAAATTCGTAAAATCATTGATTCGGCAAAAAGCGTTCGCTTCGCAACTTCAAGGGTTAAAATCAAAGTAATTGCTGATCAGGCGACGATTATTTCTAAGCTAATTGATGGCGAATTTCCTGATTACGACAAAGTTCTCCCGAAAAATAATTCGCACGTTGCTGCAATCGCCAAGAAACAGTTTTTCGATTGCGTTGATCGCGTTTCAACTGTCGCAACCGATAAGCATCGTTTGGTTAAAATGATTATCGAAAACGGTAAACTGACTTTACAAGTCAGTACCAATGATGGCTCGTTTGCTTATGAAGAGTTGGATGTCAGCTATTCTGGCGAAAGAATCGAAACTGGATTTAACTCGCGCTACCTTCTTGATATCATCGGCCAAATTGATGGCGATGAAGTTTTAATGCGCTTCAAAGATGGATCTTCGCCAGCCTTGGTTGAAGCGAAGTCGATGAAAGCGGTTTTTGTAATCATGCCAGTTCGCATCTAATTTTTGAGGAGCGGCGGCAAAATAGATGATTCAAATCCAAAAGCTGATCCTCACAAATTTTCGAAATTTCTCCTCGCGCAAAATTGATTTTGATTCTTCTGCGGTTTTGTTGGTTGGGGCAAATGGCGCGGGAAAGACCAATATTTTAGAGGCTTTAACCTTGCTTGGCAGAAGCGCAACTTTGCGCTGCGCTGATTTTGATGAAGTGACAAAAGTTGGCGAAAAAAACTTCACAATTTTTGCAGAAATTTCGGGTCACGATTTTATTGAAAAAATAGCGGTAAATTTTGATTTGAAGCAAAAAAAGAAAGTCTTGCTAATCAATGGCGAGCCTTTCAGTTCTAAGCGCCAAGGCGACATCAAAAATCATTTGATCAACTTTGTTTTTTTGACGCCGCAACTCGAGCAACTTTTTATTTCGGGAAAAAGTGAGCGCCGAGATTATTTAGATAAAATTGTCTCCGACATAGATTCTGAGCACGTTAGCAGGATTAATCACTATCAAAAATTACTCAAAGAAAGGCTGATTATTTTGCAAAAACATCGCGATGAAAAATGGCTGAAAGTGATCGAAGAAAAAATTGTTGAGCTTGGAGTTTCAATAGCTGCCGCAAGGATTGAGGCGATTGATTTTTTTAACAAAGCAATTGCCTCTTTTTCGTCAAATTTTCCAAAAACAAAATTATGCGTTATTGGCGAGGTTGAAGAGATGATTGCCAAACAAAGCGCAGCCCAGATTGAAGAAATATACAAAGTAAAAATGCGTGAAAATCGTGAGCGCGATTCAATAAGTTTTAAAACTGAATTTGGGGTTCATCGCGCCGATTTTGATGCGATTTTTTTAAGCAAAAATGTCTCGGCAAAAATTTCGTCAACCGGCGAGCAAAAGGCGATCATGCTTGGTATAACTTTGGCGCGAGCGCGGATTTCTTCGGCTTATAAAAATCAGCCAACGATTTTAATTTTTGATGAAGTTGTCTCGCACCTTGATGAAGAGCGGCGGCGCAATCTTTTTGATGAAATTTCTGCTGCTAATTTACAGGTTTTTTTTAGCGCGACTAGCGCTGATTTAATTCCGCTGCAATCAGCTCAGGAGTTGAAGATATAACTGGATATTCGCGCGGCTTGAACAGCTGATAATGCCACCATTCTTTTGAAAAAAAATCAAAGCCAGCGGCGGTCATAATTCCAAGTAAAATCAGGCGGTTTTTTTGCGCTTCTGGTGAAATTTTATAGCAGTTGTGATAAGCGATTTCGCTGAATTCATCAAAGTCTGAACCCATATCGAGCTCGATTCCGTTTTGATCGACTAAAGTTAGGTCAATTGCTACGCCGCGACAATGCGGAATTACGCCCGATTCAGGATTGGAAACGAAATCGCCTGGAAATTTTTCGTACATGTATTTTTGGACTTCGATCGGACGAAATCCGTCAAAAATTTTTAGTTTAAGACCAAGTTCTTTTGCTGAATTTATCGCTGTTTTAAGTGGATTTATTGCGGCTTCGTGCAAGTAACAAAGCGGCTGGGAATAAAGTTTGTGACCGCAGACATTATTCGAAGAGGCGTAACGTAAATCTAAAGTTACGGCGAAGTTTTTTTCGGTGATCTCGATTAAATTTTGCATTTAGAACGGCTTTAGAATTACGAGAGACACAATCGCGATCATCAACAATGTTGGCACTTCGTTAACGATTCGATAAAATTTTTGCGTATGTTTATTTTGACCTTTTTCAAAATCTTTGCGCCAGCGTCCGAGAAAATGGTGAAAGCCAGCAAGAATTAGAACCAAAGTAATTTTTGCATGAAGCCAGGCAAATTCGAAGCCAATTTCTGAGGCCAAATAAAAGCCAAAAATAAACACCAAAATCATTGCCGGATTCATGATGTAGCGAAGAAGTTTTCGCTCCATAGTTTGCAAAATTTTATCAGCCTCAGAACCGTGCGCAACTTCAGCGTGATAAACAAAAATTCTTGGCAAGTATAGCAGGCCTGCCATCCATGAAATCACTGCTACGATATGTAAAATTTTAACCACGTCGTAAAGCTCTATTTCTTCCATATTTCCTAAAGATTGAAGTTGATTAATTGAGGCTGTTTTTTACGTTGCCGACCATTCCCAACACATCTTTTTAAATAATGAAATTGCTTGCTTGCAACAGTAATCCTGCTTTGGCGCAAAATATTGCCCAGCATCTTGGATTGAAGCTGGTTGACGCTGAAATTAAGCGCTTTGCCGACATGGAGGTTTTTGTTGAAATCAAAGAAAATGTTCGTGGCGAAGATATTTTTGTTGTTCAGTCAACATCTTATCCGGCCAACGATAATATTATGGAATTGCTGATTGTTATCGATGCCCTTCGTCGCGCTTCGGCAAAAAGAATTACCGCGGTCATTCCTTATTTTGGTTACGCAAGGCAAGATCGAAAAGCAGCTCCGCGCACGCCAATTTCGGCAAAATTAGTAGCAAATTTGATAACTTCCGCTGGTGCTGATCGGGTTTTAACGGTTGATCTTCATGCCAATCAGATTCAGGGTTTTTTCGATATTCCGCTTGATAACCTCTACGCCTCGCCGGTTTTTATTCGTCACATTAAAGAAAATTTTTCACTCGACAATTTGGTCGTGGTCTCGCCGGACGTCGGAGGTTTGGTTCGCGCTCGCGCTATTGCCAGCAAAATTGGCGCTGATTTGGCGATCGTTGATAAGCGCAGACCTAGAGCTGGAGTAAGCGAAGTGATGAATATTATCGGTGAAGTTGATGGCAAAAATTGCATCATTGTTGATGACATGATCGACTCTGGCGGAACTTTGTGTAACGCCGCCGATGCCTTGATTAATAAGGGCGCAAATTCGGTTTCGGCCTATATAACTCATGGAGTTTTGTCGGGAAAAGCTTACTCGCGAATCGAAAATTCGAGGCTTAAAAATTTGGTTATTACCAATTCTATTCAGCCATTAACCGAGACTCTTTCGGTTAAAAATATCAAAATTATTAACATTTCCGAGCTTCTTGGAGAGGCTATTCGCAACATTTCTCAAGAAAAATCGGTCTCAACTTTGTTCGACTAAAAATGCAAAATAAGATCAAAAAATTAGCCAAATATTTATTCGAAAATTTTGCCCCCGGTATCGGCTTGGCAATAGCGGTGATTTTACTTTCAGTTCTTGTTTCCGAGCTTCTTTATAATCCAAAGGTGATGAATAAGCGCGGCTACGAAATTGAAACGTCTGCCGACGGTAAGCCGGTTGTCAAAAAAGAGGAGCCGGTTGATTTTGCGGCGCTTCTTAAAACTGCCGATTTTGATCGCGGAGCCAAAATTTTTAAGAAATGCGCAACTTGTCACAGCGCTGGAAAAGGAGAGGCGGCAAAAGTAGGTCCAAATCTTTACGGAGTTGTTGGCAGATCGAAAGGATCAACTGCTTTTGCCTATTCAGACGCGATGAAGGCGAAGGGTGGCGTTTGGGACATGGAGTCAATCAATCAATTTATTACCAAGCCAAAGGATTACTTACCTGGAACTAAAATGGCATTTGCCGGCTTGAAGAAACCTCAGGATCGCGCTGATGTCATAGTTTACCTTCAAAAGAACGCCAAATGATAAATTTTTTTAGGTCTCTCTATAAGTTTTTAAAATCCCTAATTCTTTTCTTGGCGTTGATGATGTTGGTCATTTTTATGGTTGATAATCGCCAAATTATTACGATCACCACGAATCCGTTTCCGTTTGAAATCGAAACCAGAGTTTTTGTTTTGATGATATCGTGCTTTGGCCTGGGATTTTTTGTTGGAATATTGGTTTGTTCGCCGGTTTTCGTTAAAGGTTTGATCAGAAAAATTGTCGATAAAAACAAAATCAAAAAACTTGAGAAGCAAATTAATCAGCAAAACTGAACGGTTGCTTTCAATATTATTAAATCTAGGTTCAGCTTCGCTAATGACCCACATTTAAAGCTGATCATCATTTCTCAATTATCTCATTTAACTTTTAAAACTAATTACACACGACATGGCTAGTAATTTGACTATCATGGGCAACAAAGAGATCCTTTTGGTTGCTGAAAATATTGCTCACGAGAAAGGCATTTCACCTCAAGATATTATCGAGGCGATGGAAGAGGGCATCAAGCTTGCCGCGAAGAAAAAATATGGCACCCATTTAGATATTGACTGCAAAATCGACAAAAAATCCGGCCAGATAAAATTATTTAATAAGCTCCAGGTTGTAGATAATAATATTGATGATTTCGATGTCAGAACTCACATCACTTTGAATCATGCTAAACAAGAAAATTCCGAAGCTGAAATTGGTGATCTTGTTGTCCAAGAATTGCCGCCAATTGATCTAAACCGCGTTGTTGCGCAAGTGGCGAGAAATGAGATAATTCGTAAAGTTAAAGAGGCTGAGAAAAACAAAGAATTCAATGAATTCAAAGATAGAATTGGCGATATAGTTAGCGCGTCAGTGAAGAAAATCGGTATGAAAAATATCGTTATGGAAGTTGATGGTTACGAGGCTGTAATTCACGAAAGCGGACTAATTCCGAAAGAAAATTTCCGCGTTGGCGACAGAATCCGTTGTTATATTGAAGATGTCAGAAAAGAGCCTTTTGGCGCGCAAATTTTCTTATCAAGAACTCATCCGCAATTTTTAGTTAGATTGTTTGAGCAAGAAGTTCCTGAGCTTTACGAGGGAAATATTGAGGTCAAAGCCGTATCTCGCGATCCAGGATCTCGCGCCAAAATTGCCATTTATTCTCGTCGTGACGATATCGATATTATTGGCTCGTTTATTGGAATTAGAGGTTCTCGCGTTCAGTCAGTTAGCTCCGAGCTTCGCGGTGAAAAAATCGACATTATTAAGTGGTCGTCAAACGTTGCCGAACTTGTTATCAGCGCATTAACTCCAGCAAAAATTAGTAAAGTTGTGGTTGATGAAGAGAATAATTTAATTGAAGCGGTTGTCGCCGAAGATCAGCTAAGTTTGGCGATTGGTCGTGGCGGTCAAAACGTTAGATTGGCCTCAAAATTGGTTGGATATAAGATTGACGTAATGACCGAAGAGCAAGAGTCGGCAAGAAGAACTGCAGAGTTTAATCAGGCCTCGAAAGCATTTGTTGATGCACTAGACGTTGAAGAGATGATTGCAAATCTTTTGGCCTCAGAAGGCTTTTTGGATGTTGAATCGCTTGCCCAATCTGATGTTTCTGAAATTGCCTCAATCGAGGGTTTTGACGAAGAAATAGCCGGAGAAATCAAGCGCCGCGCAGAAGAATATTTGCAAAAAAACTCATAAATTGAATGTCTGAAAATAACCAAAACACAACTCGCTCAAGACTTACTTTAAAACTCCCCAATTCGGTAAACACCCAGAATTTGGCGCCAAAACCTGCTTCTTCCGAGAAAAAGCTAGGGAGTTCAGCGGTGCAGGTCACTATCAAAGGTCGTAAAAGGGAATCTGGTATAAGTGAGCAAGGCGATCTTTCTTTGAGTAAAAGTGAGATGGAGGCCAGAATCAAAGCAATTACATCGGCCAAAGAATCTTCTGACGACATTAAGACTCATGAAATTTTAAGTAAGGTCGTTAAGGCCGCTCCAAAAGTGACCAAGGAAGAAGTTGTTGAGCGTCCAAAAGCTGAGGTGAAAAAGGTAGAAGAGGCGCCAAAGCCGCCAAAGCCGATAGAGGAGAAGCAAGTTGTTATTGAAAAAGCGACTATATTAAGCGATGAAAAGCAAGTCAGTTTGGAAAAAAAATTGCCTGATTACGGTTTGGACCAGTTTGATGTTAGAAACAAAATCAAACAAAGTGTTGAGTCGGCAAATCGTCAAAAAGAAGAGCGTGAAAAAGTAGTTGAGGAGAGAAAGAAAATAGAGCTAGAAAGAATTGCTAAAGAAAAGGAAGAGAAAGAGGTTAAAAAACTCAAAAAATTTACCCCTCCGGTTAAAAAAGTTTTTGAAGAAGATGATCAAAAAAAGAAACCAAACTTTAAAGACGGCAAGCTAAATCCAAGAAAATTAACCTACATTATTGAAAGCGGTGCCGACGAAGATGAGTTGACCCGCAGAAAAAAGAAAAAAAACAAAGACAGACACCAAGAGCAACCAGCTGCCAAAGAATATAAAAAAATCTCGAGAGAGGTTATTCTTCCGGATTTAATAACCGTGGCTGACTTGGCAGAGAGAATGACCGAGAAAGTTGGCGATGTTGTTAAAAAATTATTCACTATGGGCATGGTTGTTACAAGCAACCAAGCTGTAGATGCCGATACTGCAGAAATTATTATTACCGAGTTTGGTCACAAAGCAAAAAGATCTTCCCATTCTGATGTTGAGAATGTTCTTGATGAGGGCGGCGATAGCCATGCCGAGTTTCCAAGAGCGCCTATCGTTACAATTATGGGTCACGTTGATCACGGCAAAACCTCGCTTTTGGATGCGCTTCGCGAAACTGATGTTGCTGCAAGGGAGCATGGCGGAATTACTCAGCATATTGGGGCATCGCGAATCAAAACATCCTCGGGAAAGTTTATTACTTTTTTAGATACTCCAGGTCACGAAGCATTTACTGAAATGCGTTCGCGCGGAGCTAATGTTACCGATCTAGTCGTTTTAGTGGTTGCTGCGGATGATGGTGTGAAAGAGCAAACAGTTGAAGCAGTCAATCATGCCAAAGCCGCGAATGTTCCGATGATTGTTGCGGTCAATAAAATCGATAAGCCAGGCTCTGATCCTCAGCGTGTTAAAAACGAGCTTTTGAGTCACGAAGTTGTCGCCGAAGATCTTGGTGGAGATGTCATGTTTATTCCGGTTTCGGCCAAATCAAAAATGAATTTAGAAAAGCTTGAAGAGGCTATTCTTCTGCAGTCAGAAGTTCTTGATCTCAAAGCTCAGTATGAAGGTAAGGCAAGTGGCGTTGTTCTTGAGTCAAGAATCGATCCTTCGCGCGGTGTTGTCGCAACTTTATTGGTGCAAAAAGGAACTCTCGACACTTCTGATCTAATTGTTGTCGGAACTTCTTTTGGAAGAGTTCGTAAAATGTCGGACGATGCCGGCGAGATTGTTAAATCAGCGACTCCGTCTGTTCCGGTTGAGGTTTTGGGGCTTGATAGCGCGCCAAATGCCGGCGATAAATTCTTTGAGGTCGATGAAGAAAGACAGGCTCGTGAAATTATTGATTATCGCTCAAGAAAGGAAAAAGAAGAAAAGTCGTTAAAAAATTCAGCGCGCTCTTTTTCGGATATTTTAAAAGAGTCGGGCAAAGGAAAGCTCAAATATTTAAATATCATTGTTAAAGGCGACGTTCATGGATCGGTTGAGGCAATAATTGGAACTGTTGCCAAGCTAAATAACGAAGAAGTTGCGATTAAAGTTGTTCACTCGGCAACTGGTGGAATTTCTGATTCGGATATTTCACTTGCTGCTGCCTCGGGCGCGATAATTATTGGTTTTAATGTCCGTGCGAGCGCTACCGCCAAGGATTTATCTCAGAAAAAATCGATCGATATTCGTTATTACTCAATAATTTATAACCTGGTTGATGACTTGAAGCTCTTGTTGTCAGGCATGCTAAATCCGGTTAAAAATGAAGAATATCTTGGTCAGGTCGAGATTCGTCAGGTTTTCAAAATTTCTGGCTCTGGAAAAGTTGCCGGATGTTTTGTTATCGATGGAATTATCAAACGTAATGCCAGAGCTCGTCTACTTAGAGACAATGTTGTCATTCATGATGGATCGCTAAAAACTCTAAAACGCTTCAAAGAAGATGTTAAAGAGGTCAAAAGCGGCTTTGAGTGCGGCGTAGCTTTCGAAAATTATGACGATATCAAAGAAAAAGATGTGGTTGAGTGCTATGAGATCGTCGAACAAAAGAGAAGTCTCTAGACTCAGAACTTGGATTGAGATCAGTAAAAACAATCTCTTAGACAATATTTCCGAGATAAAAAAAGCTCTTCTTCCCAAGACAAAATTCATGGCCGTAGTTAAGTCAAACGCCTACGGCCACGGGCTTTTACTAATCGCCAATTCAATAAAATCAAAAGTCGATTATTTTGCTGTTTTTAATCTCGAAGATGCGCTTGAGCTTCGTCTCAATAAAATAAAAAAACCGATTCTAGTTCTTTCGCCGATTGCCCTAAGTGATGCATCTTTAGCGATTAAAAACGATATCGAAGTTATGGCTTCAAATCTTGATTTTTTGAAGAAAGCCAAGGCTGGTCTCAAAGTTCATATCTGCGTCGATACAGGATTGGGGCGCGATGGATTTCCGCTAAATCAAATTGATGAAGTTATAAAAACTTTAAAAAAATCTTCGGTAAATGTGGTTGGGCTTTATGGGCATTTTGCGGCTGCCGACGATAAAAATTTTGATAAATACAGCGCGGCGCAAGCCGAAGAAATTCTTTATTGGCGCGACCAATTAAAACATTTTGGAATTGAGCCAAAACTGATTCATCATAGCGCTAGCGCCGGTATATTTTTTGGTAAAAACAAGGTGGATTTTAACTTGGTTAGAGTTGGCGCTGGAATTTATGGTTTGTGGCCAAATGACGACCAAAAAAGATCGGTTAAAATCAAGCCGATATTGAGTTGGAAGGCTCGGGTTTCGGAAGTAAAATTATTATCAAAGGGAAGTGCAATTTCATATGGATGCACCCATGTTTTGCAGCGTGATTCGAAGATTGCGCTATTGCCAATAGGCTATTTCGATGGGATTTCACGAGTTTCTTCAAACAAATCTTTGGTGATTTTGAATGGTAAAAAAGTTCGTCAGCTTGGCAGGGTAACGATGAATTTGATTGTTGTTGATGTTACCGATTTAGAAAAAGTCGCGATTGGCGATGTGGCGACGATTATTGGTTTTGACAAAAAACAGCAGGTTTCGGCTGAAGATTGGGCGAATTGGTCGCAAACTTCAAATTACGAAATTGTTACCAAGATTAATCCGGCAATTACTCGTGTGCTATCTTAACAATTTTGGTTGTCGCAAAAACTAAAATTGGGCCAAGAAAAATATTAAGTAGAGCCAGCAAGTTTGAACTCGAGTCGGATTCGGATGCGCAAATTAATAGAGACGGAATTATTAGGGGAAAAGCTACAACCGCAATCATCGGCGCGTTATTGCCAAGAATCGAAAGCGATCCACAAAAACAGCAAATTAGATTAATCAAAAAGCTTGCCAGAATCGCGTTCCAGACAAATCCAGGTTGGATAATTGATAAAATTATAATGATTGGAGCGGCGCAAACTAGCCAGCTTGCCAAAACTTTTGCGCTTACAAAAACTTCATAATTATCGCAAGAAAGCAGGATTTGTTCGGCCGCGCCGGAATCAAAATCTTTTTTTAAAAATTCTGAAGTTGAAAAAATTAGGCAGGAAATAAGTGAAAATAAAATGGCAACAATAGAGCTGATTCCTTGATTCTGTTGGTCGGACGTTAGTAGATAAAAGCTCGAAAGAAAAATTATAAAAAACAAAAAACTGGCCAAAATTTTTGAAATTTGACGCAGGTTAATTTTGAGTTCGTGCCTCAGAAGAATAAAAAAAATTTGCATTATTTCGCGCTTCTTTTTTGTCGTTGAGAAAGTGATTTTAATTGGCCGCAAGCAGCCATTACATCGTCGCCG
>JACCEA010270028.1_pt1 | contig 13284 bp, 11 predicted proteins | sample 7449851 | NCBI WGS metagenome assembly JACCEA01 (sample SAMN15323453, study PRJNA562643) | freshwater metagenome | isolation source: river surface water | place: USA:Blue River Watershed | collected 2017-08-18 | reverse complement strand
TACGTTCTGGAGCTGGGTAGCAATATGACAAACGCAAAGACCATGAACCAAAACCATCTGCGTAAAAGGCGGTTCCTGGAACATAAGCAACCTTTGCAACAATCGCCTTTGGCATCAAAGCTGTTGTATCGATCTCTGGTGGCAAGGTAACCCAGACGTAAAAACCACCACCGGGTTTTGTCCATTGCGCGGTGGCTGGAAAATACTCATCAAGTGATTCCAACATCGCATCACGGCGGACCTTGTACAGCTCACAAAATGAAGCGATCTGATCGCGCCACGGCTGATCAGCCAAGTAATTAGAGATCGTTAATTGTGTGAAGTTAGATGGGCACAAAATTGAGGATTCGCTGGCGATTACCAACTTTTCTTTCAGTGAAGGTGGGACTAAAGCCCAGCCCACACGCAATCCAGGTGCGATTGTCTTTGAAAATGAGCCCAAATAGATCACATTCTCTGAATCTTCCGCACGCATCGCGTTGGGAGATGGCTTATCAAAGCCCAACAAACCATATGGATTGTCTTCAACAACAAAGATCCCGGCTTCGCGGCAGATATTTAAAATCTCTGTACGGCGAGATGCAGGCAATAAAACACCGCTTGGGTTTTGGTAATTAGGAATTGTGTACAGGAACTTAATCTTTCGACCTGCAGCACGCACAGTTTTAATCGCTTCTTGTAATGCAGTTGGAACCAAACCATTTTCATCGGTTTCAACATGCACAACCGATGCTTCATATTGATGGAAGGTACCGAGCGCACCAACATATGAAGGCGCTTCCGCAAGCACAACATCATTAGGATCCAAAAAGATACGTGAAATAAGGTCCAAAGCTTGCTGTGAACCAGTTGTAACTAAAACATCATCAGGGTTTGCGCGAATTCCTTCAAGCGCCATTACTTCGCAAATCTGTTCGCGCAGCTTTGGATGGCCCTGGCCATTTCCATACTGCAACGCCTCTTGTCCATTTTCACGAACTAAATTGCTTACAACATCAGCCATCATTCCCATTGGAAGTGCCGAAAGATTTGGCATTCCGCCAGCAAGAGAAACAATCTCTGGTCTAGATGCCACTGCAAAAAGTGAGCGAATCTCACTTGGCTTCATCTGAGAGGCTCGAGATGCAAATCTTTGTTCAAGATTTTGTGGAGCACCTGTTGAGAACCGCTGCGTGATATCTGACATGGCTTAAGTCTGCCACACCCAAGGTTGTACCTGAGTGTTATTTACCGGCGAATACCGGCTTTACGTAGATCTGAAATTCGCAAAGTACCTGTTTTTGCATCATCTTCAGCAGCTAAATACAGCCGTTGGATTGCAATAACCAAGGCCTCGGCGATTACATCGCGAAAATCTGGACGGGCTAAACGAGAAACATCACCAGGGTTGCTTGTGTACCCCAAATCAATACGAACCGTTGGGGCGGTTGTTAAACGCAGTAAATCCCATGTTTTTGCATGGATTCTGCAGTTTGTTAAATCGGTACGTGCACAGATTTCTCGCTGTACCAATGATGCAAACCTTTCACCAACAATTGAATGAACACCATGAGTATCACTGCCATAAAAATAAGTTGCAACGCCATGTGCATTTTCATTTGCATAAGAATCTAAATTTAAAGCAATTACTAGATCAGCACCGCTCTTGTTGCTGAACTCAATACGTTCACGCTCTGATGGATTATTACCTGCACCATGTGTTAAGAAAACCGAAGCACCAAGTGCTAACAAACGACCTTCGGTTCGAACAGCAACATCATAAACAAGTTGATTATCTCCATCAGGGTTTAAAACAATAACCTTGTTAGCAAGTGCAGGTCCACGACTTTGTTGTGTTGCTGTTTGGCGAAGCGCAGATGGCGCTCCCCCAGAAACAATCTTTGTTAAACGGATCAAAGCAATAATCGTTGCCGGTCCACATTTTCCATCAACCGTTGTCCCTACCGACTTCTGAAAATCTTTAACGGCAGATACGGTGCGGGGACCATAGATTCCATCGACGCGACCACAATCAAATCCCATCTCGGTCAGACGTGCCTGCAAAGCTGCAACATCATCTCCACGCATTAATGGTGATTCCTGCAGATACAACGATCGATCACCAAGTTTCCAACGCGCTTCTTCTAATGCGCGTGCAGTGACCGCATCAACAAAACCCGTGACATCAAGGCCACGGGCTTGTTGAAATGAGCGGATCTCCGACTCGGTTAAATCTGACATGAATTTATGCGAGGAAGCTTTCTAGATCCTTCAGTAGCGCTGGCTTTGGCTTAGCTCCAACGATTTGTGTAACAACCTCACCATTTACAAAGACATACATTGATGGAATAGATGTAATTCCATACTTAATCGCAATCGCTGACTCTTCATCTGTATTGAGCTTTACGATCTTGATCTTTGAGCCGTACTCATTTGAAATCTCTTCAAGGATTGGGCCAACCGCGCGGCATGGACCACACCATTCAGCCCAAAAATCAACCAAAACAGGGGTGCTGCTCTTAAGAACCTCTGCATCAAAGGTTGCTGTAGTTACCTTGCTTGTTGCCATCCTCGTACTCCTCTTTTTTGTCGTTGTTTAAAAGTAATGCGCCAAACTTAGTGAGCTAAAAACTTTTCAGCATCTAGTGCTGCTGCACAACCAGAGCCTGCAGCGGTAATTGCTTGACGGTATGTGTGGTCAACTAAATCGCCACAAGCAAAGACACCCTTTTGGTTGGTGCGTGTAGAGCGTCCCTCGCAAATTACATAACCTTCATTATCTAAATCAATCTGGCCAGTAATTAATTCGCTACGTGGAATATGTCCGATCGCAACAAACAAACCGGTAAATGCGCGCTCTGATTCAGTTCCATCAACGGTGTTGCGCAGCTTTAGCGCCTCAACCTTGTCAGCACCCAAAACATCAATTACCTCTGTGTTCCACAAAAACTCAATCTTTGGATTAGCTTTTGCACGATCAGCCATAATCTTTGATGCACGCAAGGTATCGCGACGGTGAATCAAAACAACCTTGTCAGCAAAGCGAGTTAAGAAGGTCGCTTCTTCAACCGCACTGTCTCCACCACCGACAACTGCAATTGTTTGTCCGCGGAAAAAGAAACCATCACAAGTTGCACACCATGAAACTCCATGGCCTGACAAACGCTTTTCATTAACCAAACCAATTTCGCGGTATGCGCTACCAGTTGCAAGGATTACAGATTTTGCTTTAACAGTGTTTCCAGAACCATCCTTCAAAACTTTGATATCGCCAGTTAGATCCATCTCGACAATGTCATCTGTAATTAACTCGGCACCAAAACGCTTTGCCTGCTTGCGCATGCTGTCCATCAAATCTGGACCCATCACACCATCTGTAAAGCCAGGAAAGTTTTCAACCTCAGTTGTATTCATGAGCGCGCCACCTGCGGTAACTGAACCCTCGTAGATAACTGGATCTAGCTGCGCGCGTGCAGCGTAGATCGCAGCGGTGTACCCCGCTGGACCTGATCCAACAATTACGACATTTCTTACTTCACTCATGTGTGCTCCTTAGACCCCGAAATCTAATGGTTTTCTTCGGGTTTTGTTGAACGGCGCGAGATTGAACTGCCCAGGTGGCGGATCATCGAAATTTCTTCAACCCGAAGCGCCTTTGCAGCAAAGATATAGCCAAAGAATGCGATGACCATCACAAGTAGTAACTCACCTGCACGAGCAGCTTGAGAAAGATCAGCCCCAAACCATTCGACATATTCGACCATTGCAAACAATGGAAGCATTACAAGTAATGCAGCGGTCAATAGACGAATATGTTGGGCAAGAAACTCTCTAACCGCTAACTTGCCGGTGTGCCTCTTTAATAAGCCAAGAGTTACAAGTAAACCAACTAGATAACTAAATGAGAATGCAACACCTAAACCAACAGTTACCCATTGATTCTTTAAGAAGTACAAGAAGAAGTAGGAAAGCGCCACAGAAATAATATTGATAATCAAAATAGAAATCACCTGTGTGCGAGTATCCTCAAAAGCGTTAAATCCACGGATCAAAATTAGGTTGATTGAAAACGCGACCAAGCCAAAGCTAAGCGCTGATAAGACATAACCAATGTAACGCGAATCCTCTACCGGGATACCAATAAATATAACTTCGGTAATTAATGAACCAAAGAGTAAGAATGCAACTGCGCTAGGAATTGTAATTACACCTACTAAACGAATTGCACGCACAAGTTGTGCCTTTACCTCTTCACCTTTTCCATCAAGTGCTAACTTTGAAATGTGCGGCAAGATCGCGGTAATAATTGAGATTGTCACAATTGAATACGGCAACAACATAACAAAATATGCGTATGTATATGGCGTGTAACCAACACCAGTTGTTACACCCTCTTGCGCACTTCGCACCGCCGCAGAGGTTGCAACATTTACAGTAACCAAGTAACCAAGTTGTGAAATCAAAACATAAATCAAGGTCCAGCCCGCCAAATTAAATGACTTACCTAAACCTTCAAGACCAAGCTTTGGTTTGATTGTGATTCCCAATCGCTTTACAACAGGAACTAAAACCAAGGCTTGGACAACAACACTTAAAGTGGTTCCCCAACCCAAAATCTGAACCTGGGCAGAGGTAATGTTTGAGATTGTTACCCCCGGTGAAAACACCAAAAAACCACCAAATAAAGCGATTCCGACCAGGTTATTGGCGATCGGCGCCCACATCAGCGGCCCAAATGAGCCTCGTGCATTTGCAACCTGACCCAACATCGTAAACAAACCTAAGAAGAAGATCTGTGGCAAGCAGTAACGCGTAAAAGCAATCGCGATCTCTTGTTCAGTCTCAAAACCAGGTGTAAAAAACTCTGGCGCATATAAACGAACCAAAGCTGGTGCAAAGACCATTCCCAAAGTTACTAACACCAAAAGAATCAATGAGATCGTTGTAATTAAACGTGAAGCAAAACCATCTCCACCATCTTCATGGTCAAAGGAGCGCACCAACTGTGGGATGAAGATTGCGGTAAGTGCACCACCTACAAGTAAGTTGTACAAAATATTTGGCATTGTGTTTGCAACATTGTAAGTATCTGCAAGCAGTGCGGTTCCCAAAACAGCAACAATCAAAATTCCGCGGATGAAACCTGTAATTCTAGAAATTATCGTTCCAAGAGCCATGATCCCCGAGGCACGGAAGAGTTCATTGGATTTCATTTACTCCTCCTTCGAACTCGGCGAACACTTTGGGCTACAGCTGCCAACAAGAGAAGTATCGCTGAACCAGTTGTAAACCAGGTGACCTTAGGGTCAATAACAGTTGAATTTAAGGTCAGGATCGCGGCAGGTACAGCCTCATCCCCATCTGAATCTGAAATCGTTGCCAACACCGTTGTTTGACCAGGTGCCACAACACCGACAGACATCTCTAGCTGTAGCTTTGATTGAGCCGGAATAACAACATCATAAAAACTCTCTACCTGCACACGGGTGTTTTGCGGCTCCATAAGAATATCTACGGTGACATCAACATCAAACTCATTAATCACAGTGACAGGCAAATCAACCGAAGATGTTGTTATCTGATACTTACCACTATTGATTCTTAACTTTCGCACAACCTCTTTAACAGCATTAGAAGCGCTGTATGAAAAGTATTGTCTTGAATCCTTCTTTAACTCAGGTGATAACAACTGAGCTAAACGAGCTCGCATCATGACTAAATCAGCTGAATCAACCACCTGCGAAAGCTTGGTCAAAGCCTTTCGATTCTCGGTGTAATTACGGCGTAAATCATTGTTTAAAGTTGAGTTTCCAACGCTCCAGTTTTGACTTGGATCGGTTCTAACTACCCGGCCAAGTGCTAACTGCAGACGTTCTTTTCCAAAGTTGTAATAAGAGCGCAGTTCACTGGGTGCTAACTTTTTAGCAAGCTGCACATCAGGGTTTCCATATGGCAAAGCGATCACATCATTGTCGGCAGTCACTTTTCTTAACTGCATCATCCAATCAAATGCGATCTCTGTTCCAGAAGGTTCAGCACCCGTTGCTAATTTGTAGGTAGTTGTCATCGTTAAAATCTCATCAACTAACGCCGGATCAATAACCCAAGTTCTATTTTTTTCAATGGGGCGAAAAATCAACTGACCTAATTGACCCGATGGCGTCAGCTTTTCTACCAAATCATCATTTCGAAACTCACCTGTATATGTTTGGTGAATCGGTGCGGTAATTCGAACAACTGAATTTGCCGCCGTTGCATGCGGCATCATCAAAGCAATCAATGTTGTAATAAGAGCTAGAGCTAACCTTTTCATGAAGTTGCCTCCATGCTTCGAGCAATTAACTTTTTCTCATCTGGGTATGCAAGACGGTTGACAATCTCTTCTAGTGGAAACCAAGAAACCTCATCAACTTCACTTTCTTGTGCCGCTAAAACGCCACCGACCTCTGTAAACATAAAGTGATGAACTGTTTTATGAATTCGCTTTCCACCTGCCATAAACCAGAAATCAATAACACCTAAAGATTTTGTAATACTGGATGTAATTCCGGTTTCTTCAGCTACCTCGCGGATGGCAGCTTGTTCAGGGGTTTCACCCTCTTCAATATGTCCTTTAGGTAGCGACCACAACACACGTTTTCCAGTTGAATCTTTATGGTCATAACGCCCGATTAACAAACCCTTAGTACCGGTTGAATCAATAACTAAACCGCCAGCACTGACCTCATCAACGCGCTTTGCATACGGGCGCTTTACTTGAGGACCCTTATTAGGAGTCGTTTGAGTCTGTGGTTGTGGGCCGCGGTTACCGGAACGCTTACGCTTCCGTTTCTTCTTCGTGCCTTCGCTGCCCGCACCAGGTGCCGGGATCATGAAGCAAGGATAGTGCTTTAACCTTACTTATTGTGAGTAAGGCATTAGGCGCGGCAGGAGAGTTAGCGATCCGTTCATTAATTGAACGGGCACCGCTAGCCAGCTCCCTTGCCCTGGCATTTAAAGCCAAAGGCTTTACCTTGGCCTTGGTTGGTGGCCCGGTACGCGATGCAATTTTAGGTCGTCTCGGAAATGATTTAGATTTCACAACAAATGCACACCCATTAGAAACAAAAAAGATTTTGCAATCATGGGCAGACAATGTTTGGGATACCGGAATTGCATTTGGAACCGTTGCAGGAAAACGTGGTGACACCACAGTTGAAGTAACTACATACCGAACTGAAAATTACGATCCTGAATCACGTAAACCAGAAGTCGAATACGGTGATTCAATTGATGGAGATCTGTCTCGTCGCGATTTTACTGTTAATTCAATGGCGCTTGAATTAACCGGTGAAAAACCAGAGTTCATCGATCCCTTTAATGGATTACAAGATTTAGCTGCTCGAGTTTTACGAACACCGGTACGTGCAGGTAATTCATTTAATGATGATCCATTGCGCATGATGCGCGCTGCACGTTTTGCAAGCCAATTAAACTTTGAGATCGCACCAGATGTTTTAGCCTCGATGAAGGATTTAGCACACCGCATTTCAATTATTTCGGCAGAGCGTATACGTGATGAGTTCACAAAGATCATCATGTCTCCTAATCCACGTATCGGAATCACACTTTTAGTAGACACAGGGTTGGCAGATATTGTGCTACCCGAGATTCCAAAGCTGCGGCTAGAAGTTGATGAGCACCATCATCACAAAGATGTTTACGAGCACTCGATTACAGTGCTGGAACAAGCGATTGCCCTTGAGAATCGCCTTGATGGACCCAACCTTGTAATTCGATTAGCTGCGCTTTTGCACGATATCGGAAAGCCAAAGACCAGAGCCTTTATTGAAGGCGGTGGAGTCTCTTTCCACCACCACGAAGTTGTTGGTGCACGCCTTGCAAAGAAGCGTTTACAAGCGCTGCGCTTTGATAATGACACCATCGATGCCGTTGAGTTATTAACAATGCTCCACCTTCGTTTTCATGGTTATGGCGAAGGCGAATGGACCGACTCTGCGGTACGCCGCTATGTACGCGATGCCGGCGAGTTCATTACACATTTACATGTATTAACCCGCGCAGATTGCACCACCCGCAACAAAGCAAAGGCTTCTCGTCTATCTGCAACCTATGATTCATTAGAAGCACGCATTGATCTTTTGATGGAGCAAGAGGAGTTATCAAAGATCCGTCCAGATCTAGATGGTGCACAAGTGATGCAGTTGTTAAATTTGAAACCATCGCGCGAGGTTGGACAGGCGATGGATTTCTTAATGGAGCTGCGTCTTGAAAAGGGACCAATCGGCGAAGAAGCAGCAACCAAAGCGCTGCTTGAATGGTGGGCTAGTAAGTAGCTTTGAACTTACTTGGTCGCAAGGTAATTAGCGCAACCAACAAATAGGCACCCATTACAAATAGCGGCACCTTTGCCGTTACGCCAGATGTTGGCAGTAACAAAGCTGCAATTAATCCACCACTAACAATTGCGCTGTTAACCACAACATCGTAAACAGCAAAGACACGACCTCTGTAGTAATCATCAATCTTTGATTGCACCAACGCATCATTTGTAACTTTAATATTTTGTCCAAAGAAGGCGGTCAAAAATGCGGTTACAGATAGAGCAACTTCAGTCTGCCAAATCGCTAAAAATATCGGTGAAAAAGCGCTGGCAAACATTGCAAACTTAATCCAGCGGTGACGACCAAAACGTGCAACACCATATGGTGCTAAAAAAGCGCCTAAGAAAACGCCAATACCCGCAATTGTTAATGCGATACCAAATCCCTGTAATCCATCTTCTGGTCGTGATGGATCATTAAATGTATTGCGCTCTAATAACAGGGCGGTCAAGGTCAAAGCAGTTAATCCACCGCGATGAACCGCAGTTGCTGCAATTCCTCTAGCGGTATCTGCATTTTTGCGAAGGAAATCAATTCCCTCTTTCATATCGATAAAACCTTGGGCAAAAGAGGCGGCAGCCTTTTCATGCTCCATCGGACCGATCTCGTACTTACTTAATCGCCCCGAAAGCATGGCAGCGGTGAAGTAACCAGCAGAGGCCATAAGAATTAGTAATGAATCAGCTTGATCAGCAAGGGCTGCGCCATCTACTAGTGCTCGAACTCCAACACCAATTCCACCGCCAAGAACAACCAAAACAGACCCACCAGTAACTGCGATGGCGTTTGCAGTGATTAATGATTTTGAATCAATCAACAAAGGCAAACCTGCAGAAAGCGCCGCCAAAATTAATCGGTTGATTCCAAAGGCAACAAGCACTACAACAGTTAAAGCAACCCCAGTTGTTCCGCTAAAGACAAAGAGTGCAACGATTAACAAGTTTGCACTACGTGCCAGGTTGGCAAAAAACAATGCGCGTTGTCTAGAAACACGATCCAAGATTGTTCCGACAAATGGTCCAACAATCGAATACGGCAATAGAACAACTGCAAAACCAATTGCGGCGCTTAAGGCGTTGGCTTGTCTTTCTGGTGAGAACAAAACAAAGGATGCAAGAGCGCTTTGAAAGACGCCATCTGTCATCTGACCCGTCCAACGGACCGCCAAAAGACGTGAGAGCCGAGGATGTCGAATCAATCCAGCAAAACTCATAAGAAAGAGCGTAACCATCTATTAGGGATTATTCTTCACCTTAATGAAATCGCAACGATCATTCATCGACTATTCACTCGATAAGCGGGCGACTTTGATCGCCCTCTTTCGTGGGACCGTTGATGCCTGCGATGCCGATCCTTATTTGATGCGTGCAGCTAAATGGCATGGTGACAAGGTTGATCGAAACTGCCCAGTGTGCAAAAAAGAAGAGCTGGTAGAACTTCGATACACCTTTGGTGAACAACTAGGTCAATACTCAGGTCGCATTAAGACTCCCCGCGAGCTAGTTGAGATGGAGCGGGAGTTTGGCGAGTTCACCGTCTATATCGTCGAGGTGTGCCGCAACTGTTCATGGAATCACCTGTGTGCTTCATACATATTGGGCGATGGAGTTGAGCGAAAAGCCCCGCGCAAGGTACGCACCTTGGAGGATGAGGATTACGCAAAGGGATAGCATTACCAAATGGCCCGTAAATTACTGACTAGAGCAGCTATTTTTCTAGGAGGCATCGGCTTCGTTGCCGGCTCGGTCTTGTTTGCGCTCGCATATTTCACTGTAGATATTCCAGATCCAAATGCATATGTAAATAGCCAATCAACAATTATTCAATACTCAAATGGCGAAGAGATTGGTCGAGTTGGAACCCAAAACCGACAGATCGTTCCGCTTTCAAAGATTCCTCTTAATCTGCGCCATGCAGTTCTGGCCGCCGAGGATCAAAACTTTTACTCAAACAAAGCCTTTTCAGTTAAAGGTATTGCCCAAGCGGTAATCGACAACATTATTAAATTAGGAAATGGCCGCGGTGGTTCAACAATCACACAGCAGTACGCCAAGACCGCATTTTTAACTCCAGAAAGATCTATTCAACGAAAGATCAAAGAGCTTGTCATCTCTATTAAGTTAGAGAACCAACTTTCAAAGGATCAAATCTTTGAAAGTTATCTCAACACCATTTACTTTGGTCGTGGCTCTTACGGTGTAATGACCGCATCACAGCAGTACTTCAACCGTAACGTTGATCAACTAACTAATTCGCAAGCTGCAGTTATTGCATCAATCCTGCGCTCTCCTGGTTTGTACGATCCAAAGTTCAAAGAAGGCAACGCCGAACGTTTAGCTGCTCGTTTTGAGTATGTAAAAAACAATATGATCGAAGCTGGTTGGCTAACTGATGAAGAAGCCGCCAAGATGAAGGTTCCAACAATTGCTCCACGTTCGACATCTGGACAGCTAAGCGGCCCTAAGGGTCACATCATCGAAGCGGTTCAAAAGGAGCTTGCAAAACTTGGCTTTAGCCAGGATCAACTTCTTGTTGGCGGTTTGGTAATCAAAACAACTTTGGATCAAAAGGCGCAACAAGCAGCGGTCGATGCGGTGAATAAGTTCTACCCATCAAAGGCACCAGATGATTTACGCATCGGATTAGTTGGAATTCGCCCCGGAACCGGCGAAATACTTGCACTTTACGGTGGTCGCGATTACTTAGAGCGTCAGTTAAATGATGCAACCCAATCAATTACACAAGCAGGATCTACCTTTAAACCATTTGCACTTGTTGCTGCTCTTGAACAAGGAATTCCGCTGACATCAATGTGGAATGGTGATTCACCACAAACATTTGATGATCTAGGTAAGCCTTATGTTGTTTCAAACTACGGAAACAATGGATTTGGCCAAGTCAGTTTGATGGAGGCAACTAAGCGTTCTATCAACACAATCTTTGTTCCACTTGGAATCAAGGTTGGTCCAGACAAAGTTGTTGATGTCGCACGTCGTGCAGGTATTCCTGAAAGCGTTGCGATGATGCCAACACCATCTGTTGTATTGGGAACATCTAGCCCGCATGTAATTGATGTTGCTAACGCATATGCAACCTTTGCCGCACAAGGAATTAAGTCCAAGCCATTTTTAGTCACTCAAGTACTGGGATCAAACAAGGGTGTTTTATACGAGGCAACTCCTCAGACCCAAGAAGCATTTAGCAAAGAGGTTATGGCAGATCTGACATACGCGCTAAAGGGAACAATCACTGGTGGTACCGGTGCTGCAGCTCTTGCGTTAGGTCGTCCTGCAGCAGGTAAGACCGGAACCTCACAATCAAATGCATCTGCATGGTTTAGCGCTTACACACCACAGATCGCAGCATCAGTTGCCTTCTTCCGTGATAACGCAACTCAATCTCTCAACGGTATTGGTGGAATGACATCACTTACCGGTGGAACATTCCCAGCGCGTATCTGGACAGAGTTTATGAAGAAGGCGCTCAAGGGTGAACCAGTGATGGATTTCCCAGCACCTTCAAATATCGGTGGACTAGAACCAGTTGTCATGACATCAGGTGGAGTTCAGAAGCCTAAAGATTAATGAAAGTTAGATCCCTTGTTGTACTAGCAATCCTTGCTTCGCTGCTTTCCTTTGCCAAGTTCAGCCACTGCGAAAACACTGGCTGGGCAACGCCAGATCAGTACATTCACGCCTGTTATAGCGATCTTCCAGCTTTATATGAAGCACGTGGTTTAAATACCAATCAATGGCCCTATGCCAGTGCAGATAACAGCGTTGAGTATCCAGTTTTAACTGGTGTAGTTATGTACCTAACCTCTTTTGCTGCAAAATCTCCTGCGTCCTATTTTAATATCAACATCTTCTTTTTGATTCTTTTATTTCTTGCAACCGTTGTCATGGTTCGAAAGATACGACCTGAATTTGCATACTTGGTTCCGGTAGCACCGGCGATGATCGCATCGTTGTTCATCAATTGGGATCTGTGGGCAATCGCAGCGATGATGCTTGCGATCTACTGGTTTGATCGTAAACAGTATTTGTACAGCGCATTGCTGCTTGGGGTTTCAATCTCTACCAAGTTTTTACCGGTCTTCTTATTGATTCCAATTCTTTTTATCTTTTGGCGCGAAGGCAAGATCAAAGAGGCGATCAAATACATCGCAATCAGCTTTGCAACCTGGTTGGCAATCAACCTACCTTTCGCCATTACAACACCAGAAGGTTGGTGGCGCTTTTACAAGTTAAACCTTGAACGTGGTCCTGACTGGGGATCGATCTGGTTGGCGCTACAACAACTAGGCATCAACATGACAAATTTAAACTGGCTTTCAATCCTGTTATTGCTGATTGCATTAACAACGATTGCGGTATTGCTCTTTGAGTTGCAGTACACACCAACCCTTGCATCGGTTTCATTTTTTGTTCTTGCATCTGTAATGCTGGCAAGCAAGGTGTATTCGCCACAATATGTTTTATGGTTAACACCACTTGCTGCAATTGCACTGACACATAAAAAAGATCTTCATGCATTTTGGGTATGGCAAGCAACTGAAATCATTTATCACATTGCAATTTGGCAACACATCGCACAAGTAACCGATGCAAAGTTTGGCCTTGGCCCAACCCCGTACGCGATCCTGACCCTGGTCCGAATCGGGGGCACGATCTACCTGATGGCGGTCCTGGCCCGCCGAGCCCTTCAGGCGCGAAATACGCACAGCAGGCTGCTCGATTTACTGTTTGAGGGCTCCAAGGCTTACCCTTGACCTCCCTAGAAACCTAGTTTCCAGGGGAATTTAACCCTCCTGTCACGGAAATACCGTGGCCGTCTTAGTCCAGAGGAGGTCGGGTTAACACATGCGTCATTATGAACTTATGGTCATTCTTGATCCAGAACTAGAAGAACGCACAGTCAC
>JACCEA010753902.1_pt1 | contig 13285 bp, 6 predicted proteins | sample 7449851 | NCBI WGS metagenome assembly JACCEA01 (sample SAMN15323453, study PRJNA562643) | freshwater metagenome | isolation source: river surface water | place: USA:Blue River Watershed | collected 2017-08-18 | reverse complement strand
GGAAGAGGGAATATTTATCAGGAGGTGTATGCGAATGGGCAAACGAACTATTTGGAACAAACCTCTAGAAATAATGTCCGTGGAATGGTGAATAACATTCGGGGAGGGGCTGATTACTTTTTTAATGACAAGACGATCTTAACGGGTTCATATATCTTTAGACGGACAGATGTAAAACGGATATCCGATTTCAATTACCGAGACTATCAAACGAGCAAGGCGAATTTGTATAGCATTACAGATCGCCAGCAGGTAGAATTAGAAGCTGAGCCAAATGCGGAGTATGCCTTAACGTTTAAGAAAAGCTTTGCGAAGAAAGGGAAGGAGTTCTCGGCCGACTTACGGTATTTGGACTATTGGGAACGATCGGATCAAACGTATACGCAGGTAAGCAAGAAGGGTGATGGTTCTGCATTTCCGGAAAATGGTTTGGTTCAAAGGGCGTTAAATGATGAATATGAACGTCAATGGATACTTCAGGTAGATTATGTGAATCCTGTGGGTAAAGATGGAAAAATCGAAACCGGCTTACGAACCAGTTTTCGGGATATGACCAATGACTACTTGGTTACGGAGCAACAACCGAATGGTGCGTTTACCACGATGGCAGGACTGGATAATATCTTCGTTTACCAAGAGAATATTACAGCAGCCTATGCGATCTACGGAAACAAAAAAAATAAATTTACGTATCAATTTGGCATAAGAGGGGAAAACACAGATATTCAGACCGAGTTGCTCGAGACGAAAGAGAAGAACCCGCGTCAATATGCTAATCTTTTCCCGAGTGCGCATTTTAGTTATTCGATTTCGAAAGACAATTCCTTGCAGTTGGGTTACTCACGCCGGGTTCGTAGACCTACCTATAACGACTTGAGTCCTTTCGTTACCTTATCGGACAACCGGAACTTCTTTTCAGGTAATCCAAATTTAAATCCTGAGTTTACGGACTCCTATGATTTGGGCCACTTAAAGTATTTCGAGCAGGGAAGTATTAGTTCTTCGATCTATTATCGAAATACAACGGGAAAGATTGACCGGATCCGTACGGTGGATGCCGATGGATTTTCGCGTACGTTGCCAGAGAATTTTGCGAACCAACAGTCCATGGGACTAGAGGTAACGAGTTCGACGAATTTGACGAAGGCTTATAAGGCAGATATTAGTTTAAATGCTTTCCGGGCCATTACGGATGCGACAAATGTTAATGCCAATTACAAGAGCGATACCTACTCGTGGTTTGTGCGACATACCTCACGCATTAGGCTGAGTTCAGGGGTAGACGTTCAAATACGTGCCAATTATGAGGCTCCGCAACAAACTCCACAAGGAACACGAGGAGAAATTGCTTGGATGGACCTTTCTACCTCTAGAGATATCATGAAGGGAAATGGAACATTGAGTCTAAATGTGTTAGACCTATTTAGTTCGCGTATCAATCGGAGTGAGGCGATGGGTGAGGGATTCTATACAAAAAGTAGATTTCAAGGCCGATTAACCCAAGTGAACTTAACATTTAATTACCGATTTAAAACCACCAAACAAGCCGCAAAACAGCGACGCAGTATGATGGACGAGGAAAATTAATTTATAAATTATGAAGAAAACGAGACTACTAACTGGGCCAATACTTGCCCTAGCCGTTTGGGGTTGTACAAGTTCCCTAGAAAAAGAAACGTATCAAGTCATCTTTGAGGATCAAGATCAGATAGCTGAACGGGCACAGGCTGCCAAGGAAAAATTACCCATAAAGATTACGCCGGGTATGACGATTACCCGCTGGGCATCGGACAGTTTAGCTCCGGACCCGGTAGCGATAGACATTGACGATCAAGGGGCTGTTTATTTGAATAGCACGAATCGGGGTAAGGTTTCTGAATTTGACATTCGTGGCCATCGGGATTGGATGACAGAATCCATCGGTTTCCAAACTGTTGAGGATCGTAGAGCATTTTTACATAAGACCTTTGCGCCAGAAAACTCGGATAAAAACGCGTGGCTGCCAGACTTAAATGGAGATGGTATCCATGACTGGCATGACCTAACGGTGGAAAAAGATGAAATCTGGAAGTTAGAGGACAAAAATGGGGATGGCTTCGCAGATGTAGGAACGCGGATTTTGAACCAATTTAATCAGGAGGTAACCGATGTGGCGGGTGGCCTACTCGTACGTAAAAATGATGCATTTGTGGCCATTGGACCTGATTTATGGCGTTTAGACAATTCACATAAGAAGGGTCTTTGGACCAATGCCAAATCCATTGCCACAGGTTTTGCGGTACATATTGGTTTTGGTGGACATGGGATGTCGAGTGTGATTGAAGGACCCGATGGGAAAATTTATTGGCAGATTGGAGATATTGGGGCGAACATTACGACCGTAGACGGACGCAACCTACCTAATCCAAATTCGGGTGTTTTGGTACGTTCGAATCCAGATGGAACCGATTTAGAGATTGTTGCTTCAGGTATTCGGAATACCCACGAATTTGTATTTGATCATTATGGAAATATTATCAGTTCGGATAATGACGGTGACCATCCAGGTGAAAGTGAGCGCCTAGTACATATTGTGGAGGGGGCTGATATTGGTTGGCGTTCTAACTGGCAATATGGAAAGTACACGGATCCAAAGAACAATTTGTACAAAGTGTGGATGGATGAGAAATTGTACATTCCACGTTGGGAAGGGCAAGCGGCTTATATTATTCCACCTATTCGTAATTACCACAATGGGCCTACGGGAATGATTTACAATCCAGGAACAGCGCTAGGTAAAAAGTGGCAGAACAAATTTTTCTTAGTTGAGTTCGTAGGAAATGCGAATAACTCACATATTTGGTCATTTGATTTAAAGCCAAAGGGCGCATCGTTTGATTTCAAATCTGAAGTAGATGTGGTGAGTGGTATTTTACCTACCGGTATTCGGTTCGGTCCTGAGGGTGCGTTGTACGCGGCTGATTGGGTGACGGGTTGGGATATCAAGAACTATGGCCGTGTATGGAAATTAGATGTGGATGAAAAATCGAATGATTTAGCCGCGGAACGTGCACAGACGAAGGCGTATATTCAGATGGATTATGCCAAAGCGGGTGTTCCGCAATTAGCTAGCTTATTAGCTTATGGGGATATGCGTGTTCGCCAAAAAGCACAGTTTGAGTTAGTCGCACGTGGTCAAGCAGCTGAATTGTGGAAGGCGATTGAGCAAAAGGAAAACCAATTAGCGCGTGTACATGGTATTTGGGGGATTGGTCAATTGGCCGCCAAAAACAACGCCATAGCAGCTAATTTAGTTAGTTATCTATCCGATGCGGATGCGGAAATTCAGGCTCAGACTTTGAAGGTGTTAGGGGATGTGCGCTATAAAGGTGCCGAAAAAGAGCTAATTGCGGCATTAGGTTCAACATCAGCTCGAGTACAATTCTTTGCGGCGCAAGCTTTGGGACGCACGGAAGCGGCTTCAGCCGTTCCGGCTTTATTAAAATTGATTGAGCAGAATAAGGATGAAGACGTGTATATCCGTCATGCGGCAGTGTTAGCTTTAAGTCGGATTGGACAAGTGGAGCCGATGTCCGCTTTGGCTACGTCTTCAAATCGCTCGCTGCGCATTGCGGCGGTTTTGGTGTTAAGACGTTTAGCTAGTCCAGAAGTGGCTCGTTTCTTAACGGATTCGGATATGTATATTGTGGCGGAAGCGGCACGAGCAATTCATGATGATTTGTCGATCCCGGCGGCTTTGCCTGCTTTGGCAGCCACATTGAGTAATCCTTCAATTACCTCTGAAGTAATTATTCGTCGGGCAATTAATGCTTGCTTACGTGTGGGGACTGCGAAGGAAATTGATTTATTAGTTGCTTATGTACAGCGCACAGACATTCCGGATGCGATGCGTGCAGAAGCAATTGCGACTTTGGGTACATGGGGAGACCCGTCGGTGTTAGACCGCGTAGACGGTCGGCACAGAGGTAAGTTGGACCGGAACGCACAAGACGTCGTAGCTAAAATCCAACCGATCATTCCGTCGTTCATTCGCAGTAAAAATGTAGAAGTATTGAATGCAACGGGCCAATTAGTGGCAGAATTAGGAATTAAAGATGTAGCCGCTGAACAGACACAACTGTTTTTGAATCACCCAGCTGCTAAAGTACGCGCTGGACAATTGACGTCTTTGATCAACTTAAAGGATACGAATTTGCCTTTATTAATTCAAAAGGGCATGGAAGATACGGATCGCTCTGTGCGCAGTTTAGCGATGGGATCCTTGGATAAAATTGCGATTACAAAAGCACAATTGCCAGGTGTGGTTAATCCTATTTTTGAAAAAGGTTCATTGAATGAGCAGCAACAAGTCTTGCAGAGTATGGCTAAGATGAATCCAGCCAATACTACGGATGTCCTACAAGATTTAATTGCGCGCATGTTGCAGAGCAAATTACCTGCTGGTATTAAATTAGATTTGATGGAAGCGGTAGAAGCGACCAAAGAGGAAAAGTTGGTGGCGCAATTAGATGCATTGAAAACCAAAGGCTCGTTGACAGATGAGTTCAAAGAGGCCTTATTTGGTGGGAACATTCAAGCAGGTAATTTTATCTTTAACCGAAACCAAACCGCACAATGTGTACGTTGTCATAATGTAGGTGGTGAGGGCGGAAATGTCGGCCCATCATTAAAGGGTATCGGAAGTAAGCTGACACGTGAACAATTATTGCAAGCATTGATTGAGCCAAGTGCGCGAATCGCTCCAGGTTACGGTACTATATCCTTGAAGTTGACCGATGGCCAAGAAGTAAGTGGATCCGTGATTTCAGAAACGGAACAAGAAATTCAGTTGAAGACTGGTGAAGCGGAGCCATTACGAATTGCAGTGAGTCGTATCAAATCACGTGAAAACTATCCTTCATCCATGCCGGCGATGGGATCGATGTTGAGTAAACGTGAGATTCGTGATGTGGTTGAATACTTGACTTCGCTAAAATAGTCTTTTGGAATTAGACGTTACACATGGCTAAACCTAACCGGTTTGGCCATGTTTGTTTATGGAGATAAGGTAAATCAACTAATTAAAATTTCTTATGATAGCTTAGACAAAGTTTTATGTAGCATGGCTTAGCTTATATTTATACGGATACGGTATTTTTGTACGTCCAAATTCAGTACAAAACTCAGTTATACCCAATTGCTTGATTCACATTTCTTACCCATGAAAAATCATAATTTAGATCCTAAGGATGGTTTTGCGGGCTTAAAAGAAAATTACATTCAGGATGCAAGTTCAGGATTCATTGTATTTTTATTGGCCTTACCCTTAAGTCTGGGTATTGCTAAGGCCTCTGAGTTTCCACCCATTATGGGCTTAATCACGGCAATCATTGGCGGAATGGTTGTCAGTTTTTTTGCAGGTTCACGATTAACGATCAAAGGTCCAGCGGCAGGATTAATTGTTATTGTTGCGGGTGCTGTCAATGAATTTGGTGGTGGAGAAACGGGATGGCAATTGGCTTTAGGTGCTTTGGTGATCGCTGGTTTGGTTCAAATCCTTTTTGGGGTATTAAAGCTTGGAAAACTGATGGATTTCTTTCCTTTAGCCGCTATACATGGCATGTTGGCATCGATCGGATTAATCATCATCGGAAAGCAAATTCCCGTTTTATTGGATGTTAATCCAGTATTAAGCCAAGGGAAAGATCCCATTGCGTTATTTGTTTCCATACCTGAATTTATATTGAATTGGGATCCCAAAGCCACACTGATTGGTTTCATAAGCTTAGTTATCATGATGGGTTGGCCATTATTAAAACACCCAATCATCAAAAAAATCCCTGCTCCGTTGGTCGTTTTAGCGATCGCCATTCCAGCAGAACTACTATTAGATTTTCATGCAACCGCACCTAGATATGCGCTTGTTCAAGTTGGCAATTTACTCGAAAGCATCCAGCTGCATGTAAGTTTTGAAGGAGTTTCACAAACGGCAACCTTTATCAAATTTGTGCTGATGTTTGCGCTCATTGGATCTTTAGAATCTTTATTGACCGTAAAGGCCATGGATATGTTGGATCCATTTCATCGCAAATCCAATGCAAACAAAGACCTGATTGCCATTGGAATCGGGAACACGCTAGTTGCATTTTTAGGCGGATTACCGATGATCTCAGAGGTCGCGCGCTCCTCGGCAAACATAACGAATGGCGCCAAAACAAGATGGGCAAATTTCTTTCATGGATTTTTCATTCTGATTTGCGTACTCATGGCATCTGATTTGATCGAATTAATCCCTAATGCAGCTTTGGCAGCCATGTTGATTACCGTTGGGATTAAATTAGCACATCCCAAAGAGTTCATGCGCACGTTTGAAAAAGGAAAAGAGCAGTTATTGATCTTTATGGTGACCATTATAGTTACCCTAACGGTGGATTTACTCGTTGGAATTGTAGCTGGTATTTTAACTGAAGTGTTGGTTAATCTTTTGAATGGAAAGCCTTTAGGTGCCATATTCAAAGCACCTACGGAGGTTTCCTTTACAGGTGATACTTACTTGGTTGAGATTTCAGATGCGGCTGTATTTACAAACTTTCTAGGCATTAAACGTAAGTTAGAAGCTATTCCACCAGCTTTCCAGGTGACCATTGATTTATCTAAAACGGAATTAGTCGATCACTCCGTGATGGAAAATTTAGAACATTTCAAAAACGATTATGAGCGCGAGGGAGGAGCTGTCACTATTGTGGGATTAGAAGAACACCGTGCCGTTTCTAGTCATAAAGCGGCTGCTCATAAGCGCATCAAGTAGTTCCCATTTTAAGAAAAGACACCGCGAAATTCGCGGTATTTTTTTTGCCCTTGAAAATGTCAGGACACCAATTTCAAAAAAAAATCAATATATTGAATCCCAATTAAACCTATACAATGAAACGGATTTTGACCTGCAGTATGTTGCTGCTAGGTATGTATCAAACAATGCTAGCGCAAGTTTGGGTATCTCAGCCTAAACGTGCGGATATGTGGCATGAAAATCCAAGTCTCTCATTTCAATCTGGCCAATCTACTGGCATCATCATTAACCCTCAAATTACGTTTCAGTCCATCGATGGTTTTGGCTATACGCTCACAGGGGGATCTGCAGATGTTATTCAAGCTTTAGCTCCCGCGAAGCGAACAAGTTTATTACAAGAATTATTCGGTACCCAGCCTGGAAAAATGGGTATATCCGTATTGCGGATAGGAGTAGGAGCCACCGATTTAGATGGGGAAGCATATAGTTATGATGATATTGCGGGGGATGTTTCCCTACGTAAATTCAGTTTAGCCAAAGCCCAAAAATCCCTTATTCCGCTGTTAAAAGAGATTAAATCCATACAACCGGGTATTAAATTCATGGCGACGCCGTGGTCACCACCTGCTTGGATGAAGGATAATTTGGCCACCAAAGGTGGGTCGTTGGCACCTGAATATGAAGCAACTTATGCCCAATATTTGGTCAAATACGTGCAAGAGATGGCTAAAGAAGGTTTGACGATATGGGCGTTAACTCCACAAAATGAGCCGTTGCATCCGGGCAATAATCCGAGTTTGTTGATGACAGCGGGCCAACAAAACAATTGGATTAAAAAACATTTGGGTCCTGCATTCGCGCAAGCAAAATTGACAACTAAAATCATCATTTACGATCACAACTGCGATAAACCAGCATATCCAATTGAAATTTTAAACGATCCTGAAACGCGTAAATATGTCGATGGGTCAGCATTCCACCTATATAATGGAGATATTTCAGCGTTGAGTACCGTCAAAAAAGCGCATCCTGATAAAGCCATGTATTTCACGGAACAATGGACAGGATCAAAAGGTGATTTCGCAGGAGATTTCATGTGGCATATTAAAAATGTGATTATCGGCGCACTAAATAACCATGCACAAACAGCTTTGGAGTGGAATTTAGCAAATGATTCTAATTTTGGACCAGTTACACCTGGAGGATGTACGGAATGTAAAGGAGCGCTAACGATTTCAAAAACAGATGAAATTACCCGAAATCAAGCCTATTACATTATCGGCCAAGCATCGCGAATACTTCCAACTGGATCTGTCCGCATTGATTTACAAGGTTTACCTAAAGGACTAAACGGAACAGCCGCCAAACGACCTGATGGAAAAATTGCCCTGATCTTGCAAAATGAAACAAGTAATAAAATAACAACTAATCTCAACCTAGCTGGAAAATATGCGGAAGTGGCTATTCCAGAGGAGGGGGTGGTGTCGATATTAATAGACGCTAGACGTTAGACATTAGACGTTAGACGCTAGTAGGCAAACTGATTACTGATGACTGATTACTGACAACTAGTGACTAGTGACTGAATACTGATTACTGACGACTAGTGACTAGTGACTGAATACTGATTACTGAAAACTAGTGACTAGCAACTGACAACTGATTACTGACAACTGATTACTGATTACTGACAACTGACAACTGATTACTGACAACCTATGAACCTATTCAACATTAATCGCCGACATTTCCTCAAAGGAGCCTCGGCAAGTTTAGCGCTCTCGACATTCGGAGCGTATGGAATCGATCTAGTTAATCCTGCCAAACCACTACGTGTGGGTTTGATCGGTGCGGGGTGGTACGGCAAAAGTGACCTGTTTAGACTCATGCAAGTGGTGCCGGTCGAAGTGGTAGCACTTTGCGATCCAGATAGAAACATGTTAACACAGGCTGGACAGCTCGTTGCCGCACGGCAAAAATCCCGTAAAACGCCCCGTTTATATGGAAATTACCAAAAGCTTTTGGCTGAAAATCAGCTTGACATTGTCCTGATTGGAAGTCCGGATCATTGGCATCCATTACAAATGATAGACGCTGTGAAAGCGGGAGCCCATGTATATGTGCAAAAACCTATTTCAGTGGATGTTTTAGAAGGGGAAGCCATGGTTGCTGCAGCTCGTAAATATGGTAAAACGGTTCAAGTGGGTACGCAACGTAAGTCAACTCCCCATTTAATTCAAGCCAAAAAAGATATTGTCGACACAGGCATGTTAGGCAAAATCGCTCATGTGGAAATGTATTGCTATTACCACATGCGCAATAATGGTAATCCACCAGTTCAGGCGGTTCCCGACTTTTTCGATTATGACATGTGGACAGGCCCTGCTCCATTACGTCCTTACGATGGACTGCCTCATACCCGCTGGTGGAGAACCTTCAATGAATATGGAAATGGTATCATGGGCGATATGTGCGTTCACATGTTTGATACAGCTCGCTGGATGCAGGGGCTCGGTTGGCCTAAACGAATCAGTTCTGAAGGCGGTATTTACGTACAAAAAGAGGGCAAATCAAACATTGCTGATACGCAAACAGCTGTTTTTGAATACGATGGCTTGAATTGCGTTTGGCAACACCGCACCTGGGGAACTCCACCAGATCCAGAATATCCATGGGGTTTAACCATTTATGGCGAAAAAGGGACGTTGCGGATGAGTACGATGAAATATGACTTTACGCCAACGGACCCGAAGGCGCAAAAATTACATGGTGATTGTGTCTTTGAGAAAGAAAAATATCCGGAAGATCTGACGGAAGATCGGATTGAATTAAATGCAGCTCCGGCGACACGTTTACACATGTTGGACTTCCTAGCTGCCATCGACAAAGGCACCAAACCAATCGCAGATATCCAAGAGGGCCATATTTCAACGGCCTCATGTATTTTGGCCAATGTTTCGATGAAATTAGGCCGACCGCTTTCTTACGATCCATCTTCAAAAACAGTTATCAACGATCCAGAGGCAACAGCCTTGTTGGCCAGAACCTATCGCCAACCGTGGTCACGAAACCAATTAAACGCATGAAAAGACTAATTCTCGCCTTATTGTTCGTGCCTAGCATGACTTGGGCACAAAATGGACTTCAATTACTGGAAAACCTAAAACGCATTGAATCAACTGGTACCGTGCTGCATATTGCCGCACACCCCGATGATGAAAGCACACATATGTTGGCCTGGTTCGCCCAAGAACAACATTGGGAAACCAATTACTTCGCTTTCACGCGTGGCGATGGGGGGCAAAACCTCATCGGTGATGAGCAAGGCATCCCGTTGGGATTGATTCGAACACAAGAATTATTAGCTGCCCGTAAAATCGATGGAGCCAATCAATACTTTTCTCAGGCCTTTGATTTTGGTTTTTCGAAGTCTACGGATGAGGCGCTGAGTTTTTGGAATAAAGAATTAGTGTTATCAAACTTAGTTTATGTGATACGTAAACTACGTCCAGATATCATATTCACCCGTTTTCCACCCGATGCACGCGCAGGACATGGCCACCATTCGGCCTCGGCGGTATTAGCGATAGAGGCGTATCAAGCAGCAGCGGATCCAAAACGCTTTCCAGAACAATTGAAAGGGGATATCAAACCGTGGAAAGCTACGCGATTGCTTTGGAATACCTTTCGCTTTGGGAGTTCGTCAACGGTCTCAGAAGATCAATTCAAGATTCAAATTGGAAATTTCTTGCCGAGCATAGGCCAAAGCACGGGGGAATTAGCTGCCTTTAGTCGGAGCCAACACAAATCTCAGGGTTTTGGATTTGCCGTAGATCACGGAAAGTCAACTGAATATTTTCAGACATTGGCTGGAAGCGCGCCCAAAAATTCGATTGAAGAGGGAGTGACAAACCACTGGCATAATAGCCAGGCAGGCGCAGAAATCGAGCGAATGATCCGATTGGTTATTCGAAATTATCAAACAGAAAAGCCTTATTTAAGCATCCCAGATATGATTCAAGTACGGAAAGCGTTGAATAAACTGGAGGATAGCTATTTGAAGGCGAAAAAGATCAAGCAAATTGATGCGTGGATCGTACAAGCAGCAGGCATACATTTTGCTGGAAATACAAATCGCGGAACCATCGCTCAAGGTGACCCCATGATGATTAAAACGGAATTCATCGTTCGTAGCCCAATTCATGTGACGTCATTGAAACTTGCTATTGGCGAAAAAGATACGGTGTTGAAGGAGCCTGTTGTTCCTTACAAACGTGTCAATTGGAACCATACCCAACTCGTTCGTCAATCAATCACACAGCCGTATTGGTTAGTCAATACCAAAGAAACCGGGCATTTTGTGGTGAAAGACCAGGAGAAGATTGGCCAAGCAGCACCAGACCCTGCACTATTGGTGCATGCCTTTTTGACCATTGAGGGGGAAAAATTGCAGATCAGTCGGCCTATCCAAGAACTCGTAGTAGATCCGGTTAAAGGGGAATATTCCCAACCGATTGCGATCACACCTCGCAGTATATTTCAAATCAATCATCCCAATATTTTATTACCGAAAGGTTCGGGGGATTCGAAGTCATTTGAGATACAAATTAAGGCGATGGGAGCCATTGCAGCAGGGAAAGTGGATGTGTTAAATCAAGCGGGAACTCGTTTAGGAACATTGGATCTACCAGATGGTCTAGCGATGGGAATGAGCCAAAATGTCTCCATTACCGTACGCGAGAAGGATCAAAAATTTGATGGAAAGGAGACTTGGAAAATACAGTTGGCCTATGAAACAAGCCGCGGAAATTGGGTTGATTCATTACAAATGGAGAGTATTAATTACCCACATATTCCTGTACAGCGATATTTTTCACCTGTTTCAGTCAATTTACTGCATATTGATTTCAAGAAAACGGGTAAGCGCATTGGTTACATTAAAGGGGCGGGAGATAAGGTTCCGGAGAGTTTAACACAAATGGGGTATCAGGTGGATTACTTGCTTGAAGCTGATTTGAAGGCGACGAATCTGGCTCAGTATGACGTGGTTTTGACGGGTGTTCGGGCACATAATACGGTCGATTACCTTCCAAATGCCCATGCAGAATTAATGAAATATGTGGAGCAAGGTGGAAATTATGTGGTTCAGTACAATACTCAAAGTAATTTAGGTCCGTTAAGAAGCCAGATGGGTCCATACCCGTTAGCCATTACCCGTAACCGAATTACCAAAGAAGAAGCGACACCAAAATTCTTGGTGGATGTTCCTATTTTTCATAAACCAAATGAGATAAAAGAATCTGATTTTGCTGATTGGGTTCAGGAACGCAGCATTTACTTAGCTGAATCATCCGATCCAAATTTTACGTTTCCACTGGCATTCACGGATCCGGGTGAAACGGAACAAAAAGGAAATATTGCCGTGGCTCGTTATGGAAAAGGTCAATTCATTTATACTGGACTTGTATTCTTCCGTCAATTACCAGCGGGAGTACCTGGGGCGTGGAGATTAATGGCGAATGTATTAGACAATAGACGTTAGACGCTGGACGTTGGTCCCTAGGCTAAAGCCTAGGGTTAAAAATTGATAGATAACCCTAGGCTTGGCCTAGTAAAAAATAGATAAGCCCAGGCTCGGCCTAGTAAAAAATAGATAACCCCAGACAAAGACCTAGTCAAAAATAGATAACCCCAGACAAAGACCTAGTCAAAAAATAGATACCCCCCGACTTGGCCTAGTAAAAAATAGATAACCCCAGACTTTAGTCTGGGGTATATACAAAAAGAAATGTTACATCACAGTGTATTTTTAAAATTCAAATCGGATACCTCAGAGGCTGAACAAGCCTATTTTATTGCGGAAGCAAGGAAGCTAGCTCAAATACCGGGAGTTATGAATCTGAAAGTTCTTTTGGAATTCAATGCCACTAATCCTTATACGCATGGCTTAGGCATGGATTTTGAAGATCAGGCTGCGTATGATCTCTATTCTAACCATCCCATTCACAATCGATTTGTGCAAGAGGTTTGGATTCCGAGGGTAGAGGTATGGCAGGAAATAGACCATAGAGAGGTGTGAGAGGTAAGAGGTGAGAGGTGAGAGACAAGAGGTAAGAAATGAGAGGTAGGGATGGTGATTTCTTTGGCAATCCTACTAGGTTTGCCAAAGTTTGAGGCGTATTTCACGCCGATTCCTCTGGCTAAAACCTGGGGATTTATTAGTTGAAGATTAGCCGCATAGGTAAGCGTCCATACTAGAGAAAAAATATTTATGATTGAAATTTTTAGCAAATCCCTTCCATTCTCCAGCAAAACGGCGATAATCTCTGATGGAAAATCGTTCAGCTATGCTGATTTACACGAAGCTGCTGATCAATTTTCGTATACGATATTATCAGGCCAAGAAGATCTTTCGGAGGCCCGCGTGGCATTTATGGTGCAGCCAGGCTTTGATTATGTCCGGGTACAATGGGGCATTTGGCAAGCAGGAGGGATCGTTGTTCCCCTATGCTTAAG
>JACCEA011431305.1_pt1 | contig 13288 bp, 9 predicted proteins | sample 7449851 | NCBI WGS metagenome assembly JACCEA01 (sample SAMN15323453, study PRJNA562643) | freshwater metagenome | isolation source: river surface water | place: USA:Blue River Watershed | collected 2017-08-18 | reverse complement strand
TTTCGCCAGGGGCTATGCCTGATTTATGTACTTGGCTGAAAATAGTAGATTTTAATCCTTGACCAGCAATGTCTATTTTCAAAGATACCACTTGGCCTTTTTTCACTGAATCTTTACCGAAGTTTGTCACTTCTACAAAATAACGCATTCCTTCTCGAACAAAAGGGGCAGTTGGCTCATTTCTCAACTTGGTTACGACTAAATCAATGCCAGCAGCAGCTGTCTGATGCGAAGCATGATTTACATGAGCGACTACTTCCGATTTTCTGATAACAGAGATATTTTCAGCAGGTTTTTTGGTCAGATTAGATAAATATTTTTTCAATAACACCGATTGATGACTCGTCAACGCTGTTGCGAAAGCATCAGGCAACCAACGGTCATTGCTTTCTGAAGCAGATTCCATACGACTAAGAATAGCTTTCTCAGCTGCGGATGTCAATGGAGCATGATTTAATGCCAAAATGCTGTTTAATACCACCAACGGCTTTTTATCATTCAATAGATTATTTTGTAAAATAGCATTTACGCTTGCTTCGGTCGGAGGCAATACTTGCAATGCGTTTTTACGTACCGCCCAAGAAGGATGTTTCAAAGCACTTGTTGCTGCTGCCAAAGATGTACCGTTTTTATCCAACTCTCCTAATCCTTTAAGAGTCCAAAGAGCATGAATTGCCGCTGTATTTAAGCCTAATTCATCAACCGAATTATCTTTAACCAACGCAAGTAATGCTGGCACAACATCTGTTTTTTTACGTTCAACCAATAATCTTTGAGCATGATTACGCCAAAACATATTATCATTTTTCAAAGCCTGAACCAAACTCTCTGGATTATTTTTGTCTAAAATCACAGGTTTGTATGAAGAAGCATTTTTATAAGCGACACGATAAATTCTACCATGAGTATAATCACGTAAATCGGTTTCGTAAGCATTGCCCACTCCCATTTGAAATCCGTCTGGTTTAGGATTATGTTGAATAATGAAACTATACCAGTCAGCTACCCATACTGCTCCATCAGGTCCTACTTCTGCAAACACCGGCGAAAACCACTCATCAGCACCCGCCATCAAGTTGAAAGCTTCCTTATCTTCATAATTTGTACCCTTCTTAACCATCAAATTTTGGTGCAATATGTGTCCAGTCGGTTCGGCAACGAAGGCGATTTGATTCCAATATTTTTTCGGGAACGCCCTTGCCGTATAGAAATTATGTCCAGCGGCTGCCGTAAACCCTCCAAAAACATCCACCTGACGCACCTTAGCAGTAATAGGCTTCATATCTTTGTGTGTATCTGTGCCACGGCTGCCGTTGTCGGTATTATAACCTGGGTTCAAGAAATTATTATGCGGAATAGCCATGTACCATCCATGAGAATTATTGGCTGTTGAGCCAAAAACATCGCCGGCTTCGTTAAATGCCATTCCCCAAGTATTATTCGAAGTACTTGTCATCCATTCTAATTTCGAACCATCTGGCAAAAATCTAAAAAAGGCTTGTCCAAATTTTAAACTATCTTGACCAACACCTACTTTCCCTTCAAATCCAGAATACCCCACGCATCCCCAAATCCAATTATCAAAACCATAATGTAAATTCGACGGACCAGCGTGCGTATCACCCGTTCCAAAACCTGAAAATAAAATTTTTCTTTCATCCGCTTTGTCGTCGCCGTCGGTATCTTTCAAAAAGATAATATGCGGAGCTTGCGAAACGATTAAGCCTCCATTGGCAAAAACCATACCCGTAGGGATGCTCAAATTATCGGCAAATTTTGTAAATTTATCTGCTTTTCCATCTTGATTGGTATCCTCACAGATTAGAATAAAATCACTTCCACCCGTATCTTTTCGTTCGTTGGGATAATCTTTCGTAATCAAGACATAAAGCCTGCCTTTTTCATCCCACGACATCGCAATAGGGTGTTGAACATTGGGTTCCGAAGCAAATAAACTCAACTGAAAATCCGTTGGAATCTGAATATGCTTCATCGACTCTTCAGGGCTAAGAGCTAATTGCTGTACCTGCTCACCCTGACGTTTTTCATAATTAGGCAATTTGGCAGAACGATATTCAAAAGATTTTGGGTTTAATGCTTCATGAGCTTTTCTTGCCTCCTCATTGACACTCCAGATAATGGCATTCTCCAACATTTGATGGAAATTTTCATTCGACCATGTATTTTCATCATGCCCATAAGCTGTATAAAATACTCTTCCTTTGCCATAATTGCGAGTCCAAGTGTAAGGTTCGGTTTTTGTTTCAGGGCGGTCTTTGAATTGGTCGGCTTGGATTTCACGCACCATCAATACCTGATTATCCGCCTGCAATTGCGAGTGTAAATAGGTTTCATCATACGTTTTGATAGCTCCTACATTTTTCATGATGATGTGATTCGGTTGCACAATATTCGTCCGAATGGTATCCATCGTATGTCTCCAAAATTGCCCACCAACCATTTTTACATATTCAGGGGAATTTCTAAAACAGTAAGATGCACAATGAATTGGCAAGAGTCCCTTGCCTGAAGCTACGAATTCTAACAAAGATTTTTCTGCATCGGGCGTAATTTCATCCCAATTGGCATAAATCATCAGTGCATCGTATTTCGATAAGTTTTGAGGATTAATATCGCTTAATTGGTCGGTATATGTAAAATTAATACCTTTATTACCTAAAGCTGCCATCAAAGCAGGCACTCTTTCGATGGGTTTGTGATGGCCGTTATCGCCTAAAAACAGCACCTCCAAACGTCTTGCTTGTTGAGCCGAAACATCGAATATCAACAAACTCAGGCATAAAATGACAAAGATTTTTTTCATTTGTTTGATTAATTAACAGTAGGTTTGAAATGAGGCAATTTCTCTGTTTTGTTGAAAATCAGAAAAACTGCCTTTAAAAGAGGGAAATATATGGTTACGAAATTAGAGATTGCGAACGATTTAGAAATCTGGAAGATAAATAATCTCTCCACCTTTCATGGCAGATTCATGGGCAAGAATACCAACAGAAGTCCAATTAGCAGATTGTACTGCATTCGGGAATGGGTCTCTGCCTTCCATTAAAGCAGTCAAAAACTCATGAGCCAAATGAGGGTGCGACCCTCCGTGTCCACCTCCTTGAGCAAAGCTTAAGTGTGTATTTTCATCCGAATCATACACTCCTTTTCCTGTGAAAGACTGAATCTCTTTAGGTAATAAATGGGCATAATCTGGTGTTTCCACCTTCTCTGGAATCTCTGGTTCGGGTTTCTTAGCTGTATGAATGATGTGCGGTTCGTGTTCGACCAAAGCCCACTCAAATGATTTTTTTGAGCCGTAAACCTCAAAACTTTCTCGGTATTGTCTTGCCACATCAAAAAGAGAACGATAGACATACGCACTCAAATCGCTGTTTTTAAACTTAATATGAGCCGATTCTACCGCAAACGGAGAATTGTGAATTTTAACCAAATCTTCGCTTATTCGTCCAGAACCAAAGCAAGACACATACTCGGCTTCCAATCGTAATAAGCCTGCAACCGGCCCTACGCAATGAGTCGCATAGTGCATGGGTGGCAAACCCGGCCAATAATCAGGCCAACCTTCCATATCCTGTTGATGAGAAGCTTTTAGGAATTGTACTTTCCCTAATTCGCCTTTTTCATATAATTCTTTTACAAACAAAAACTCTCGAGCATAGACCACAGTCTCCATCATCATATATTTCAGCCCAGTTTCACGACAAGCATCCACGATGGCTTGGCAATCTTCAACCGATGTTGCCATCGGAACGGTACAAGCCACGTGCTTCCCAGCACGCAAAGCTTTTAAGGTCTGTTCGGCATGATTTGGAATCGGAGAATTGATATGTACCGCATCAATATTGGGGTCTTTCAACAATTCATCGTAATCCGAATACCGCACCTCTACCCCAAAGGTATCGCCAATGGCATTCAATTTTTCGACATTTCTTTGACAAATAGCGTACATGTTGGCATTGGGATGACGCTGATAAATTGGTATAAATTCAGCCCCAAACCCCAAACCTACAATGGCAATATTTATTTTTTTTGACATAGTTTTATGATTGATTAGATTTTTAAATTAATTTCATTGCATTGATTTCGAACGGACAAATGCCAAGCTATCCTGCATCAATTGCTCTTCCGTATCGAACATTTTTCGCCAAATATTAGCAACAGCTAATTTTTCGCTAAAGGCTTCTACCGATAAACATCCCTGATAGTCAATATCTTTCAGTGCCTTGAATACGTCCTCCCAATCGACATTTCCTTTGCCTACCGTGCTTCGGTCATTCTCAGAAACTTGTACATGAACCAAATGCGGAGCTATTTTTCGGATGGCATCCCCTAAACTTTTTTCTTCAATATTGGCATGAAATGTATCAAACATAAGCTTACAAGCCGGATGATTGATGTCTTCTACCAAACGAAGCAATTCGTCGGCACAAGAAACTAAATAACTTTCAAAACGATTGAGATATTCTAAGCCTAGCGTTATGCCCAAATCATCTGCATATTGAGCCAATTCACGCAAGTTTTCTACTGCCCAATTCCACTCTTCTGACGTTGCGGGCTTTCCTGTAAAATGACAAAGTGCCGAGTGATACGGCCCTGTCAGAAGATTAGCCCCCAAGACCAAAGCACAATCTACCGCACGTTTATTTCTTTCGAGGGTAGCCTCTCGCATGGCAGCATCAGCACTGATTTGATTAAAATCCGCCCCACAGATAGTTACGGCTATTCTTTTCAGTCCTAATTCATCGAGTTTTTTACGCCACTCGTACCAATTTTCTGGATTAGTATCAAAAATTGGCACCTCCACCGTGTCAAATCCCATTTCTTTGATTTTTTCCAAAGTCGGAAAAAGTCTCTCATCAATTTCGGTTCCCCATAAAAGGAGATTCATTCCATACGTCATTGCCGCTTAAATTTACGATTATTTACCAATGCAATTTTATCATTAAAAAATCATATATTTTATGCTTGAATTTACCAATAATAACTTTATTTTGACCATTATTATTTATATTGCACAAAAACAAGCAAAAATAGGTTAATCCATATAGATATTTTATGCGAAATGAAACTATTGAAAAAAAATTTAGAAAGCCAAGTTTATTCTTTTGAAGTACAAGAATTGCAACAAACTCACTTCGACTCAAGCTGGCATTTTCATCCTCATTATCAGTTATTTTCTGTGTACGAGAGCAGTGGTACGAGATTTATCGGAGATGATATCCAACATTTTGAAGCTGGAGATACTGTATTTTTAGGTCCAAATATTCCGCACCTTTGGCAAAACGACAAAGATTTTTTTGAACAAAACACTCCCTTGCAGGCACACGGAATCGTGGTGTATTTTACAGAAGATTTTTTAGGAGATGCCTTTTTCTCCAAACCAGAGATGTTTCAGCTAAAAAAATTATTGGAAAATGGGCAAAGAGGCATTGATATTTTTGGAAATATGCGTCACAGAATCAGAGAAGATTTAAAGATACTTTTGAAATTAGAAGGTTTTGAGCGTGTACTAAAATTACTAAATATGCTTCACGAGCTTTCTCAAAGCACCGAATATCAATACATTACAAGTATCGGCTATGTCAATCCACATAAAATATCCGAAACCGAGCGAATGCAAAAAGTATATGAATATGTCATGAAACATTTTAAGGAAGAAGTAAAACTGAGCGAATTGGCATCTTTGGTAAGCATGAGCGATTCGGCGTTTTGCCGGTATTTCAAGAAACGCACCAATCAATCTTTTTTTGATTTTATTGCCGAAATCCGAATTGGTCATGCCTGCAAACTTCTACATGAAAGTTCCTTTAATATCTCCGAAATTGCGTACCAAAGCGGCTATAATACAATATCCAATTTCAATAGGCAGTTTAAAAAAATAATGGGTAAATCTCCGCTAGTTTATCAAAAAGAATATAGAAAAATCAAGTAAAACTTTCTATTTAAGGAGTATTAGTAAGTTTGTTACGAATCAAAGGCAGTAATTCAGAGAAATTTGTATATTTGTTCTCTTAAAATATCGTTTTTTCACCCTATTTTAAACAAAACTCTTCAATAAACACAATGAAAAAAATTCTTTCATCTATTCTTTGCTTTACATTTTTAAATGTATTTGCCCAGAATCCGTCCATTAATCTCATTCCTCAACCAGTTGAAATGCAACAAGGAGTTGGGAACTTTTCGCTTTCAAGCAAAAGCACTATCGCTTATTCTGATGCAGCTGCTGCTGGAATTGCCGAAAAACTAGTACAAAAACTAAACACGGCTACTGGATTTAGCCTCAAGGCAGTTCAAGGCAAAGTAGGTTCTATCCAATTAGTGCTTAATACGAATGCTAACGAAAGTATCGGCAATGAAGGCTATACTTTAGAGTCAAACACTAAAAGTATTGTCATTTCTGCCAACCAAAAAGCAGGGTTGTTTTATGGGGTACAAACTTTACTGCAATTATTTCCGAAAGAAATTGAAAGTAAAAACAGCGTAAAAGCAACTTGGACTGTTCCAAGCGTAAAAATCACCGATTACCCACGCTTCAAATGGAGAGGAATCATGTTGGATGTGAGCCGTAACTTCTTCACCAAAGCAGAAGTAATGAAGTATATCGACGATATGGCTCGCTATAAATACAATACGCTTCATTGGCATTTGACTGATGATGAAGGCTGGAGAATTGAAATAAAATCATTGCCAAAATTGACAGAAGTAGGAGCTTACAGAGTTCCTAGAGCAGGTCATTTTGGCGATAGAGATGTTCCAAAACCTGGAGAAAAAGCCACAGAAGGAGGATTCTATACTCAAGAAGAAATCAAAGAAATTATTAAATACGCTGAAGAAAGAAATATTTCGATTTTACCCGAAATCGATGTTCCTGGACACAGCATGGCTGCTATTGCTGCTTATCCGGAATTAAGTACCAAAAAAGACCCTAAAACTTTTGTGAATCCTGGAGCTAAAATTGCCGATTGGTATGGAAATGGGACATTCAAATTGCTTTATGAAAATACTTTGAATCCGTCTGATGAAAAAGTTTATGAGTTTTTGGATAAAGTAATGACCGAAATTTCAGCATTATTTCCACATCCATACGTGCATGTAGGTGGAGACGAATGTTATAAAGGATATTGGGCGGCTGATGCAGGATGCCAAGCTTTGATGAAAAAATTAAATATTCGTCACGTAGAAGACCTTCAAGGATATTTTATGAATCGTCTGGAAAAAATTCTTGCTAGTAAAGGCAAAAAGCTAATCGGCTGGGACGAAATCTTGGAAGGAGGAATTTCTCCAAATGCTACCGTGATGAGTTGGAGAGGTATAAAAGGAGGAATTGAAGCGGCACATTTAGGCCACGACGTCGTAATGACCCCAACAACTTATGCTTATATCGATTATAATCAAGGCGACAATAACGTGGACCCTCCCATTTATGCAAATTTACGTGTGAGCAAATCGTATAGTTTTGAGCCTGTGCCTGATGGAGTAGATACTAAGTATATTTTAGGCGGACAAGCCAATCTTTGGAGTGAACAATTACCAACCATGAGACATGCAGAATACATGACTTATCCAAGAGCGTGGGCATTGTCAGAGGTATATTGGTCTCAGAAAAGTGCAAAAAACTGGGAAAACTTCAGCAAACGCATGGAAGCCTATTTTGAAAGAGCTGAAATTGCTCAGTTAAATTTCTCTAAAGCTGCGTATGATGCCATAGTCAGTACTAAAATGATAGATGGAAAACTCGTATTGGAATTAGGAAAGGAAATTTCAGATTTAGATATTTATTACACCATAGACGATTCTATGCCTGATAGTTTCTCTCCAAAATACACAGCCCCAGTAACACTTCCTGACGGCCCTATCACGTTACGTGCCATTACTTATCGTGCTGGAAAGCCAATCGGTCATTTAATCACAATTAAACGAGCAGAATTGGAGAGAAGAGCGAATTAATAGCCTAGTACAACAATACGAATGAAACGATAACATTTGGCAGGATTTTACCCTAACCCAATGTTATCGTTTTTGTTATGTAGATTTTTGGCAAGAAAAGCAGTTAATATTTATCCTCCATGATTCATGTCTCTCAGGTATTTTGAACAACCATTAAGTAAATCGGCATTCCGATTGTGATATTGACGGGAAAAGTAACTGCCAAAGCCATGGGCAAAAACAAACCTGGATTCGCCTTTGGAACAGATATTTTCATGGCGGCTGGCACAGCAATATACGAGGCACTGGCAGCCAAAATAGCAAACATAAATCGGTTAGTCAAATCATCGGTAAAAAATGAACTAAGCATAGCGACCAAACAGCCATTAATTATGGGAATGAATAAGGCAAAAGTGATTGGAAACCAACCGAAAGAAAAGAAGGATTTTAATTTTTTGCCGCTTGTAATACCCATATCCAACAAAAAAATTGCTAAAAATCCTTTAAATAAATCGTTGGTAAAAGGCTTAATTCCTTCGGCATGCTTGGCACTTGCCAAATAACCGATAACCAAACTCCCGATAATTAATAACACACTTCCATTGGTAAATGAATGTTTGATAGCCGTTCTTTTCTTTATTTGTTCACTCGTATCTTTGTTAAATATTGATATTAATAACAAGCCCATGATAATTGCCGGAGATTCCATCAATGCCATCATTGCTACCATGTGGCCGTGAATACCGAGTTGTTGGGATTCTAAATATGAAACAGCCGTAACAAACGTAACGGCACTCACGGAGCCATACGCCGCAGCAATTGCTCCAGAATCTTCCACTTCCAATTTCATTCGCAATATAAAATAAGTATAAAGAGGAATCAAGATAGATATCATTATGCCAAAAAGCATAGAAAGAGCAATTTCTGAGGTAAATGTTTCATGCGACAACTCTTGTCCTCCCTTGAAACCAATGGCAAATAATAAGTATAAAGAAATAAATTTTGACGAATTGGGGGGAATTTCTAAATCGCTCTTTAAATAAACGGCAATAATACCTAGTACAAAAAAAAGCAAAGCAGGATTGGTGAGATTGTCTATCAGTAGATAATAATTCATAATTATAAATTTTGGTTTATCTTATTTTTTGAAAATTTAATCTTTTTCCTTTAAATTCATTCTCGAAGCTTCCATTGTCGTAAACTAGATGCCCATTTACAAAAGTTTTCTCAATGGTTGACTGGAATGTTTGGTGTAAAAAAGGCGACCACCCACATTGGTAATGAATCGTATCAGGCTCAACTTTCCAAGGTTTATCCAAATTCACCAAAACTAAATCTGCATAATATCCTTCTCGAATATACCCTCTTTCTTTTATCCGATAAATTTCTGCTACGTGATGGCTCGTCTTTTCAACTATTTTTTCTAGTCCAATTTTCTTTTCATGAAACAATTCCAACAAAGCAGGAAGAGCATGCTGTACCAAAGGGCCACCAGACATGGCGTTGATATAATTTTGGTCTTTTTCCTGAATCGTATGAGGGGCATGGTCTGTCGCAATGATATCAAGCTTATTCTGAATTAAGGCATTTAATAGCCCATTTTTGTCATTTTCGGTCTTTATCGCAGGATTCCATTTGATAAAAGAACCTAATTTTTCATAATCTTTATCCGAAAACCAAAGATGATGAACACATGCTTCAGCAGTGATTCGTTTTTGAGAAATCGGTATTTCAGATTCAAACAAGGATGCTTCTGCCAAAGTAGATATATGAAAAAAATGTAGCCTAGTCTGATATTTCTTAGCAATTTCCAAAACTCTTTTGGTAGCTCTTACGCAAGCCTCTTCGCTTCTAATCAGAGGGTGATAGCTAAATGGAATATTATCTCCATATTGACTTCGATAATGAGCTAAGTTTTGATGAATAATAGACTCATCTTCGCTATGTAAAGCAACGAGGGTATCGACTCTTGAAAATAGTTTTTCAAGGTACTCCGGTTGATTGGCAAGGATATTGCCCTCTTGGCTAAAATAAAGTCCATCATCTGTCATTCCACATACATTTTCATGATTAGTTTTCAGTACTTCTTCCAAGTTATCTCGGTTTATCCCCATAAAAAATGAGTAATTAGCAAGAGACGTTCTCGAGGCAATGCTGTATTTTTCTTCCAATAACTCTTGTGTTAAAGTATTGGGAACAGTATTTGGCATTTCCATAAAGGACGTGATACCTCCCGCCACAGCTGCCCTCGATTCTGAATAGATGGTTGCTTTATGGGTTAATCCTGGCTCTCTAAAATGTACTTGATCATCAATAAAACCCGGAAGTAAATACCGTCCCTGTCCGTCGATTATTTCGGCATCGGCTGCTGAAATATGAGAAGCTACTTTTTCTATTCTTTCCCCAACAATCAATAAATCGCCTGAAATTATTTGTCCTTCATTAACAATTAATACATTTTTTATTACTTTTTTTCTCATCTTGATTAGGGATTACAGCTATCACAATACATCGCTTTTTCCGAAAATACATTATTAGGATATTTTACTTCTTGTGTAAATCGGCATTTTTGACAAGTATGAATCACACTCAGGATGCCTCTTGTAGGAAAGCCACACCGCTCGCAAGGCAGCCCACTTAGACTTTCTGTGACTCCAAAACCAGGCATTTCGCATGAAGGGCAATGAACATTCATTTTAGAAATAAGTTTGTGTACAGCTTCTCGAATGACATTCATGCGTGTAGGATTATACATTGCCCGCATGTCTGTTTCGACAAAAACAGATGAGAAATGGACAAATAGCTCCTGAAACTTTTTTCTCAATGTTGCCTCATCAATAATACCTTTCGTTACATTTGAATAATCTGATTTTGATTTTCTTAGAATCAAACCGTGCGAAGGAAACTTTACCATCGCCGCAAATTCCATCAATTCTTCCTCCGAAGAAACCTCCGAAGCACTAAAATTTGTCTCCAAACTCAGCTCTTTTATGGCAATTTCTAATCCATATTTTTTATCAATAAGCAGTAAATACTCTTCATCTGCTGGAATAAAATAAATCGAAGGATGAGGGCCAAATGAGCCTTCGCTTGCTATTGCCAAGTCGGCATTTGTAAGAGCCATGGCTTCTAAACATTTTTTTCTTGCCACATTGATAGGGCTGTCGTTTCGATGAATTTCTCCTGAAAATGTCCCAAAAATATCGGTATCAAAGCCCTCCGAAACACTGCAACAAACCCCGAGAGCTTGCTCCAAAATCGGAGCTAATACTTGTTCTTTTTGGTGCTTCGTGACAATAAGCAGTTCTCTTCCCTCAAATATATTTTTCATTAAATCAACACTTATTCTTTATTTATCGATTGATTGGGCAAATATCTAAAAGAATATGCCCCTGATATGATAGAAATTGATGCTAAAATTGAACTTTCATTGGTATCTTTCGCCGTAAACGACATCAATAATGAAATAAGCGTTAGGGATATAAAAAGCATTACTTTGATACTTGTCTGATTCATGTTTGCATAAAATTTAAAATTCAAAATATTGATTGCCGCTGGTCAAACAAATCAAGTTTTTTATTTACGCCACAAAATTGGATATTCTTTTTCATAAATTTTTATTTATATTTGCAATAGTATTAATAAATATATTTTATGAATTACACACTCAACCAACTCCAGATATTTGTAAAAATTGTTCAAACACAAAGTATTACAAAAGCTTCAGAAGAATTACACCTCACCCAGCCTGCTGTGTCCATTCAGCTAAAGAATTTTCAAGACCAATTTGATATTCCATTGACGGAAGTAATCGGGAGAAAAATATATATTACCGAATTTGGCAAAGAAATAGCCGAAGCAGCTCAAAACATTCTTGAACAAGTACATGCCATCAATTATAAAACCTTGGCATATAAAGGACAACTGACAGGCAGATTAAAGATTTCAGTAGTTTCTACCGGAAAATACGTAATGCCTTATTTTTTATCTGATTTTTTACAGCAAAATCCAGGGGTCGAATTGGTGATGGATGTAACGAATAAACTAAAAGTGATAGAAAGTTTAGAAAATAATGAAGTCGATTTTGCTTTAGTTTCAATACTGCCAAGCAAACTTGCCGTTGAGCATTTAGATTTGCTTCAAAATAAACTATATTTTGTTGGCAATACTTCTAAAATTCCCGAAAAAAACATGAGTGTGAGAGAATTATTCAGCGAACTTCCCCTCATTTTTAGGGAAAAAGGCTCAGGAACTCGTCAGATTATGGAGAATTTCATCAGCAACAATGATTTGTCTGTCCTAAAAAAAATAGAACTTACCTCCAACGAAGCGGTCAAACAAGCACTTTTAGCAGGATTAGGATATTCTATTATGCCTTTAATCGGTATCCGAAATGAACTTCATCAAAATGAGCTACAAATAATCCCCATAGAAGGGCTACCTATCAAAACTACTTGGAGCTTGATATGGCTTAAAGGTAAAAAACATTCCCCGGTATCTATTTCATTTTTAAAATGCTTGGAACAAGAAAAAGCCAAAATTGTAGAAAGTAAGTTTAATTGGTACGAACAATACTAATAGGATATGTCAGGATAAGCTTATTGGGCATTTTATTTTTCTTATGGAATAGCATAAAAGCAAGACAATAGCTCTCTTTTGTATTTTTTTGAGTAAAAATTTAATTTTTCTATAAAAATCAAAAGCTTGCTATAAATGCCGCTGAAATGCTTGTTTATTTCGATAATTAATGCTGAAATTTGCATTTTATTTCTTCTTTTCTCTTTTTTAATGAAAAATATCTTTATTTTGGTACTAATCACTTTTTCGATTGGTTCTTCTTTGGCTCAGAAAACAGATTCTACCCAAACCCCTTCGTTTTTTAAAGGACAAATCACCGCAACCAACAATGGGGTTTCGTTGATTCCTAATTTTTCTCTGAATAAACCAGCTCTTTTATTCGATTTGTCTATTGGAAAGGGTAAACTTAGCTTCGACCCAATGATACGTTTTGCACTGAACGGAAAACCTTGGGCTTTTGTGTTTTGGTGGCGGTATAAACTCATTAGCGGAAAAAAATTCAATATGGGGCTTGGGGCTCACCCTGCATTTATGTTCCGAACAGAAAATATATCAACAGGAGGTATTACAAAAGAGGTAATGACAACGCAGCGATATGTTGCATGGGAAGCATCGCCGACTTTTCGTATGAATCAGAATGTTTCCTTGGGTTTGTATTATATAGGTTCACATGGTTTGGCTAAAGATTTGATTCAATGGGGGAGTTTTGTAGCGGCAAGGGCAATGTTGAGTAATTTCGTATTCAAGTAATAGGTGGATA
>JACCEA010501470.1_pt1 | contig 13289 bp, 36 predicted proteins | sample 7449851 | NCBI WGS metagenome assembly JACCEA01 (sample SAMN15323453, study PRJNA562643) | freshwater metagenome | isolation source: river surface water | place: USA:Blue River Watershed | collected 2017-08-18 | reverse complement strand
CTTTAATAGATGGTATTCTAGACCCATCTAAATAAAAACCTATAGGAGAAACAAAATGACAGACGGTATCAACTTAGACGGCTTCACAGCAAATCGTAAGCCAGCAGGAACAAACGACATCAATGCAACTGGAGAATACTCACCAGCAACTGGATCATTCCCAGCAGCTAAGGATGTTTCATCTCAGGATGGCGCAGGACTCGGAAACAACGGTAAGTAACATGTGCGTAGAGTGCGGATGTGAATCAGTTGGAAGCGAGACTGGTATTGCAAATATCCCAGGAGGCATATTAGATGTTTCTAGGGACGGAGAAGCAGGATTGACACTAAACATGACTGCAACACCAGAACAAAGAGAAAATTTTATTAATGAGTAATAATGGCACTGGTATGGATACTCCGCCAAACAATCAACCATCTGGCGCAGTAACTTCACAAGAAGCAACAAGAAAAAATCCTTCGCAGGGCAAGTTTAAATCTGGGTTTTCTGGCCCAAAGCCACCAACCAAGATTGATAGAAACAAGCATGGTATTCGTAGAGAAACCGTACTTGGACAAAAGAAAACAAAGCCAAAGAAGGTTTAATTAAATATTCCCCACTAAGCCCTACTAAGGGCTGGTGGGGATCTTTATTGGAGAATTATGTGTAAGAATTGCGGGAACTGCTCAGCAGAACATAATGGAAGAACTATAGATGATGCTATAGATGAAACCCTTGACTCTCCCATATAAATATTATATAATAAGTATCTAACAGAAAGAAGTTTTAAATGTTTTGGTCGTGGGTATTAGCTGTAATAGGCGTTGCTGGCATCTATTTTGTAGGGCGGAAGACAATATGGGGATGGCTAGTATTACTATTTAATGAAATTCTTTGGATCACCTATGCTTTAGTGACTAATCAATATGGATTTATATTTTCAGCAATAGCGTATGCTATCGTGTATATTAGATCATATATACACTGGTCTAAAGATAAAGTAAATGATATACCGCTATGAATAAAAAAACTATCACACTCATTGGGCTAATAGTAGCCCTTGTAGCAGTTGCATATGCAACATATAACAGCATTAGTCAGTTAAAAGACATAGACTATGACCCATTTGATACGGAAGAAGAGGAAGATGATTAAACCAATTGGTGGTATGCTATTACTAACAAAAGAGACAGATAAAGAAAAGACTACTCAGTCTGGCTTAGTTATCTCTGCAGTATTTAATGACTCTGGACCAAAAGTCGGAACTATCGTAGATATGGGTGCAGGAGAGGTAAACTACAGAGGTGACCTTATGCCAATCCCAGAGCTTGATATCGGAGACATGGTGTATTTTCCAGATCACACTGGCACGGAGATTGAGGACGATCAATCTAACAAATATATTCTAATTAATCATAAACACATTATGGCTAAACTAGAACGCAATTAGTGAAGCGAAAAGTGCAGCGGGAGAAGAGATGAATTCTACAGAATTTGACGATGAGTATGATCTTGACAGATCATTGCGTCTAAAGCGTGTAATAGAGCAGGTGCTTGAAGAAAACGCTGAACTTCTTGAAAGGTTAAAAGATAATGATTAATAAGATTAAATGTAAAATAAAAGGACATGTATTAGTACAGGCAGGAACCTGCCCGTTTACAGGATCAAGTTACGAATATTGCGAAAGGTGTGAAGTAATGATTCCAATTCAGGTGGCAGTATGATTGATTGGCTAATAAACAAATTGTTTTGGTGGGCTCCAGTAAGAGAAGCTATTTTTGCAGAGGTTAATTTATACAACTCAATTACCAGAACTATTAATGATCCAGAGTCTATGAAGATAGTTTCATCATTCTGGGATGAAGAAGACGGCTGGCGTGGATGGAAAGTAAAAGATGATGGGTCATATTACTTTCATGATGTGCCTGAAAAAACACTAGGAGACATAATGGAGGTGCTCGTATGATATACCATAAACACTTATTGGTTAATGCTAAAGTAAATAATGCGGTAAAGTCAGAAGCCCAAGGAATCGAATTTCTTCGTGATCTCGTTGAAAGAATCGATATGAAAATTATCAAAGGACCGTTTGCTTCTTATGTAAACAAAGAGGGAAATAGAGGACTTACTGGTGTCGTAATGATTGAGACAAGCCACATAGCTTTTCATATCTGGGATGAAGTAAGACCAGGATTAGTTCAATTTGACCTATATACTTGTGGTCAACTAGAATTAGATAGAGTTCTATCTATATTTAAAGAAACATTTGATGTAGCATCACTAGACTATGTTCTATTTGATAGAGAGCATGGATTTAAAGTAGAAGCGGAAGGAAGCATATGATGGGATTCCTAGATAACCTAGAAGAGTATATTGATTTTGAAGAAGATATCGATAAAGATCCAGAACTAGATACTAAGTCAGAAGCAGGATACAGCACAGGCAAGTGGTCAGATGATGATGACTATAAAGGTAATATAACTCCATTCTTTGGTAGAAATAGATAAGATTAATATGGCCTATATAGTGCGAAAAAGTGCGGCGAGAAGAGAAGACATTTGCGAAAATTACTAAAAATGTATGGAACTGAGGTAGAGGAGCTATCTGCTCCTACTGATCTAATAATCCATACTAAGGCTCCAGGTAAATGGAAGCTGATCGATATGGAGACGGGGCAGGAATATGTAGGCTCCCCAGTTCCTACTAAATACGGGCATTGGATAAGGACTAAAGACTCTTCTATATAAAATATATGCTAAAATTGCTATATAAGAGAAAGAGTTAAATATTATGTCTGAGGAAGATACCGAAAAAGAGATTTGCCATTACTGTGCAAATAAGGCTAAATATACAGATGTCGCAGAGATAGCTAAACAGCGATATGCTGTAATTGGTGTTTGCCAATGCCACTATGTGCACGAAGCACCCTAATGGACTACACATATAGCTTTTACTGTAAATGTGGTTCAGTCCTTGATCTTGATTTATCTAATGAAATATCATATGAGCCTAAATGTTTGAAATGTAATTCTAGTCGACTACAATTAAGATATAGTATTATCAATGGTGAGCTATATATGAACGATGATATTTTAAGAGATTAATGGCTGATTGCGATCATGAGTTTATACCCATACTATATGGGTGTCCTCCAGATATATATGCTCCAGAGGTAAGGGCTGGCACAGCCTTTGCGGGAGGAAATCGGATGCCAAATGCTCCTGATTATAGATGCAAGAAATGTAAGACGGGGAAGCAAAAGAATTAAGATCAAAGAAACACTAAAGCCATATAAAGCCCAATTCTATAGATCACCTCTATGGGTAAGGGCGGTGGCAACAGTATGCATTATCTACATAATAATACCTATAGACCTATTTGATATACTCTTTCCTTGGATGGCATATAGCGATGATATCTTTATAGCAGGGATATTGCTTAAATTATTACACAAGTATGGCTCATTGCCTGAGGAAGATCCCATCAAGCCAATAGAGCTTATCAAGCAGATACTTGGCAAATAGATCCATATCCTAGGTTCCCCCCTCCATTTAACACCTCTCTAATAGCCTCCTATGGCTTATTTTGACCTATTTTAGATAGTATCTACCATAAAATATACTACTAATTCTTGACTAAATACTACTGATATATATGTAGTTAGATATACATGTAATTGGACCCCTCCACTTTACTCCACCGTAATCCATTTTGCTCCATATTGGAGCCCATGTCCTACAATATTTCAGGGATTTTGTCAATACCCTCGTAAATAGCATATTTGGCCCACATTGTCAAGGCTTCTGGGGCATTTAATATGTCCCCGTAAACGGGAAAATTGGCCCACAATTTTGACAGATTTAGATCACATTCTGTTATATTCTATATATGTTTCTTTAAATAAATATACATTTATATTATATTTTCTAAAATTTTGAGGGATTTTTTATATGTCGTCGTAAACGGACAAATCGGCCCACATTTTTTCCACAAAAAATCCACAGGCTGTGGATAAACCTGTGGATAATTTGGGCTATATGTTAGATTAGATCTACATGTATGACTGATCTATATACACTCTATTGTTGTTGGTATTTGTTTCGTGTAACCAAGAGTATCTATAGTTTTGTTCCCGCTCTTTTGGTAAGCGGTCTATGATTGCTTTCCGCTCCGTGTTAGTTATAGGTAATTTAACATTGTTAAATGTATTCTTATCTTTTATCTTATCTATAACTTGGTCTAGTTTGTATGCTATAGCAAGACCTTCTGATACCATACCGCCGTTCTCGACTTCTCGTTCATATCGTCTTGCTTGCTTCTCAATAACCCACGCTACAACTTCCATAATGCGGTCTAGAGTATAAGTTGGTTGGTCTGCTAGGAAACCTCCCAGAGAAGCAGGGTTAAAGAAATGGTCTTCTGAGTAATTACACAGAAGTTCTGCAATTTGTTGTTCTTTGGTTTTCATACTCCGCCTTTCGTTTTTAAGATTATATCATAAGGGGCTGACACTTGGCCAGCCCCTTACTTGTCCACCTACTGGACAGCTTACTTCTTTGGCTGTGGCTTCTCCGCCTGGAAGACCACGCCCTGTGCTGCAGCATCCTGCAGAGCCTTATTAGCGGCGGACGAGAAACGTCCACGCTTTCCTACAGTAATTCCCTTTGCTGCTAGATATTCACGCTTTGTTGCCATTTGTTTATCCCCTTTCAAGAGATGTTTTATTTATTATATCGGATACCCACGATTTTGTAAATACCCCCCGTAAGAGCTAAGATCAGCCCCTACGTTCCGCCTTATATATTAAGTTGTAAATCCATTGATGTATCTTCATTTAGATATACATCTGTAGCTTCAATTACATCATTCGTTGCAATTGGATCCCATTCAGTTTCAGGTAATGAGTTTGCAATCTCCGCTGCCTCATATGGATCGGCAGCTTCGAGGATAGTATAATAGTTCTGATATTTATTTCCAAATACTCTATAAGCTGGCAAGCTCTCTACTCTCCCATTCCGCTAATGTTCTAACAGTAAAGTCTCTACCTAGATTATAACAATATTTTACTGCCTTTGTCAATGACTCTGTCTCATATATTGGGATAGACATAGGTATATCAGTTTTATCATACACCTCAAACATATCCACCCCTCCAGGAGAACAACCGTAATTAACTTCCAGGATTTCTAAGCTTGGCTCATAATTGCTCATTTTGTCCCCTTCTCTTTGGCCAACTTTTGCTGCTCTCGCCACCTCTGCCAATGATTAACTTGTGTAATCTCGACATCTACTTCAGGTGGGCATTCAAGAACATATGGTACTCCGCCCACTATCTCTATCTTTACTTTATGCTTGCTCATCGCCTAGCCTATCTTTAATTAGTTTAGCAATGAGATTGTGTGCTTCAATGTTCTCTGTTTCTGACCCGCCCCACAAAAGTCTTTGTGCTTCTGCTAGGACCGAATCAACATATTGATCAGTTACTTTCATCCTCTTCCTCCTCTTCTTCTTCAAACATTGTGTCGACAATGTATTCACGATTTAACATCCATTCAAGGACATCGTCCTGATGTTGTTCCGCCCCGTATTCCAGGGAGAACCCGTGGCCAGCCTCTACAGCCTCACATAGGTTGTCCCACATTTGATCGATAGTAACCTTTTGCTTGTAACTCTCATCCTCAAAGATGTTGTTAATGGTGGACCAAGTCCATAGCCATACAAGAGACAGACCAAGGTCGGTGGTGTCAAGAATCTTTAAACATTCGTTTAGTTTATCTTTATCATCAGGCTTCATTACGTGCTCCAATCGCAAACGACAGTTGATAAGTTAGTTCATATAAGGCTACTAGAGTATCTAGTCGCCCTTCACATTCTGTACGGACCATAGAGTCCATTGCCTCTTCTGACTTCTCTTCTTGCTCTAATGCGCTTGCAAGGTCTTCCTCAGCAATCAACATTAGATTCTTTAGTTCTCCGTGCAAGATGTCGAGACCTGACACACCTGCATTAACCATACGTTGTAAATGGGGCGGGAGCCCAATATCTTCAACAGTCATCATACATATATCCTTTCGTTAGAAGCATTCATTATATCAGTAGCCACTGACAATAAATGACTGGTGGCCTCAATTTGTCCTTGGATAAAATGCCAATCAATTGAGTCATCTTTTAAAGATGTCTTTTCAATTAACTCTTTGTCTTGTTCAAGACTAATTAAATGAAGTTTCATATACTCTAGGAAGTAAGATGATTTAGTCTGTGTAGTCAAAGTAGCCCTCCGCCCATAGTCCCTGCATAAAACTAACAGCGTCCTCTAAGTCTTTAACTAAGGGGTCTTTGTTCATTAAATCTGACGGGGATCGAAGATAGAAAAGCTTTACATCGTGTATAGCATTAATCATCCTATTTAAATCTTCTTCTGTATAACCTAGCATAGTTCATACTCCAATTCCCAAGATACATCAGGCCAATGTAAATCATATTGCTCACTCTCTACATTACCTAAATCGTCAACGTGAGAATTAATTTTATTCCACGCCTCCTTTTCATCATTAGCCATTACGCTACCTGCTAATTTAATTACAAAGTCATACTTGTTCAAAGTAATCCTCGTCTCCCTCTTTTAGATTATAGAATTTATTAAATTCAGATTGAACAAACTTATCTCCTGACATTTCAGCAAATTGCTTATCTGCATAATATTGCCCTTCGTCAAGATTACTATTAATCCAATCTTCAAGTAATTGTTCTGCTATATCTTGATAGCAAGCGTCAATTACCATTTGATTTACATCTTCTAAGAAACTAGCCATTTAGTGCCTCTTCCTGTGTGTAGGTTTTCTGATTTGCTAATACTACCATATGGGTCTGACATTCTTTCATAGCCACCTCATTCTGCCAAGAGCCTTCGCCACATTCTGAGCAGAATTCACCACAGTCTTCTTCGCAATAAGATAATGTATCAAAAGATTGGCAAGCATAGCAACGATTCTCATATTCTAGAATCTCTTTAACTTCACCACGGACAATCTCATATTCTCCACCCCAACCTGTTTCTTCCTCAAACTCTAAAGTAAGCAGGCAGTTCGGAACAAGATTACTTAGTTTAGTTAAGATAGTTACAGCAGGTGACCAAGCAGTCTCATATTTGTAGACAAGCCAGTTGTCATCACCTTCTGATTTATATTCAAGTAATTCTGTATTTGAGAATTCCTCATCATCACGAACAGCAACATCCCATTTAGTTCCCCAATTAGAATTATTCCAAGAATACCAATCCTTCTGAGTCTTAGCAAACTCAACAGATTTGCGGAACCAATCAGGGTCATTAGTATCAATACCACCACGAGAAGGCTGGCAAGCATATTCCTCATCAGTAATTCCGTCATCCTTATATGAGTGGATATTGTGGAAAGCGAAGACAGGATTATTATATTCAACTAATTTAATTTTGGTGGGGAAACCCGAAGAACTAATATCACCCATACCATATGTCTCTTGTGCTAATGTAAATGGACTATTCAGTCTATCCTTGATATAATCAACCTCAGACTTTGGTCCTTGAATAGTTAACGTGTTATAACACCAATTTGGCATTTTATTTCCTTTCGCTAATAACCCAATTATATATTAGACCACTGACATTTGTCTATGCAATATGGGTGTGTTTTACACCACATCCGATCAAAGCTGATCTCAATATGTGAAATTTCCAGGAATTAATATTGACATCCGTAAATAGAATATGATACCCTCAGGTCTTTTGGGGGCCAAACAAAAAATCCCTCAGCTAATCTGAAGGATCTTAAGATAAGTACGGCTGCTAGCAGAACGAAAGGAATTTAGTATACGCTGCTTTATTTAACGACTTGGGGGAACCCCTGGTAGCCGCACCATACTTCAATGAAAAGGCCCGCTAGGACCTATTCATATTATATCATATCTTAGTTAACTAAACTGAGAGAGTAACGTCAGCATACTTCTCAACAAAGTTACTTAGGTCCATAGTAAATAGCGCTTCATTGCTCATCCCATTAACCTTGTTATCTAAGTCATTACGTGGAGCCTCTTCGTGAAGACTAAACGTTTGCTGTTGGAAATCGACAATAGCAATCTTGTGCTCATTATCGCCAATCTCGTTTACGTGCAGGCCCCATCCAGTTTCTGAATTCCAGTCATCTGCTACCATTTGACTGATTGTAATGCGTGTAGCATATGATGGGTCATTCCACCTAGGACGTGCTTTAAACACTGCCTCTGCTAATCGAGCAAGCATTTGATGGCCCGCCCAGTGCCCGTATAGTACAATTGTATTTCCATTCGGCTGTACGAATCCGAAGTTTGCTCTGTCTCCCATTTTATTCCGCCTTTTCTAGTATAGGTGCTGCTTCTTCTTTTTTATTTAATTCTATCATCTCAAATGAGACCTTGTCAAGGGCATCCTTGTTTTTATTGTAGTGGTGGCCACAAAAGAATAACTCACCATCTACTAGTTTAATTAGATACATAGCTTGAGCTGTACCGCATTGATCACAGCCAATCCATCTAGTTAGATCCTCAGAGGTCATAGTCAACGGTTCCAAATTCAATACGGTCTGCAATGTCATCGTATACTTGGCCATCATCCTCAGATTCAGCCCATACACGAATATTTGCGACAATTACTTCACGAGCAAATTTGACGCCATCTTCAAAACCATCTTGGTAATCCATTTTATCTCCCTGTATATCCAGTCGGCTCGTATTCAGATACGTATGATTCTTTTAAATTATACTTATCTCTAATCCGACTTACCTTCTCAATGCTACCAGTTCCAATGTTGAATGTCAATGGTGACAATGCCTGTGGGTCCAGCCCAATCATTTGTGCATCCCAATAGGCCATCTCCATAGATAGCCTATCAGGAGCAGTCAACTCAAAATACATTATGCTTCCCTCACATAACAGATTTCAGTATCGCCAATCTCAATGTTGCCACTCTGTGAATCAACAAAAAGATTATCTGTGATTTCTGTTTCGAAGTCATAGTCTTCAAGTATGTTCAGGTCAATTGTTCCACTAACCTCGATGGTTGCGGTGAATTCAATTGTTCTAGTTAATTCAATGTTAAGCGCTTCAGCAATTGCACGAAGAGTATCTTGGTCATCTGAATCAGCATATGCTTCAGTGATAATATCTTTAACTGTATTAATGTTGGATTCAAATACCCCAACACGCTTTTGTGCTTGACGTCCATTGTGTAGGTCCCACTCAATGCTGGCAACCTTATCAGTTGCATATTCTGCATCTGAATAACCACGGATTACTTTGTATGTAACCAATAGGTTAGAGTTATATGTATCAGGAACTACAGATGTTGTTGTTTCTGTTGTCATTTCATTTCCTTTCGTTTCTGTTATAGGTGTATCTGTATACGGTATTGTAGCATCTTCCACTGACAATAATGTGCAATTGGAGTTACATCGGCATGTGAGGTCCATCACACCCGCTGGCCATCCATATCCATCTTTAATTGTATATTCAATTAATGCGTCACAGTCTCCCGTGCACACCCAGGTATACTTTTGATATTTGGTCATGCGAGTATTATAGCGGTACCCACTGACATATACAAGCTTTTCAGGGTGTTTTTTATGTGATCCGTAACACAGAAATTTCGCCTTCAAGGTTGCGGGCATCTCACATATTGATATTAAATTCTTAGCGATCCATAACAGACTTGAACTGTCGACCTCTACCGTGACAGGGTAGCGCTCTAACCAACTGAGCTAATGGACCAAATGGTGAGCAGTTTTAAATCTTGCTCAGGATTTTTTTTATTTAGAAAGTTGCAACCATTCGATACAACTTATTTTTTTCTGCGGTTAGAACTGGGTCAAATCCAGATGCACCCGCCATAAGAGTTTCACCATTGCCACGACCAGAACGATAGTAATCTAGGCGCTCAGTAAGTGCATTGAATGCACCCCACTTTGTTCCCTTGATTGTAGCGTTAGTTGGTGAGTTGTGATACAAATCGTCAATGAGAACAACTTTGTTTTCCCACTTCTTCATTGCACCCTTCAAATCCTTATCAGGTTTTGGATAGATTGTCTGAATCAACTTAGAAAATTCAGCATCGGTAATTGCTTGTGAATAAAGCGCCTTTGCTTGAACTTCGAATTCATCGAAATATCCAAGAGCAAGCCCAAGAGTTTCACGAGCAACTTGAATGCGACCTTCAACAGATTGCGTGTGGCGAATCTTGAAAGATTGCTTAGCATTCTTCATTGCAAGGTTTAGCGTGTTTTGGCATACTACACGAACGGGTGTAACGGCTGCTTGAACAGCAACAGAACCATCGTGTGATGTCCATACAATTAAGTATAGTTTTGTTTGGTCATTAGCGCCTTGTGGGTCTAATACCATTGTGCGTGGAATATCTACAGTTCCAAATACTACTTTACCCTTTTTTAATGAGCCAGCAGATTCCCAACGGCAATCGGCGTTAGCATCGTGAATTGCATCAGCGAATGCAAATAAATCTTCATTTTGCACAGGCTTGTAACGCTTGCCAACAGTTGCGAGAACATCAGTTCCACCATTGAATGGATTTGTGCGTAACACTAAAGAAGCATCAGATACATCTTTAAATGATTCTGGGATATATTCAGTAATTGGAGATAAGCGAACATTCCAATTTGCTAACTTTGCCTCTTCAAGCATTGTAGCGGTTGTAACTTCCTCATCTTTTGTGAAGATGCGGTTTGCAAGGTTGTGCCAAGCGGGAGCGCCACGAAGAGCGAAAGCAACTTCGCCATTTTCGATTTCGAGATTATGAGCCATTTTTTACCTTTCGTTTGTTGTTAGATTTATTATAACAGGTGGCACTGACATTGTCTAGGATTAGTTATAATATGTCCGAATTGTGCGGTGTGAGTAATCTCACAGAATTCCAGGGATATCCACAGCCTCACTTAAAACTGTGGATAACCCCGCAGCTCTGCGGGCAAATTAAGGGAAGTAGGGCGGGGAAATAGATAAACCCGCCCTAAGATTATTTACAGATAGACTTTACGTAATTAACTGTTTCCATAGGAAAGAATGCTGCAGAAGTTTTCTTTTTGTTTTGTTGATCAAATACAAAAGCTTTAACGTTTCCATCAAATCGTTTTAGATTTGAGAACACGAGTTCTTTTAGACTTTCGTTATCGTATCCTTCGTCTGAATAAATCGTTAAGTCATTTGCCTTTACTTCATCATACATTTCTATCTTAAATCTGTTTAGCATTTGTATTACCTTTGTTAGTAGGGATAAAAATTATACCATAAGGGGTGGGTGTTGTCTATAACCCACGCACCCACCCTTATGTTTATCTAATTACAGATAACGAGCAATAGCGTTGTAAGTGCTTGCGCTAACTGTTTCCTCATCGGTCATTTTAAGAATACGGATAGCATTTTCCATCTCATCTTTCATTTCACGATAAGTGTGCTGATGGATTTGCTCGTAGTCCTTAGTTGGCTCGGCAGGAAAGTCTTTCTCATCAACGATTAAATCAAAATCAACATTGAGAGTTCTGTTCCATTGACGATAGTTGGTGCGTAGGTTTTCTGCTTTAGCAAAATTAGCAATAGCCCACTTGCCAATTTCCTTACGCCACTTCTCTAAAGCCTTTTGGTATTTGGCTTCGTTTTCATCTTGCTTTGTGTAATCAGCCTCTAGTTTGGCTAATCTTACTTCTAAGGCTTTAATAACCTTAGTTGTTGCGATTTTTACCTGTATTGCTTTGCCTCTTGCCATTTGTATTACCTTTCGTTGGTTGGTTGTTGTTATGAGTATTATAGCAGGAGGGTCTGACGACCCTCCTGCCCTAAATTACTAGCCCAGTAGCGTTTTAGCGGATACTGAAGTCCAACGAGTTTCTTTCGTTGGCATTTCTAGTAGCACACGCACCGAGCCAGATGCCTGTGGGTGTATCTCTTTGATAACACCTGTTCTTTTTGACTTTAGGGTGGTGAATAAATCGCCAACCTGATAGAGTTTTCCTTCTATTGTCATTTTGCCTCTTTTCTTTGTTAGGTTGTATTGTAGCATTGGGGTCTGACATTAGTCTAGCCCTATCTCAGTATTTGAGAATATTAGTGTGTGATGCTAATCACTTTCAGGTAGCCAAAACTCTAAGTGGTGTTGGTCTATGATAGCGTGAGCGGGTGCTGTATCTAATCCTTTATAAGATACGCCTTCAGGCATCTTTATCTGTCGATCAAAATCCTCATCATAGTATGCGTCAATAGCATCTATGCAAGGTTGCACCATAGATATCGGAACGGGCGGGTAATGATTACCTTGTAAGTGATAGGCTAATTGTGTTTCCAAATCTAACACGCTATCTGCTAATCCAATTGCAGTTATGCTTCCCATTTATTCGTTCTCCTCTAAGATAGTTTCTGATAGGTTGTCCATTTCGTTTATTGTATCGCATAGCACCGACATTTCCTCTTTAGTTAAACATACTTTAGTTACGAGGTCTGCCACCTTGCTAGATAGGGCTGTGGAATACATAAATAAATACTTAGCAAAAGTTTCATCTGATAGTTCATTTCTGCGTTCATGGAGTTCGCCTGCCAATCCCATAATTTCATCGTCAAAAATACTATCTTTGGTTGCGTCAAGTATCCCTATAGCAGTTGCTAACATTATTTCACAACCTTTAGTGTTGCATAAGAGTTGCCTGCGTTTAGATTATCTATAAGTGGCATAATATCGGGAACGAGTAAAGTGTGTAGCATGCCTTCCAATAATTGTGCCTGCATATCTTTATCTAATTCTAGTAATCGTTGTGCGGTTGGGTTGTTCTCATCTAACTCTGTAATAAATCTAAGAGAGTGTTCTACTGTTTTCATTTTTAGCCTTTCGTTGTTGGATAAGAGTATTTTACCATTAGCCACCGACATCACCTAATCCATTATGGGCGTGTCTCAGCTTTTGTGATAATACTCACAATTCCAGGGGTTGTGGATAACCCTCATAACCCTGTGGATAACCCCGCACATATGTGCGGGAGCTTGCCAATTTGTCAAGCCGACACGCCGCTACAGTTTACTTATTACATATGCAGCTAATAAAATTGGCAGAATAGATATAAGAATTACCATTGATCCGCCAATAACACCAATCACCTCATACATTATTTTTTACTCGCAGAAAATCTTATATCTGCTTTACCATAAACACACAGGCCACATGATACACACGCACTGCCTGCGCTTGAGATAAGCGGAATACTTTTCATATTCTCAGGGCACTTAGCGCCAGGCTTACCCGT
>JACCEA011869992.1_pt1 | contig 13291 bp, 10 predicted proteins | sample 7449851 | NCBI WGS metagenome assembly JACCEA01 (sample SAMN15323453, study PRJNA562643) | freshwater metagenome | isolation source: river surface water | place: USA:Blue River Watershed | collected 2017-08-18 | reverse complement strand
GAACATATTGCGTATCTAAACTTCCTTTCAAAGAAGCATTCACTTCATCCAGTGTCATTGGCGTAGTAAATCTGTCATCCACTGTAGAAAAAGGCACTACACCATCTTTCTCTATTGCACGTAGCAAAACGGCAAAAAATCTTTGGTCGCCATTTTCATCATAAGATTGATACATGAAAGTTCTATTGATCTTTTCTCTTGCATCAATTTCTTCCCAAACAAACTCACTGAATAAAGCATCTTCTTCTCTTAAGTTTTCGTAAGGCAAAGGCAATCTTTCTCTGACACCTTTTCTTGAATTGGTTTCAGAAAAGAATGCATACCCGTTTCTCAAACTTCTTTTATTATTTGCATTGAATCCGCCAACTACCGTTGTGTCAATGGTCTTGCTAGGTTTGATATTTGATGAAATTGGAGCAGGAGTCGCATTCGATTGTACATTATTATTTGGGACAGTGGGGTCCGTTTTTTTAATAACAGAATCCTGTGCTGTCTTACCTGTTGTGGCTTTCTTTTTTGTACCATAAGAAAACTGCGCATGCGCAGATACTGTTAGTACCAAAGAGGCCAGAACGATGCAGCTTGTTTTCATTGTCTTTTTCATAAACACCATTTATATATTTTCAATCAACTCGTTTATTCGAAAATGCTCTTTTTGATTATTGTAAAATAAACGTGATTGTTTGATCTAATTTTCTTGTCCCGCCACCTGGTTCTGACACTTTAATTTCACCTATTGTAACACTTGTTCCAGGTTGACATTTTCTAATCAAAGCTGACGCTCCTCCAGAAAATGCTGGACCGTTTACTTCTGCAAATTCAGGCTCATCAAAACCTTTACCAGTAGCAATTACGATGTAAGACAATACATTGTATTTAACACCTTCAAATACGAAATCTCTTAAATCTGCAATAACACCACCCTGTGCTCTGAATTTTCCTGCAGTCATATTACCACCAGCACTTCCGCCAACAATCGCAATTGGATCTGGCACTCTCTTTACAGGAATATTTAATTTTTGCGTTTGTTTACCATCATTTACAGTGACTACTGCAACACCAGTTTGCGCACAAGTAACAATATATTGACCAGATCCTGCTTTTCTAATACTTGAACCAGCACCTTCAACGGTCACATTGATTTTTTCTCCACCGCCACCACCTGTGATGCTTAATGGATTTTCCATGCCTTTGTAGAAGACCCTTGTTTTATCCGTTGAAACCACTAAGCCAGAGGGTGTTCCCACCGTGTATTGTACCACTTTTTCTACTCTTGCTGTTTCTCCGTTTGGTTTTAAGAAAGAAATTGCAACACGTTTAGATTGTACACCAGGTGTTGAACCTGCCACAGATTTATAAACAGCAGAACCGTCAGTTCCAACTGGAACGACTACCCCGTCTATAGAGATGGTTGGTTTTGCTGCACTACTAAATGCACCCACACCTGCTGTGATTACTAATTCTTCGCCAGACATTAAGTACTGTGAGTTAGATGCTGCAAACGCATTGAACTGATCATATATTAATTCAACTTGGCCAATTTCTTTATGACAATATTCCACCACTTGCGCTTCTGTGTTTCTAATATCGTTTTGAAATTTTGTTAAAATTGTAATCGCTGCTACAGCAGGAGTCATATTAAAATAGGCATAAGCCCAGTCATTCTTAGCTGCTAAATTATTAGAAGCAGGAATGGACAAGTCCAAAGAGATTGATGGTATGACTTCTTTTTGAATTGCAGGGTCAATCGCAGCTAAATTTTCTTTGTATTGTTTTAACTTATTGAATAATTCCTGACCTAATGATTTGCCAGATTTCTTATTTAAAAATAACCTTGTGGTTGCATCTAAATCATCTTCTTTGAAAGTCTCTTTTCCGTCTTTAATTTGCAAACCTGCTTCTTCCTTTAAATTTTGCTTCAAAGATTCTATATAAGCAAACACCTCATCTGATAAAGCTTTCGCCTTATTCGCTTTAGGAGCCCAGATGGCTGCTTTTTCAGCAGTCTTAGGATCATTTAATTTTGATTCTAAAGATTTATATATATCCTGATTCTTTTTTTGAATAATGACATTTGCATTCATTAAACTCTGATCTATAGTTTTGAATGCATTTAAAATTTCGCTAGACACATTCAATGCCAAGAGCGCAGTCAACACCAAATACATGATGTTAATCATTTTCTGCCTTGGTTCCTTAGGTAACGACATTTAAGCTATATTTTATTAAGTAAATTAAAATGGTTGGTTCTGCTATACAAATGTGGTTACTTCCCTTGCATTGCATGAATCATCTTGCTATACACTTGATTCAACTGTGTCAAGTTATCTGCCAACTGTGTCATTTGCTCTTTGGTTCTTGCAGCTTCATTTACAGTAGAGTTCATCGAATTAGACATTTCTTTTAAACTACCATAAAAATGATTCATCTCTTCGATTGTCTTGCTCATTGATAAAAACTGATTATTCAAATTCTTTAAACCCTCAGTAGAATTATTAATCACACCTAAATTATCAGAAACAGATTGTACAGTTTTTTGAACATTGTTCAAAGCATTTACTAATTCGGTTGCATTTACTTCGCCGCCTGATGCGCCACCGCCACCATGATCTACAGGAGGAGGAGGTAAAAACGCATAGATTACAAAGATGCCTGCTTCTGTCAATAAGCCCACAATCAAAGCCCAATCAGCCCAAGATAAGTGAATGATTTTTGCAAGTGCACCAATGATTACTATAGCGGCACCAAGAGAGATGATGACGTTTACGATCTTATTTGTTCTTTCTGAAATTGTCTTTGCCATTAGGAAAATTTGTAAAATTTAAAAGTTTATTTGTTTATGTAGAAGAATTAATTCACTCTTGGAGCCATAGAAAGCACACATCTAAATCCAATATATGATTTAGCAGTATCTTGGTATTCATAGTTTCTTGAACTTACTTGGCAATTATACGCAATGTCTTTCCAAGAACCACCTCTAATGACTTTACGCTTCATTAAAATTGGATCATTGTCTTTTGCATTGTATTGTACATCTGGGCTAAAGTCTCCAAAGAAATTGTAACTGCCTTCATAAAATACAGAACTAGTCCATTCAGCTACATTACCAGACATATCATACAATTTGAAGTCATTTTCTGTATAGGATTTAACTTTAGTTGTGTAGATATTATCATTCTTAGCATCCCCACCAAAATAATCACCTCTTCCTGGTTTAAAATTAGCTAGTAAGCGACCTTCTTGTGTTCTTGTATAAGGAGATCCCCATGGATACATAGCGTTTGATCTTGAATTTCCTCTTGCAGCATATTCCCATTCTGCCTCAGTTGGTAATCGATAAATGCCATCAATTTTTTGATCTTGTCTACCTGGCTTACCGGCAAAATAATCGCTGTTATTTGTTCTCCAATGTGTAAAGGCAACTGCTTGTTTCCATGTTACACCTACCACAGGATAATCATTGTAGGAAGCATGACTAAAATACAATCTTGTCAAAGGTTCATTGTAAGAATAAGAGAAATCACGCATCCATACTAAAGTATCAGGATAAACTGGTTGATTTACAGTGATTAAATAATCACCTAATGCAAGCTCTAAACCTTTTGATGCTTTTGCTGCCGCTTTTAAATCTACAAATGAATATTTGTATACTAGCTTATTGGGATCTAATTCAATTCTACCTTGAATACGATTATCAGGACTCAATAAAAGCTCATTTAACTTTTCTAGTACTGCCCTACTATTTTGATTGATTCTATTCGCTTTTGCCCAATCTACACGAATGGTATCTTCATTTTGATTAATACCACCGCCATAGATTGCTAAGTACTTTAATGAATCTGCAACATATTTAACAAATCTTCTATATTGTTCATTTGTGACTTCTGTTCTATCCATCATAAAGCTCTGAACAGAGACTAATTTCTTACGATTGATCATCGAAAGGTCCATTTGTTCATCACTAGCACCCATATAAAAAGAGCCACTTGGAATCGTCACAGTAAGTGGATCTAATTTTTTATTGCTGTTTCTTTTGCTTTTCTTAGGAGGTGCAAAAGCAATTATTGTAAGCGATAAAACTAAAACGCTTAAAGTAGCAATAGGAAAATTGATTCTACTGTTTTTTAAAAAAGAGTTCATATTGGTATAGAATGAGTTGATTTTCACCTGTTTTTGTGGTGCAATTTAACACTTTAGTTGTTAGATTTTTGCTAAAATAAGCTCAATAGAAGGCATAGCGCTTGAACAAGTTTGATTTTTGCACATAAAGTACTGATTTTCAACACTTTTTTTGCCTTTCAGTAGTGGAATTTGATCGTTTTGAACCCTACTTGTTAAGCGTATTGAATAGGGCAAAAAGGGGGCAATCAGCTTCGGCAAGTCCAAATGAACAGTTGGCCCTATTCCAACCAACTCAACCAAACCAACCGACATTTGATAAAAACTCTGAGCCCAGCAGCCAAAAGAACCTGGATATTGTATCAATGATTTGCGCATAGAGTCTATCATCCTCTGTGCATGATTGGTCCAATTTGCCTGATCAAAAACTGTTCCAAGGTATTGTAAACTGGCACAAATCAATGCATTCCCACTAGGCTGAGCACCGTCATAGTTTTCTTTCTTTCGAATGATGATGTCTTTTTGATACGCAGCGGTGTAATAAAAATAAAGTCCATCCTCGTCCATAAAATGCGCCAAAACATATTCCATCCAAGTTTTTGCTTTCATCAAATAGCTTGTATCGCCAGAAATTTCTTGCAATTGAATATAAGCTTGGATTAAATTTCCATAATCATCTAAAAATGCATTTGTTTTTGTTTCCTCATTTGTAATATGATGGTAAAAGAATTGACCTGATGAATCAATTAAATTAGTTTCTAACCAACTCATACATTCCACAGCTGCCTCTTTATATTTTATATTAGCCGTTGCTGCATATATTTTACAAAATCCAACCACCAACATTGCATTCCAACCTAGGATCACTTTATGGTCCAATGCGGGTCTTATTCTTTTAGATCGAATTTCAAATAGTTTGGCTTTTTCTTTTTCAAATGCGGGTTCATATTCTAATTCAATACTGGATTGAGTCCAAAGTATATTGGTGTGTTCCCAATTACCCTGTTCTTTAATTTGATAATAAGTACAAAATGAATCGAATACACTTGGCTCTATCACTGATTTTAATTCGTCAAATGTCCAAGTATAAAATTTTCCTTCAACCCCTTCTGAGTCTGCATCTAAAGCTGCATAATAACCGCCTTTGCCATTAAAAAGTTCTCTTTGTAAAAAATTAAATGTAGCCTCTATTACTTTCAAATAAACTGGCTTTTTGGAAATTTGATACGCTTCTCCAAGTACGCCGAGTAATAACGCATTGTCATACAACATTTTTTCAAAATGAGGTGCCTGCCACATTGCATCAACACTATACCTAGAAAAGCCCCCGCCTAGATGATCATAGATGCCGCCTTGAATCATTTTATCAAGCGACCTTAACGCATGCACAATAGATGCTTGGTCTTTATTTTGAAAATAATTTCTGAATAAAACTTGAATGGAAAAAGTTTGAGGGAATTTTGGAGCGGCTCCAAATCCACCCCACTGCGTGTCTGCATTATGCAGAATTCGTTGGGCAATTAATTGAAAATCCGCTGCTGATGCAATACTATTTTGTGCATCAGCATTTAGATTCACCCCTTCATGGGCTTTGATATTTGTTTGTATTAAATGCTGCGTTAAATGAGTGGCTTGCTCTACTAACTTATCTCTATTGTTTATAAAAGCATTTTGAACACCTTTTAAAACATCTATCCAAGAAGCCCTGTTTTGCATTGCAATTGGCGGGAAATAAGTTCCCCCATAAAATGGTTGCCCATTTGGTAAAAGAAAAATATTCAAAGGCCAACCTCCAGAGCCAGTCATAGCTTGTAATGCATCCATGTAAATATGATCCACATCGGGGCGCTCTTCCCTATCTACTTTAACATTAATAAAATGTTCATTCATGTAGGAGGCAACTTGTTCGTCTTCGAAACTCTCTCGCTCCATTACATGGCACCAATGACATGCTGCGTAACCAATACTTAATAAAATGGGCTTATCAGCTTGCTTTGCGACGGTGAATAAATCTTCGGTCCATGGCCTCCATTGCACTGGATTATGTGCATGTTGTAATAAATAGGGACTTGTTTCCTTAACTAAATCGTTGGTGAATTTTTTACCTGCACTCATAGGAGTGCAATTTACTTTATTTCTTTTTAGTTGATTGAGCTAAAAAGAGATCAAGTCCAGCAAACATACTAGAGACTTGAGGGCTTGGAACTTTAATTTGCAAAATTAGACCGGCATCTTCAATTGCCTTACAAGTATTTGAACCAAATGCAGCAAGAGTGGTGCCATTTTGAACAAAATCCGGCTGGTTATCATACAAGCTCTTTAAACCACTAGGGGTAAATAAACAAATGATGTCAAACTTGTTTTCTTTCAAAAGGGGCTTAATATCACTACTCACAGACCTGTACATATAAGCAAGGTCAAAATTACAGTGATGGTCTTTTAACCAGTTTACAATTTCATTGTCCTGCTGATTTTCACTACACACATAAAGAAAATTTTCGTTTGCTTTATGCTTATTCAATACATCGAATAATTTTTTATTTGTCCCATCTGCACCAAAGAAAACTTTTCGTTTTCTATACATAATGAATTTTTGTAGATACAATGCAACAGACTCTGTAATACAAAAATATTTAGTGTCTTGACTAACGTTGATCTTTAATTCATCGCAGGTTCTAAAAAAATGATCAATCGCATTTTTGCTTGTAAAAATGGCCGCAGTATAAGTAGGGATTTCTATTTTAGTTTTTCTAAATTCTTTCGCACCAATTGGCTCTAATTCAATGAAAGGTTTAAAAAACAAAGTCACATTGTACTTTCTTTCTAAATCAAAATAAGGGGACTTTTCACTTTCGGGTCTTGCTTGTGAAATAAGAATTTTCTTAATGGACTTAGTTGCAGTTGCTTTTTTATCTCCACTCATTTCTTTTGCCATTTTACGCTTTCTACTTTAGTAAGTACCTCCAAAATATTGTACTATAAATTTGTATAAAATCAATAGGGGCAATATTTCGAAAGCACAAAGGTAAAGAAAAAAATGAAAGGAAGATATATGTAATTTGTTCCTAACAGATGTTAATGAAAAGAGGTATCTATACAATACTAGTAGGATGAGCAAAAAACTTGCCCCAGAAATTGCATAAATATGCAATAAAGGCTTGGCAAATGCCAGTATTAAAATGAATGGAATGAATAAGACACCCAGTACTTTATTGATCATAAAGACCACGAAAATGTAGGTCTGTACCAGGTCTTTTGTATTAAAGACATAGCCAGCAATGGTTAAACAAATATATTTAACAGTGTACAAGCTGGTGAAAAATAGACACATATAAAAATAACCTTCCCAAAAATTAATGGGCAATAAATGGTCATTAAAAATAATGAGCGTTGAAAACAATGAAAAACTCATTATGAAACTCATATTCATAATCAAGGAGGCAATGCTATTTTGTAAGAGTTGCTCCCTGTTTTGTAACATCCTTAATGAGGACTGACTAAATTGACTAAATAATTTTGGAATGTACTGAGGGAAAACATTAACGATAAAACCATATAAAAAAAGCAACAAGATAATCGCATAAAAAAGGAGGTCTTTGTCTGGCATTGAAAATTTTTGTTCTATCTTATACAATACATCGCCTGCATTCGCTAAAGTAGCTTTTTGATTGTACAATTGATAGGCATTCTTTTTTTGGGCATAATACGTTTTGTACAATTGTATTATATTAAAATTACTGTCTCTTGGAATAGATTGAAGGTACCAAGCATCTGCTTGAATAAATGTTTTAGGCACAATGGGGATGTACTTTAACCACAATGTGTCTTTGACTAAAAGCGTATCTTTTGATATTGTAGCTGAATCAGATGAAAATAATATAGAATCCTTTTGATTTGATTGCTTCACAGATGCAAAGCTGGACAATACAAAAAGTCCAAAGAGGAGAAAAGGAAGTTTCTTTAATAAGGCTAACATCTACTGCAAAAATAAGTATACTAATTCAGAATTAAAGAACAATGACTAGCTTTGTTGGAATTCAACTTATGGCAGGCATCTATTTACATATTCCATTTTGCAAAAAAGCATGTCATTATTGCAATTTTCATTTTTCAACACAGACAGCAGCTATTCAATCCTTTGTAGAGGCGATCATTCATGAAATGAGCCTACAAAATGAGTACTTAACCGAGCCAATTGAAACTATTTATTTTGGAGGCGGCACACCCTCTTTATTGAACCCGAGCCAATTGAAATCGATCCTAAGTGCACTTTATAAGCATTTTGAGATTGCTCCAAAGATCGAATGCACCCTTGAGGCCAATCCCGATGATATAGATTCAAACAATTTAAATGAATGGAAAGAAGCTGGGATTAACAGGTTAAGTATTGGAATTCAAAGCTTTCAGGGGGAGGCATTAAGTTGGATGAATAGAGCACACACAGTTGAACAATCACATGCAGCAATTGAATTAGCTCAAGCAGCTGGGCTCGATAATATTAGCATTGACTTAATTTATGGTACACCCACTTTAAGCGAGGAGGCGTTATTAACCGATTTAGATTGGATCGAAAAATACAAGATCAAACATGTCTCCTGTTACGCTTTGACAGTAGAAGACAAAACGGCTTTGAAGAAATTGATTGAAAAAGCGCAATTAGAAGATGTTGATCCCGAAAAACAAGCAGCACATTTTGAACTCTTAACTGCGAGATTGAATAAGATGGGCATGGAGCATTATGAGATTTCAAATTTTGCAATCCCGGGCTATAGAAGCCAACACAATAGCAATTATTGGTCAGGCAAGAGTTACCTTGGACTGGGGCCTTCTGCACATTCTTTTAATGGTGTATCCAGGCAATGGAATATTGCCAACAATGCTTTGTACATACAAAGCTTAAAGAATGGGCAATTAAATTTCGAAATCGAATACTTGTCTGATGCAAATCGATACAATGAATACATCATGACCAGCTTAAGAAGAATAGAAGGGTTTGATCTTAAATTAATTGAGCAAAAATTTGGATCCGCCTATTTAGAACACACCAAGCAAAGTTTGGACTCCTTCAAATCAAAGGACTATTTTCAACAAAACGATAACCATATTGCCTTAAAGAATACAGCTAAATTTTTAGCAGATGGGATTGCTTCTGAATTCTTTATACTAGAAACTGCTCTATAGTTTTAAAAGTGGTAGATGGATCTGCACCTTCCCATAAGATTTGGTACACAGCTTCCATAATTGGGAGTTCTACTTTTAAAGTTTGATTCATGGTGTAAATACACTTGCTAGCATTATATCCTTCAGCAACCATATTCAACTCCAATTCTGCAGCCCTTACTGAATAGCCCTTGCCAATCATGTTGCCAAAGGTTCTGTTACGGCTATGCAATGAATAACAAGTCACCAAAAGATCCCCCAAATAAACAGAGGCATTGTGATTGATAGAACTACAACTTGTCCCTTCTTCATCCATGATTTTTTTCAATAACAACTGCATCTCATTTGCACAATTGGCAATGAATACGCTTAAAAAGTTATCTCCATACTCAAGACCATGTGCAATACCAGCACCTAATGCATAAATGTTTTTTGCAACACCAGCATACTGTACACCAATCACATCTTTATTAACAATGGTATTGATATAATCGGTTTTAAAATGGCTAGCAATTAATGCAGTTGATGACTCGTCTACACCAGAAAAAGTCAAATAAGACAATTGCTCTGAAGCAACCTCTTCTGCATGACTTGGGCCAAGCAAAGTAAAGTATTGTTCTATTGGAAATTGAAACTGCTGTGCAAGGTATTGATTCAATAATATATTGTGCTTTGGCATAACGCCTTTCACAGCCGAAATAATTAATTTTCCTTTGAGATCTTCTGCATCCAAAGAAGACAAAGTCGATTCAATATGTATAGATGGTACAGCAATGATTAAAATATCCGATTGTGCTAAAACCCATTTAATATCTGTAGAAAAAGTAAGCTGCTGTACATCAAAATAAGCATTTCTTAGATAATGTTGATTGTGCTTTCTTTTGACAAAATAATCAATATTAGCCTGCTGTCTTACCCACCAATTAATTTGATGTCCGTTATCTGTCACAATCTTAGCAATAGCTGTAGCCCAACTTCCACTACCTATTAATCCAATTTGCTTCTTTTCCATGTTACAAACATAAGAAATTCATAAAAAAGGGGATGCATTTTTTATATGCACCCCCTTTTTAGGTTGATTTTATACTATTATCTTATTTTTTCTCTTCGAATAACTTTTCTTTCGTGACAACTTTTACCAAACTTCCGTCCTTCAAAGTCTTGCTAACAATACTATAAGGACCAGTAATTACTTGGTCACCTACTTTCACGCCAGCTACTTCTATAAAGTTTAGATCCTGGATATCTGTTTTTACTTTCACCATTTTTACTTTATTGTCCTTCTGTAAAACAAATACCACTTCATTTAATTCTTGCTCTTTAGCAGGCTCTTTTTCTGAAGTACTTGCTGCGGTGCTTGAAACTTTTGTATCCTTGCCTTGGCCATCGTTGTCTCTAGTTGTAACCGCATTCAATGGTACAGAGATCACATTAACCTTAGACTTTGTTTGAATGTCTGCACTTGCAGTCATGCCTGGTCTGAAAGGAAAAATGGCATTTTCTTTAATCAAGTCTGCATAGCTGTCTGTTAATAAACGAATATGAACTTTGTAGTTCGCTACTTCTGCAGCACTTGAAATACCTGATGAAGCTGCCGTAATTGGATTGGCAATTTTATAAACAATCCCTTTGAACTTTCTGTTGTTATACGCATCTACTTCAACCAATGCAGTATCTCCTAATTTTACTTTTGTAATATCATTCTCACCCACATCCACTCTCACTTCAATACTTTTCATATCTGCAACACGCATCATTTCGGTACCAGCCATTTGAGCCGTACCCACAACACGCTCTCCTTTCTTTACATTCATCAAACTAATGATGCCATCCATTGGAGATACGATCGTTGTTCTTGCTAAGTCTTTCTCTGCTCTAGCCAATTGCGCTCTCACACCTTGCACTTGTGCTTCGCCACTTTTAATTGACTCTTTTGCAGCATTATAGCTAGACTCAGCTGAACGATAAGTTTGTTCTACTTGCTCGTATTCTGCTCTTGAAACAATCTTATCGGCGAATAATTTTTTATAACGCTCGTAGGCAGCTTTAGAACTTTCATAACCATTCTTTAAACCACTTAAATTCGCTTTTACATTTTCGTATTGCGCTTTCACTTGATTTACAGATGCAGTTACCTGATCTCTTTGCGAAGAGTAAATGTCCGCATAGATCTTCGCTAAAACCTGGCCCTTAGTTACTTTCGCACCTTCTTCTACAAAAAGGCTCACGATTTCACCAGAGATATCTGGGCTTACTTTTACTTCAATTTCTGGATACACTTTACCGCTTGCATTTACTGATTCAGTGATTGTTCTTAATTGAACATTTTCAACGGTTACTTCAGTGCCTTCTTCTTTACCAATAACGCCCGCTTTTTTTAGGCCTACTAAGACCACAACAAGTGTCACGAAACCTACAATACTCCAAATGATTTTCTTATTCATTTTATTTATTTTTACGATGCTTTTAATAGATTAAAGAGAAAGTGCTTCTCCTTTATAAAACTCAAGTAATTTAATTCTAAACACATACTCATATTGAGCCGACTTAAAATTCACTTTCGCTTTTAAATAGTTGTTTTGATTATTTAATAACTCAATCGTTCCTAACAAGCCAAGCTCATAACGTTTAGTAGCAAAGCTGTATGCTTTCTCCGCAGAAGTAACCGCTTTTTGAGTTGCATTTAATTTATTGAAAGCCACTACCGCATTGGTATAAGCTGCATAAATATCTTGCTTTAATTTTCTTTGTGTATTCTCTTGTTGTAAACTAACTGTTTGGTAGTTTAACTTAGCTTGTTGGTACGCATTTCTAGATTGATTGGCATTGAAAATCGGGATAGACAATTGAAATCCAAAATTCTGTCCAAAGTTATTATCTAATTGCTTGCCCCATCCATTCCAGATATTACTAAAATCTCTTGTACTTGTCTTTGTATTGTATATAGGACTTTGAACATAATACTTAGCAGACCCAACAGTGACAAATGGGCTAGTCGCTGTGATATTACTAAATCCAGCAGGCTCCACACCACTGATATACTTAAATGAATTAGAGAAATTACTACTTAATGAATAGCCAAAGCTTAAAGTTGGAAAGAAACCCGCTTTTGCAACCAGCTTATTCTTTTCGGCAGCTTTTAAACGAAGGTTAGCTGCTTTAATATTTGGTAAATTTTGTTCCGCAACCGTAAACACATAATCAGGTTGTAAGTCTGCAAAGCCTTGTAATTTGATTTGATCAACTGGTTGAACAAATACGTCAAACGCATCTGCCGCATCCAAATTTAATAAAGCCTTTAAGCTTAATTTACTTTGTGCCACATTAGAGATGGCAGTGATATAATTGCTGCTATCATTGGCTAACTGCGTTTCTAATTCTAATAAATTTATTTCAGGAAGTAACCCTACATCAACACGTTTTTTAGTCGCCGCCAATTGTTCAGTAGTTTGTGCAATTTGAATTTTTGCGATTTCAGATTGCTCTATAGAAGATAAAACTTGCAAATAAAATGTAGCAACATTTAAAGAGATGTCATTCGCTGCTGTCTGAAGATCAGCAATACTAGCTAACCAATTATAGTTACTTGCAGCAGCTGTATTATTTAGACGATTGTTATTATACAATTGAACACCTCCGTTCAATCCAAAGTTATTAAATAAAAATTGCGTTGTCGTAAAGGCGTTCGTTACTGGGTCAATAGAACGACCTAAACGCATACCCGCACCAGATGATCCAGTCAAGCTTGGTAATTGATTGGACTTAGCCTGCTCCGCTTGAAGTTTTGCCAATCTAGCTTGAATATCTGCTTGTTGAACCGAAATATTATGCTTAACTGCATATTCCACACATGTTTTTAAATCCCATTTTGTTGGCTCTTGGGCCTTCAAATTGAGGGCAAAAACAAGAAAAATAAAAGAAAAAATGTATCTCATTGTTTGTATTGTAAATGATGAATTCCTATTTCAGAATACAAAAGTAAGACAAACATAAAGAGTTGTCTAATTTTTAG
>JACCEA010071997.1_pt1 | contig 13292 bp, 17 predicted proteins | sample 7449851 | NCBI WGS metagenome assembly JACCEA01 (sample SAMN15323453, study PRJNA562643) | freshwater metagenome | isolation source: river surface water | place: USA:Blue River Watershed | collected 2017-08-18 | reverse complement strand
TAAATGAAACACCACTATTAACTGTACTTGGATCTGGTGACCAATTTGAACAACCATATATTCCACCACTATTCACCCAACTTGTATATGTTGGTGTTGCTGCTACCCAATTTTCAACATTTACTGTCACACTTCTTAATCCACTATATCTTACAACACTATTTAAAGATTTTGTTGCAGCAGCATAATATGTATATGTTCCACCAGTAGCTGGTGCTGTACTTGGTAATGTTGAATTTGCTGTATTTCCACTATTTCTTCCTTGCAAAGTTGCACCAGTGCTGAATCCAGCACCAGCGAATGTTAATGTTGCACTTGGTGAAACATTAATGTTAGTTCCACCATTTACTGTAAATCCAGTAAATGTTGGATTTGCTTCAACTGTTATATTTTTAGTTGAATCAACTTTTGCATTTGCAGTGTTATAAGCACTTAAAGTGTAAGTGTATGAACCAGCAGTTGTTGGCGTAGCATTTGTTGTTAAAGAACTTCCTAAATCAACTGCTGTAGTTGTAATTCCTGAATTTGTATTGTTAGATTTTATTTCATATTTTGAAACACCACTTCCAGCCCAAGATAATGTTACTGGTGCATTAGAAAATACAGATGTTGGTCCAGTGAATGAATCAATAACTGGTAATCCTACTACATTAACAGAAAGAGAGTGAGAAACTGAATCTCCAGCACCATTAAAAGCTTCTAAAGTGTATTGCGTTGTTCCAGTGGTTGAAGCAGCAACTAAACTCGTTGTTGTATCATTTATAACATTCCCATTTAATTTATAAGAAATAGCATCGGAAACATCCCACTCAAAATTTAATGGATCGTTAGGCGAAGCATCTATTGTTGCAGAATTACCGTTTATAGTATAAGTGTTAATAACGGCAGGATTATAAACATTTATGCCAAGTGGTGTAGATGAAACAATAGTGCCATTTAAGCTTGTTGATTCTAAAGTATAATTAAAACTTCCAGCAGTATTAAAGGTTATACTTTGACTTCCAGTTGGAATTCCAAAAACAGCACCATATGGATTTAAATTTAGACCTTCAGAATCAGTCACGTCCCAATTGAAAACAACAGAATCACCTTTTGTAATGTTCAATTCAGATGCGCTAAAAGAATTAATTACAGAGTTGTTTACAACATCAACGGTTAAATATTGATTTGCATCTGAAACTCCTTCATAGCCTTTAGCTGTTAACATAAATGTAGTATCAATGGTTGGATAAACATCGACATTGCCTGACAATGGTAGCCCATTTCCAACACCATTATCTATAGCGACATACTCAGCGTTTTCAACATCCCAAGATAGAATAACGGGTTGTCCAATACCAATCCTTAATTTATCTGCATTAAAGCTAATATTTTGATGAGGTTGAACAACAGTTAAAAACAAATTTTCAATTTTCTTTTGAGATCCTTTGGTTACTTCTATTTCATAGTTTTTAGAAGCCAAAGGAGATAAACTAACTGAACCAGATTTTCCATAAACGCCTAAGTCTTTTATATTTACTTGATTGGCATAATCATAATTCCAAGATAAAGTAGAAGAACTACCACGATTTATAGAATTAGGGGATAGTGAAATATTCCCATTAATAGGAGTTTCTTCCATAATAATCCCTTTTGGATCTAATGGAACAATTATTTGATATTCAGCATAAGCATTATTTGATAAAATCAATGCTAAAACTAATTTTTTTAGCTTAAATATATTTTTCATAAAAACATCCTTGTTTAAAAATATTATAATATAAAATAACGAATTATCAAACTATTGTTTTATTTTAAACATTATGCTATAATCAAAACATATAAAAAGGAGTACAAAAAATGAATAAAACTCTAGATCTTAATATTCTAAAAAACAAAGTAGTCGCTTCTTTTGATGTAGACCCTCAAAAAGGTTTTACTCCACTTTGTCCAAACGAGCTTCCAGTAAATGAAGGAAATCTTATTGTATCAGAACTTAACTCTATGGCAAAGCTTGCTTCTATTCGAGTTGCTTCAAAAGACGCACATGCTCCAAATGCTGTATGGGTTGCAGACAGTGAAAATCCACAATTTTCGCCTGTAGGTGGTGGATATAAAGATGTAGATATTCATTGGAATTCTCATTGTGTGGTAGGTACTGAAGGTTTTGAATTTATTGATGGTCTACCTAAGCCTGAACAATATGACTTTGTTGTATATAAAGGTGTAGAACGTCATATGCACCCTTATGGTGCTTGTTATCACGATCTTGCTAACACTATGTCTACTGGTGTTATTGAGTTCCTTAAATGTAAAGATGTACAAGTTGTTCTTGTAGGTGGTTTAGCAACTGATTATTGTGTTAAAACTACTGTTCTACAACTTCTTGCTTCTGGTTTCAAAGTTGTTGTTAATTTAAGTGCTTGTCGTCATATCTCTGATGAAACTCTTAAATCAGCGATTTCTGAAATGGAGCTTGAAGGTGCTATCATTGTTGATAAAATCACTTCTTAATAGAAGTGATTTATATTATCAGAGGTCAATATGGCTCAATCAGATATAAAAATAATTAAAAATAAATTTAATATAATTTCAAAATTCTTTAAAGATATAAGCTTTGAAGAATTTAATTTCATTGAAAATAAAAATGAGTTATCTAAAATCTTAATTAAAGATAAATATTTATTTTGTTATAAATTAAACAAAGAATCAGAGATTTTATCAACAAATAATTTATTTCAAGAAGTTGAATATTCATTAAATTTTGAATTAGACCTTATATCTGATAATAATTCTAGTATTGATTTCTTTAAACACCATATAAATGAAGAATATAAATCAACCTTTAATATTTTTTATAATCTATATAAAGAATTAAATGAAACATATAAATTAAAAAAGATAACCACATCTTTTAATTTTGATTTACTAAATAAAAAATTTTCAAACACTATATTTGCTACTATAACAATTCTTGATAAAATTGATTTTGAAATATCTTTTCAAGACGGTTCAATAAATTATGTAGACATTATTACTGAAAGCACAAAAAAAACTGCTATGCCTTCTTTTATATTCTTTAATAAAATAACTTATTTTTCAATTGAAAATATAAATATTTTAATAGTTAAAAAATTATTTAAATTTTTAAATTATGAAAATGAAAAAATGGATCAAGAACATTTTATTAATCTTTTAGAAAATCATTATGATGATTTAATAAAATTAAGCACTTTAAGTTCATATTAGGAGTTATATAATGTTTATAAATGAAACAGAACAAAACAATTATCAGATTTTATTAAAAAATCTGAAAGCTGATGCATCTATTATTTTAAAAGAAAAAGTACACACATTTAATGAAATAGAAGAGTTTTTTATTGAATATAATTTTGGATTAAGTATTAAAATTGATTATTATAAAAAACAAAATAAGATAGCCATATCTTTTATAGATGTAAAAACTAGTGAAGTTGATAAAGTATACTCAATTTTATCAGTCATTCATCCATTCTTTAAATCAGCACTTAGTCATTTGAATATATTTAATCCTGAAAAAATAGAGTTCTTATATTTAAAAGAAAAATACGGAAGTAGTTCTTGTAATTTAATTTTTATTAATAAACAATTTAAAGTAATGTTTACTAATTTTGAAAACTTTTCTAATTGCTTAGTTGTTTTATGTGATACATTAAATAATAAAATAATGAATGATAATTATAGCATGACATATGTTAATCAATTTGACGATTTTTTACATAATTTAAAAATAAGTGAAGTAGAAGAAGTTAAAAATTTATTTTTTGTTAATAATATTTCAAATTTAGAGAAACTATTTGACTATTTTCAAGAGATAAAAGATGTTGAAAAAATTTATAAATATTGATTTTTTTTATTTAAATGGTATAATTTGACAAAGAGGATTTTGCCATGAATTTTTCAACTCCTAAATATTTGATTTTAATAGTTATATTAAGTTCTATTCTTTTATTTAATTTTTTATTTTTTACAGATATAAAGAAAAGAACTGATGTTATTTACAATAATTATATTCTTACTCATATAGATGAAAAAGCAAAAGCAGAAATCAGTTTAATAATGCAAAAAAAACTTTATACTAAAAATGATTTAGATTATATGGCTAACATAGCTTTTAAAGCATATAAAGAAAGTCTTAAAAAAAGAGATCTATTAGCAAGTCAAGTTAAAAACATTTCTTTAATAAACATTAAAATGGTTATTTACGACAATAATAACTATTATTTTGGATTAAATTACTTCTTTAATCTTACAGCAATTATTTGCTTTATTTTTATTTTTATATTCAAAGAACAATCTTATGAGGTTAGATATGAGCCAACACTACATTCTTAAAAATCAATTTTCAAGACTTTCATTTAAAGACAAAATTAATAAATCTTATTTTGGATGGTGTCATTTACTCCTTTCAATTTATTTTGATAAAAATTTTTATATTAATTTAAAAAGGGATTTTTTATACTTCAAAAATTACATGAATGTACCAGAATTGTTTTTTTATTTTAGTATTGCATTTTTATTTATTACCAACATATTTTTATTTCCTATATATGCTCTTTTAATAAAGATTTATTGGAAATATAGATATTTTAAAACTATAAAAAATTCTCATTTACCACAAACATCAATGTTAGTATTTAATCAAACAAATACTTATCCTAGTGGTTTAAAAGTTCTTAAAATTATTCAAGAACACACAACAAACGAAACTACTTATTATAAAGTTCTCTTAGAGAATAAAGATATTTGTAACATAAAAAAAGAAGACTTACTTTTTGAAGCAGATCTCTTAAGAAAGAAAGAGAACTTAGAAAAAGAACTTGAACATATAAATTATTATTTAAATCTTTTTCCAGCAAGATTAGAACACAATATTAAAAACATTGAATCGGGAGTTAAATAAATGTCAGAAATTCAAAACTTGCTAAAGGATAAAATAGATATAATAAGTTTAAAAAATTTTAATTTAAAATTTTTACATAAACAAACTGGTATTTATATTGTTAAAAGTAATGATTTAATTGAGAATTTATTATTTTCTAGTGAATCAAATAAAATAAACAATGCATTTATTGCTTTTAATCAAAAAAATAAACGTATTGATTCAATTTTTTCAATTATAATTAATGAAAAAGAAATTTGTTTAGATAATTATGAACTTTTATTTTTAATTAATGGAGATTATTAATATGTCTTCTTTTTTAGTGATTTTCTTTCTTATCATTATTATAATTATATGTATAATTACTTCTTTAATATATTTTTTAGGCAATACATATCAAGAATCATGGACTGTTTTATCTTTTGAAAATGGTGTTCTTCGCATTTATAATAAAGAACAAGGAGTATACGAAATTCATTCAGAAAACCTAATATTTAATAAAGAATCTGAATATTTACCACTTTTTGAAATTGGTAATAAAATTTGGGTTTTTGGTAAAGAACTTCATTTTGAACTATGTAATGTTTATATGATTCAAGGAAATAGCTTAAAATTACATTTTACTAAAAATGAATTATATAAAGTTATAAAAAGTGTTTAAATAGGAGAAAAAAATGACAATTATTGTTTTATTAACATCAATTTTTATTTCTGATTTAGCAAATGAATATATTAAAAATACAGAAATAAATTTAAAACCTAATTATCATTATTTTATTAATAATTTTAATTATGTTGAATACTAATATAAATTAAGGAGCCAATATGTTTGCAATTTTTATTTCTCTTACCACTATTTTAATAGTTTTTTTTCTTTTTTATTATATTTTAAAATTTTCTAAAGAAGCTTTTAATCCTTCAAAAGAAGAAGTCTATTTTAAAATAGTTAAAGATAAATTGCTTATTAAAAGTGATCGATTTAGAGGAATCTACGAACTAGATAAGCCTGATAATATTCAAATAAATAATAATGATAAAATTGCTATATCTTATAATTATAATAGAGGATATTTAACAGGAATTAACGAAATTTATTTAAATGATAAATTAATATTATCTAAAGAACAAATAAGAACCTTAAATTTAAAAATGCTTTTAGTAGATTAAATATGTCAGCAGTCCCAATAATAATAGCAAGTCAAAACGCTACAGCAGATAGTTCATTACTTTTTTATAATATTTTAACTTTTATACTTTGCCTTTTGGTTTTATTTATTTGTTCATTAACAATAATTTATGGCGGTAAAAACAAAGATTCTATAGAAAAAGAAAAAATTGATGAAGATTCTAAAAAAACACTTGACTAAATTTACTTTTTAATATATTATATACTCATAAATAAGCGGAAACGTTTGTTTATATTATGACTGTATGATTCAAAGTCGAAAGTTTTAAAGACGAGGGTTCAATTCCCTCCAGCTCCACCAAATAATGCTTTAAATTAAATAATTTTTCTTATATGGGGCTGTTCTGGATTCGATTTGGAGTGATTAGATTGCGAGGACAGTTCAAGTGGAAATAGTACTTGTAAATAAAGTTAAATAAAAATAAATGCAAATGACGAAAGTTTTGCTATAGCTGCTTAAGCCTAACGGTGTATGTATGCTGGAGTTGACCACTTAGCAACAGAACGGTTAAAAACCACCTTCGGGTGGTTTTTTTTATCCTAAATTTATATAAACAATAATGATTATCATTTACTTGACTTTTTTTCAATTTATGTTATTATTTAATAATCAAAAAGGTTAGTAATCTTCCTTAAATTAGATTACAAAAATAAATTTTAATTTTGGAGGCTATATGGATACATTAAGAAAACCAGATACTCAAAATAAAAATAAAAAAGAAGTCTCAAAACTGACAACCTTAAATAAATTAAACGATAAATCTAAAAATAAAGGTAAAAAAGAACATTTACCTTAAATAAAATCACAAGCCAATCATTTGATTGGCTTTTTTATTATCTAAAAATCGCTTTTAAATATGTGACAGTCCGTCGCATATCTCTAAATTGATAGATCCATCTATCACTTTATTTATATTTATTTAAAAATCATAAATTGTATAATATATTTACATAATTTAAGAAGATAAATATATGAATTATTCAAATCCACAAATAGTTTTTCAAGAAGTGCCAAATGAGATAACACTAGCAGTTTCAATTTCAGGTTGTGACCTTGCTTGCAATGGTTGTCACTCAGCATTTACTTGGGATGAAAGTTATGGAAAATCATTAAATTTAGAAAATATAGATATGCTTTTAAAAAATTATGAAGGATTGATTTCTTGTTTTTTATTTTATGGAGGTGAATGGAATATTAAAAAACTATTACCTTTAATCAAATATATAAAAAGTAAAAATTTGAAAATTTGTTTGTATACGGGAAGAGAAATTTCAGAGATAAATATTGAATTGATAGAATTATTAGACTATTTAAAAACTGGTAGATATCTTAAACAACTTGGCGGATTACAAAACAAAATAACTAATCAAAAATTTTATAAAATAAACAATGGAATAATATTAGAAGAACTCAATTATTTATTTTGGAAATAACACTTATAGGAGAATTTTATGTTAGAAGAAAAATTAAATTTTATTAAAGATTATATGATCTCAAAAAATGCCGCTGACGGTAGTAAATATGATGCAAATGCAAACGTTACAAATAAAAATCTATGTACACTTCAAGGCGAATTATTTAAAAAAGAAATAATAAAAATAAACAGAGAGTTATTATTTAATAAAATTGAATCATTGTATGATAGAGATTTAGCAATAGAATATATTAGACAACTAGAAAATCATGAAATCTATGCTCATGATGAAACTTCTTTATTGCCTTATTGCGTAAGTATATCAATGTATCCATTACTTATGAATGGATTGAAAAGTTTAGGTGGTGAATCTCAAGCTCCTAAACACTTAGGATCTTTTTGTGGTAATTTCATCAATATGATATTTGCAATAAGCTCTCAATTTGCTGGTGCTGTTGCTAGTGTTGAGTGGTTAATGTATATGGATTACTTCGCTAGAAAAGACTATGGAGATGATTATTTAAATACACACCAAAAAGAAATTGAAGGTTATTTCCAACAAGTTGTTTATAGTATTAATCAACCAGCCGCTGCTAGGAACTATCAATCTGTTTTCTGGAATATATCTATTTATGATGAATATTATTTCAATTCATTATTTGGTGACTTTGTTTTTCCAGATTTTACAGCACCAACTTGGAATACAGTTTCAAAATTACAAGAATATTTTATGACTTGGTTTAACAATGAAAGAAAAAAAGAAATATTAACATTTCCAATTGTTACAGCAGCAATGTTAATTGAAGAAGGAAAGCCAAAAGATGACTTATTTGCAAAAATGTGTTCTAAAAATTTATCTGAAGGTAATTCATTCTTTATTTACTTAAGCGAAAGTGCTGATAGTTTGGCTTCCTGTTGCAGATTAAGGAATGAGTTTCAAGATAATACATTTAGTTATACTTTAGGCGCTGGAGGCGTTTCTACAGGCTCTATTAACGTTATTACGGTTAATATGAATAGATTGATACAAGATGGTAGAGATCTTAAAGAACAAATAGATAAACTACATAAATATCATCATGCTTACAGAGAAATAATTATAGAGTTTAAAAATGCTGGTTTGTTACCTGTATATGATGCTGGATACATTTCATTAGATAAGCAATATTCTACTATTGGCATAAATGGAATGGTTGAAGCAGCAGAATATTTAGGATTAGAAATAAGTAATAATGAAGAATATACTAAATTTGTATCAGAAAATTTAAAAGTTATATATGACCTGAACAAAGAAGCAAAAGCAAAATATGGTTTTATGTTTAATACAGAATTTGTTCCAGCAGAAAATCTAGGTGTTAAAAACTCTAATTGGGATAAAAAAGATCAGTATGTAGTAAAAAGAGATTGTTACAATTCATATTTCTATGTTGTTGAGGATGAGAATATAAATCATTTAGATAAATTCATATTACATGGTAAAAATATGATTCAATTCTTAGATGGTGGTTCAGCATTACATTTAAATCTTGAAGAATATTTAACTCAAGAAGGTTTTTATAAATTGATTTGTGTTGCTGCTAAAACTGGTTGTAACTATTTTTGCACTAATGTTAAGATAACTATTTGCAATTCTTGTAATCATATAGATAAGAAAACTTTATTTAATTGTTCAAAATGTAATAGTAAAGATATTGATTATGGAACAAGAATAATAGGTTATTTAAAACGTATTAGTTCTTTTTCTTCTCCAAGACAAAAAGAGCACGATTTGAGACATTACCATCAATCAAAATGATTGAAATAATATTATAATAAAAGACCTTTTTGGTCTTTTATTTTTTATTAAAAAATATATTATATTTATTTAAGTTATTGAATTTAAAGGATATTTTCTTTATAATATTTTGATAAAAATTTGACTTTTTAATTGTTTTCCCTGAGCTTTTAAATAACAAATTACACAAAAATGAATTTGTTAAATTAGCAGAAGAAAGAGGATTTAAATCTGTTTATATTTCAAATGCTATTGATAGTGATGTTAAAGTCAGACTTTAGTATTTTTAATTTTATAAAAAAGAGCCTTACGGCTCTTTCTTATATTTTAATTTAAAATTTATCTATTCTTTTTAGATAAGTTTCTTTATTGTTTATTTCACTTGGTTTTAATATTATTTCTTTACTTGAAATTATTTTAAATTCCAACTCTGGCAAGTCTTTAGTTAACTTATTCATTTTTAACTTAAACTCTCCTTCTGATTGTTTTAAATATTGCACTTTTTGATATTGATAATCTAAAGGTAAATTTTCACCAGTAAAGAATATTCCATCTTTGTATAATGTTATTATTATTTTTGATTCGTCTTTTAATTCTTCAGTTAATGGTGTATCTTTTCCATAATTTAAATTACCGACCCATTTTCCAGTGAAATCATTTATATGATTAAATTTTGAAGATCTTTTACATATATAAGGAACTTCATTAACTTTTTTATATTCAATTCTGTTTTTCTTAATTTCTGTTATATCTGCAAACTTTTTATTTTCTCTATTTATTGAATATTGTGAATAATTTTTTATATCTTCAATTATTTCATAGTTTTCTAATTTATTTTTATTTTCTAATATAAAAAATGGATTTATTTCTAAATGCATTATATTAATATCTTTTTCTCTTTTTTGATAACATATCCAACTATCTTGAAAATTATATGTTTTTTTTACTTCATTTTTTTTATCTTCATTTACAAATATTAATAAAAGTATTGTATATCCGACAATAGCTAAAAGCGTACCTTTTTGCCACCCCGGCATCTTTTCTTTAATTTTCATTTTAGTTCTCCTTCAATTTAATTTTCTCATATTTTTTTTCAAATTCAATTGTTAAAAAATAAAAAAAACTTTTAAAAAAATAAAATAATGTTATAATTATACGAAATTTGGAGACATAGCATGACAGATAAAATTTTTAGTCTAACTCTTCTTAATTCCACTGGTGATATTACTTTAACTTGGAATGATTATGAAGATGAAGCAATTAAAAAAATGATTCAAGATAAAATTAATCAGGGATTGAAGAGAATTTTTTAAATTATTTAATGACAAATAAAGTCAATCCTATTATAGAAGGAAGTAGCTCAGAATTTTATTTAGACATTTTTAAAGATAATAAACAAATTATTAAAATTTGATTGTTTTTATTATTTAAAAATAGTATAATAACTTCATATTAATTCAGAGGTTTATTTAAATGAATCAGCTACTTTTTCAAAACTATTGTCTTAAAAATATTGAAAATTTAACTGTTAAAAACAATCCTGCTCTTTCAACTTTTGAAGTTTTTATACCTGAAAGCAAAGACTTTAAAGATTTTTTTAGCATTGAAAAGTTTCCTGAACTTAATAATGCAATTGATTTTCTTTCTATCAATCCTTTTGTATTTAACTTTTCAAAAGTTGAAAGCATTAAATATGTTAGTATTTCAAAAACAATTATTATTAAATTTTATAGTTTTTTTTCTAATGAAACAACTCTTCAATTTAATATTGAACATAATAAAGTAAACCTTTTTATTAATAATGTTATCTTTTCTATTAATAATCATAATAAAAATGATATTAGTAAATTTAATTTACTTTGCTATAAATTTGCAACAAGACAACCTAACTTAAAAATTAACTTAGGTACAAACAATATTAAATTAAATAAAATTAATAAGTTTCTATCTCAAGAAAATGTTCCTTATTCTGAAGTTCATGAAGGTTTTATTCAGCTTCTTAATATTGTGGAATATTAAATACATGATACAATAAACTTATAAACAAAATTTATTTTATGAGTTTTTTATTTGTACATTCCCTTACTGAAGATAAAATATTTAAATCTATAAAACTTGGTGGATTTCCTTTACCAAGTATTGCAGTTATAACTCCAGAAAATGAATTTACAAATTATGGGGATATAACCTTTATTGTTAAACCTGAAATTTTAAATCCAAAAGATAAAAAAAATTTAATATATGATAGAGACATATTCTCTCAAAGAGTTCCAGAAATGGAATATGATATAAATAAAAAAAATCTTTACAAAGTAAATGACTACCTGTTAAATAAAAGCTTAAATTTCGAAAAATTTTATAATTTTTATGATATTGAATCAATATCAAGAAAAAAGTCTTCTTATATTATTGAAAGATTTGAACAAAGTATGATTATAAAAAAGGAGTTTTTTGACATACATAACGAAGAATATAAAATTCCATTAAAAAAATCAAAATTTAATACAACGTTACTTGAATCAGAAAAATTTAAAGATTACTTACTTAATAATGAAATCCAATTAAATGATAAATTTAAAAATATAATATTAGAATCTTTATCAGAGATTGAAATAAAATATAATAGTCTAATAGGAATTGAAATAACTAAATCAATTATAGATGATATAAAACAATCAATTTTCTTATTTCAAAATGGAGAATATATATTTAGAAATGATTCTAAAAATATGATTTATAACAATACTATTAAATTAATATTAAAAGATCAAGATATTATAAGAGGAAAAGATGAAGAAATAGATTTTTCTAAATATGAAAACGATATTAATGATTTTGTTTATTCAAATATTGAAAATTATAAAAAATATTTACACGAAAATTATTTTAAAAACTTCTTATATAATCCACATTTTAAAAATGGCAATAAAAAGTTAGAATTTTCTTTATCAAATATAGAAAAATCGATGCTTAAACAGAAAGCAGTTGCTTCTGAAGATGTACCTGACACTTCTATAGGTAAAATATCTGCTAACTTTGCTAAAAGATTTAAAAGCTTTGAAGAAATAGATTTTAATTTACATCTTATAAAAGATAAACAAGAAAGATATGAGCAAAAAGATAATATTAACTCTGATATTTCTAGTTTAACCATTGAACTATCTAAATACTCAAATAATACTAGACATTTTGAAATTTTAGAAATAATTTCTGAAGGTTTTAAATTTGTTAAAAATTATGATAGTTTCATTAACTATCTAAGAAAGAATGATTTTAATACAAATGAAATAAATATTGAACATTTTGAAAAATTTAATTCAATATTAGATAAAATACATAATTTAGATAATCATTATTTTGAATGCAAACCACAAAAAACACTTTATTTAGAAGATTTTGAAGCCGTTCTTTTACCTAAAGAAACTTCTAAAGAATTAGTTGACTTTTTAAATGATAAAGTTAGAATATATTTCTATGACAAAGATGAATTAAATTCTAAAACTGAAATATTTAAAAAATATTCAATAAATTTAGAAAAAAATAAAAACAAACCGTTGACAAAGTTAAAAAAATAAAATAGAATAGCACTCAATGAAAAGCAAACTATATGTATGAATTTCAAAGAGTTTTTCAATAAGGGACTTTAGCTCAGTTGGTTAGAGCATCCGACTCATAATCGGCAGGTCGTAGGTTCAAGTCCTACAAGTCCCACCAAATTAAAAAAAAGGAAAAAAACATGTTTAAAGATGACTATGAAGGTTTTTAATAAATTGGATATTATTATGTTTAAAGATGGTTGGGAAGATTATTAAATTTTAATTGGCGTATAGCTCAGTTGGTAGAGCAGGTGACTGTTAATCACCGGGTCGTAGGTTCGAGTCCTACTACGCCAGCCAGATTTAAAGACACAAGCGACTGGTTCGTTAACAACACAGTGGCTCCGTTTTAACGGATGAGAACTGATGGTGTCTTTACTTTGTTTACTTTAGGGAGTCTAGAATTTATAGTCTAGATTTG
>JACCEA010953101.1_pt1 | contig 13293 bp, 13 predicted proteins | sample 7449851 | NCBI WGS metagenome assembly JACCEA01 (sample SAMN15323453, study PRJNA562643) | freshwater metagenome | isolation source: river surface water | place: USA:Blue River Watershed | collected 2017-08-18 | reverse complement strand
TGTGCCTTTAAGAATTATTTTTTGCATACGTGCCTTTTGTTCAGGTTAGCAAATTTAACAAGAATTAGATTGTCTTGCGATAAAAATATGACTTTCACCGAATTTTTTATAATAATACCCCGAATAATATCGGGATTTTTGAAAGTTTAATATCATTTGCCTGAATCGTACCGTTCTGAGAACTGCTGCAGGGGCAATTTTGAAGCTTATGCAGTGTGCGACTGCACCGGCAGGCGAACGAAGAAAGTTGTCCCTTTCCCTTCCTCAGATTCGAACCAGATGCTGCCTTTCCAGAACTCGATGATCTTGCGGGTCATAGCCAATCCAAGGCCGGTGCCGGATGATTTTGTGGTGAAGTAAGGCTGGAAGATGCGCTGTGCTACCTCGTCGCTGATGCCGTGCCCGTTGTCTGTGATGGTGATGAGGGCATGTCCATCTTCGGCTTTTAGTGTCACCTCTATCAGTCCTTCACGGTCTGCAGGAATGGCTTGTTTGGCATTCTCCAACAGATTGGTGAGCATGCGCAGTAGTTGGCTGTGGTCGGAGAAGGTGTAGATCTTTTCAGCAGGCAGATGCAATTTCAGGTTGCAGTGTGCTTCGTTAGTATACAGGCCTGTAGCAAGTGTTAGCAGGGCACCCAACTCCAGGTCCTCGGGCCGCGCCTCGGGCATCTTGGCGAAGTTGGAGAACTCTGAGGCAATGTAAGATAGGTTGTCTATCTGCTCTATGATAGACTCTGACACGCGCAACGTAAGGGCTTTGATATTGGGGTTGTCGCCCTTGATGGCCTGAAGCAGATACTGTATGTTTAGCTTCATAGGGGTGAGCGGGTTCTTGATCTCGTGCGCTACTTGCCGGGCCATCTCGCGCCATGCTGTTTCGCGTTCGCTCTGTGCTAGGAGTGCGGCATTCTCTTCCACCTTGTTCACCATCTTGTTGTACTCTTCAACCAGAAGGCCTATCTCATCGTCATACGGCCAGGTGATGCGCTCGTTCTGTTGCAGGTTCAGCCTGCCGAACTGCGCTATGATGACATTGAATGATCCCGTTACCCAGCGGGTTATGGACACCGTGATGAGGCTGGATATGAGGAATATGAACGCATATACATTGATGAGCGTGATAACGATATTCGATATCTGGAAGTTGAGATCTTTCTCGGATGAGAAGAACGGCACGTTGAGGAAGCCAAGAGCCACGCCATGTTCATTGCGCAGCGGTTCGTATGCTGAAAGGTAAGACAGACCGGCCACCTGCTCGCGTTGTAACACCAGAGAGCGACCGCGCGCATTCAGTTGGTTGTATGCATCGGGCCGCATGACACGGGCAATAAGCCCTTTCTGGTAGATCTCTTCCTGTGACGATGCAAACAGATGGCCACTGTTGTCATATAGGTTGATGTCTATCTTCTGACTGGCGGCTACACCCGCAATGAACGTACGGAACCCGTTGGATTGCGTTACTGAATCGAAGCGGGTATCGTTCTCGTAAGCACGAGCGGTACTGAGGTAATTTTGCACAGCCAGTTTCGCGTTTTGCATGGCGCTGCTGAGCTTGGTAGAATTGGAGTTGCGGTAACTGGACGAGAAGAACCAGATTGTTACCACACCAATGAAGACAAATGAGACGAACACGATGGCAAGCATGGCATACTGTATCCTCTTGCGTAGTGTAAGCCGCACATATTTGCCCGGAGCGCCGCTATGCGTGAAATAGGAAAGGTAGAGCTGGTAAAGAAGTATGATAACGGCAATGAAAACCTGAATACTGAACAGGTAGGAAAAGAAGGTGATGATCTCGAGGAAAGTGTTGTGATCGTGTACCGCTACGATGGTGCGCTTGTCGGACATTTTGTAGTGGAGTTCTGAGACGCCATTGACAGTATAGAACCGGAAATCCTGGTCTTTAAGCGTGTCGTGCGACAAGAAAGTAGGGAATGAATACCCACGTGCCTGATTGGTGAGCCTTCCGTTGACGTAAACCGCGTATGAGTACTCTTCTTCGCGCAGGGTTGTTTTACCGGTCGGAGGCAGCAACAATTCGGGATACACAGTAGCGGCGGCCTGTTTCTTGGGTTTTAGGTCTATGACCACATATCCTATACGGTTGTTGATCGTATCGGCATAAACCGGTATGTAGGAAAGGTAGGAATGCTTGTCGGGCATAGACTCTTTATAGAACAGATAGGGCGAGGGCGTAGGTACAGATTCGTTCTTGTCAAAAACGAAGGAATAGTAGTCGGCAGAATCGGAATTGTAGAGAGCCGTGCCCTCACTGTCGTAAAGATATACACCTGCATCGTAGGCGGCGGCGGCACCCTTGAGGTACATGGTGTCGAAGCGGCGTGCGATGACCTTGCGCAGTTGCGCATCTGGTTCGTAAAAGAAGGTCTTTAACACTGTGTCGGCCGCGATATTGTTGCTGGTCTTGTCGAATGTGTATTCAAGCACGTTGTCGCGGTGAGGCGCGAGACGTTGCTCTACAAACGCCTTTCTGCTTTCTTTCTCTTTGTAGGCGCTGAAATACTGAAGCACGGCTGTGCAGAATGTACAAATGAACAGCGCCCAGAAGATCATTTGAGGTTCGAACAGATCTGATACGAGCGTAAGTTTGGGTATGTCAAGCAGGACGATGAACAGCACCAACCAGCCCACAAGAGACCAATAGAACAGGTCGTTGTAATGGCCGCTGACTGCAAGGAAGGCTGCACCGGTGAATGCTGTGAGCAGATATTTCCTGCCTTTTCCGGGAACAAGTTGTCTGAGCTGGAAGTTGAACAGGTAGATGATCATGCTTGAAATGCCGGTAATGATGCAGATGACCAGCAGACCAAGAATGGTATAGATATCAATAGAATAGAAGCGGCTTACGTCGAAAGAGATAGACGAGTCGAGCACAAGGCTGCGTACCAGTGTAACATAGAGGAGCAGGTATGAGATCATGACAGCAACCAACAGGAATGGTATCCAGGCCCGAATGCGACTGTTCTGCATACGCTCGAAATAGGTCTTATAGGGTGTGTGGCGCGTGACGAATACTACCAGCCAAAGGATACAAAGGGTATTGATGAACAGATCGCCGAAGGACGACAGGTAAACGCTGGATGCGTAAAGCTGAGGTGAGAAGAACATGAGCGTATCCAGATTGAATGGTACGCCGAACAGATAAAGGTATACGCGAATAGTGATGATGACCAGCAGGGTAGCGATGAAGCCGATGAGCGAAGACTTGTTCCGGGTGAGATGGATGATCATGAGATGTATCCAGGAGATACTGGCAAGCAGTGCGGCCAATAACATGACAATGAAAAACAGATCGGGTACCCATTTCTGGACATCCTGAATATTGAACAGCAGGTGAAACGCCGGGCTATTGTCTTTTGCGGTGATGGTATAAGCTCCCGGTGCAGGCAGGTTGGGAGGGATGATGCGTGTGTTGACGGGAATTAGGTCGGAAGCAATGAACTGTGACTTCAGGTAATCATTTTCTACGGGATAGGAAGCAAGGACAGGATAGAGCACCAGCAACAGACGGTTGCCCGGCGGTACTGCCACCAGGCGCCTAACGTACACTCCACGGTCGGTGCGCAGCAGGTCGGACCCATATTCTGCACTGTCTGCCGGGGTAGGAAGTATGGTATTGGTGTTCCAGAATTTCAGTGTGTTGTTTTCGTAGGCGAATACATAGAAAGGGAGATCGCAGATGTAGTTTACATCTGTAGCGGGCAGGCCACCATCAAACAGTTTGCTGACCTTGACGGTGTCTGTGAGAAATAGATCAAAAGCGTTTTCCCGGTTCTGCAGGTCGGTGGTGACGGCGCGCGCCATTCTTTCGGGCAATGCTTCCTGCCTGTGGATATGGTAATAGTAGCCGTTGATGCTCCAAAGGAGCAAGCATAGCAGCAGCCATCCCCAGTATGGATATCGCCTGAACATTTTCTATGAGAGTTCCTCGAGTTTTGCCTGGTTCCAGAGTTCGTCCATTTCAGCCAGCGTCATATCGTGCAGCGACTTGCCTTGTGTTCCTGCCAATTCTTCTATGCGCTGAAACCGTCTGATGAACTTTTTGTTGGTTCGTTCCAGCGCATGTTCGGGATCGACCTTGATGAAGCGGGCATAGTTGATAAGCGCAAACATCACGTCACCAAACTCTTCTTCTATATGCTCTTTGTTGCCGCTTTCTACCGCCTCATACAATTCCTGTATCTCTTCGTCAACTTTTACACGTACCTGATCGGTATTGTCCCATTCGAAACCCACTTGTTTCGTTTTCTCCTGCAGGCGAAGTGCCTTCATAAGCGCAGGCAAAGACGGTGGAAGACCTGACAGAATTGATTTTTTCCCTTCCTGCTGTTTCAGCTTCTCCCAGTTCTGTTTTACCTGAGTGTCATCTTCGACCTTTAGTGTGCTGTATATGTGCGGGTGACGGCTTACGAGCTTGTTACAAACACCTTCTATCACTTCATCCAGCGTGAATTGTCCCTGCTCTGTACCAATGCGGCTGTAGAACACAATGTGCAGCAACATGTCGCCGAGCTCTTCCTTTATGCCTTTCCAGTCTTCGTTCGATATGGCATCGGTGAGTTCATACACCTCTTCCAGTGTTTGCTGACGAAGGGTATGAATTGTCTGCTTTTTGTCCCAGGGACAATTTTCGCGCAACTCGTCCAGAATGGAACGCAGCCGCTCAAATGATTGTGAATATTGCATGGTAGTGCGCAGGTGGAATGAATTCACCTAAAGTTAGAGATTGTTTTCGGGATTGCTGAGAAAGGCGCTATTGTTCGCCCCATTTGTAGCTGTTTTTGTCTATGCCCGCCAGCTGCAGCACCCTGTGCACGACAGTGAGTGCTGTTTCTTCAACTGTCTGCGGCCTGCTGTAGAACGACGGGGTGGCCGGGCAGATAATTCCTCCTGCCTCTGTTACCGTGGTCATGTTGCGCAGGTGCACCAGATTGTAGGGTGTCTCGCGAACGACACAAATGAGCTTGCGGCGTTCTTTCAGCATTACATCGGAGGCGCGGGTGATGAGGTCGTTGCTGATGCCCCCTGCTATGCGCCCGAGGGTGCCCATGCTGCATGGGCAAATAATCAGCGCCGAGAATGACGAACTACCAGAAGCGAATGGCGCCATGAAGTCGTTCTTGTGCCATACCTTGAACGGGAGATCTTTAAACGTAGTGTCGCCAAGTTCGTGCTCCCATACCGTGCCGGCATTGTCGCTCATGACAAGTTCTGCATGGACAACGTCCCTGAGTTTTGCCAGCTCATTGAGCAGTAGTTTTGCATATACCGATCCACTCGCACCTGTTATTCCTACTGCTATCTTCGTCATAAAATTTCTTGAATAGGGCAAAACTAAAGGGAAACTTTGTAAATTTGTTTTTAAATAAATCCATATATGAAACGAGTTTTGTTGTTTGTCATGGCGTTTTGGACGATAGCTCCGGTGGCTATGGCAAAAAAAGACCCTAAAGGAGGCACCGGAACCCCGGGTGCTGAGGAGATCCACTGGATCACCTCGATAGACGAATTGCAGCGCAAGATGGCACAGCAGCCTAAGAAAGTGCTGGTGGATATGTATACAGGTTGGTGCGGCTGGTGCAAGAAAATGGATGCGGATACCTACACCAACCCGGCACTGGTGAAGTATGTGAACAACAACTATTATGCAGTGAAGCTGGATGCTGAGCGTCAGGATACCATAAATTTTCAGGGGCGATCGTTCTTTTTCGCGCCGGAGTACAGGGCAAACGGCTTTGCACTGGAGTTGCTGAAAGACTATCTGGCCAAGGGCGGACAGATGTCATATCCGCAGACGGTATTCATGCTGGAGAACTTCCAGTCGCCCACACCGGTGCCGGGTTACCGCACAGTGGCAGAGATGGAGATGTTCCTTACCTACTTTGGCGACAATGCATATCGTCGTCAACCATGGGACCAGTACTCAAAAACGTTTGTATCGAGGTGGAGCAAGGGGCAGGCGGCACCAACCGGCGCACCTGCAGGGCACTAGTACATAAAGAGTCATTTGTAAACGAAAGAGGGTACTGCACCGCAGTACCCTCTTTCACTTTTATAGACTGTCTAATTCTATTTCAGATCGGGATGGATGTATTTCATGTCTGACGCGAAGTATCTGCAAGCCCCGCGCAGACCACATTCATCGCATTTGGGCTTACGTGCCAGGCACACATAACGGCCATGCAGAATGATCCAGTGGTGTGCAATGGCCAACAGGTCCTGAGGGATGTTCTTTACCAATTGCTGTTCGGCCTGCAAAGGAGTTTTGGCATTGGTAGTGAGGCCAATGCGTGCCGATACCCTGAATACGTGCGTATCTACAGCCATGCCCGGTTTGGCAAACACCACAGATACAATAACGTTGGCTGTTTTTCGGCCTACACCCGGTAGTTGCACCAGCTCTTCAATAGTATCGGGAACCTCGCCGCCAAATTTCTCCAGCAACATATTGGCCATGCCTATGAGGTGGCGCGTTTTGTTGTTGGCAAATGTGACACTGCGGATAAACGGCTCCACCTCTTCGAAAGTGGCTTTTGCCAGTTTCTGCGGCACCGGATATTTCTCAAAAAGAGCCGGGGTCACCATGTTCACCCTTTTGTCGGTGCACTGGGCAGATAGTATCACCGCCACCAGCAACTCGTAGGGGTTGGTGTAATGAAGTTCGGTCTCGGCGTTGGGCATGTGCTGCTGAAACCAATCTATCGCAAAGGCATACCGCTCTTTCTTAGTCATGTTCGTTATCAGATCATGTACACTACAAGGCCATCGCGCAGCTTAGGCTCGAACCAGGTACTTTTCGGAGGCATTACGTTTCCGCTGTCGGCAATATCGAACAATTGCTGAATGCTTACCGGGTAGATGGAGAAGGCTACTTCCATATCGCCACTGTCTACGCGGTGCTGCAATGCGCCCATACCCCTGATGCCGCCCACAAAGTCTACACGCTTGTCGGTACGCTGGTCTTTGATGCCCAGTATCTTGTCGAGCGCATTATTGCTGAGGATAGTAACATCCAGAATGCCGATAGGGTCGGTGGTGTAGGTGCCCGGTTTTGAAGTGAGTTTGTACCAGGTGCCACGCAGGTACATACCAAAATCGCGTGGTTGTGCAGGTTTGAAAGGATCTTTACCGTGTACTGACACCTCAAAGTCGGCCTTCAGGCTTTCTATAAGTTGTTCCGGTGTCAGTCCGTTCAGGTCTTTTACCACCCTGTTGTAGTCGAGTATCTTGCACTGGCTGGCAGGGAATATGCAAGTGACAAAGTAGTTGAACGATTCGTCACCGTCAACAGAGTAGCCATTGTCCTGCATTTCTTTGCACACCTTTGCGGCAGATGCTGCGCGGTGGTGACCATCGGCAATGTAGGTGCATGGTACATCGTTGCCAAAGTTGTGTGTGATGGCGGCCACCTTGGCGTATTCGTCCATCACCCAGAATATGTGGCGTATGCCGTCTTCAGCAACAAAGTCGTACTGAGGGGCGTGTTCTTTTTTCCATGTTTCTATGATGCTGTCTACACTTTCGCAATCGTTGTAGGCAATGAATACAATACCTGTTTGTGCTCCTGTAGCGGTAATGTGGTCTATGCGGTCTTTTTCTTTCTCGGGGCGGGTGAACTCGTGTTTCTTGATGATGCCGTTGTTGTAGTCATCAATAGAAGAGCCGCACACAAGGCCGGTCTGTGACCTGCCGTCCATTATCAGTTCGTATATATAGTAGCAAGGTTCCGTGTCCTGGCTCAGGATACCGTTTTGGATCATCTGATCCAGATTTTCCTTGGCTTTGTCATATACCTCCTGACCATGCACGTCAATATTTTCCGGCAGGTCTATCTCTGCACGGGTCACGTGGTAGAAGTTGTATGGGTTTTTCCTGAATTCGCGTGCCTCAGCCACATTTACTACGTCATAAGGAAGCGTGGCCACCTGTGCAGCCAGTTCTTGTGTAGGCCTCAGGCCCTTGAAAGGAGTGATCTTTGCCATTGCTATCTATTAAATCTTGTATTTCGCGGTGCAAATTACCAATATTGCCCCAACCGAGCAATTCGGGTGAAAATGCACTACAGCCATTTCTTGCGCCTGAACCACAGGTAGATGATGATGGTGACGATGGCCATTGAAGCGAGTGTGAGCGGATAGCCCCATTTCCAGCCCAGTTCGGGCATGTTATGGAAATTCATACCATAGATACCCACAATAAAGGTGAGCGGCATAAAGAACACCGAGAAGATGGTGAGTACCCGCATAGTTTCGTTGGTGCGTTGGGAGGATATGTTGAAGTAGATGTTGAGCAGGTGGTTGGCATTCTCAGACATAGAGTCGTGAAGGCTTTTTTGTTTCACATAGAGGTCGCGCACATCGCGGGTATAGGCATTGCTGCTTGCCGGCGGATCTATTTTATCAACAATATCGTGGGTGAGCAACAACAGGCGGCGTATCACGTCTGTTTTGCGCTTGATAAGGTATAGTCCCTTCAGCAAAGACACTTTTCTGGTAGTAAGGAATACCTGTGTTTCGTAGTACTCAATGAGGTCGGTGAGTTGTTTGCCCGGTTCGTCGTAGGTGTGCAAACCGGTCTTCACGATCTCCACCAGCACCTGTTGTGTGGTGCGGCAGTCGGCATCGGTAAGTAATACCTCGGCTTTCTGAGTTAGTGCACCTATAGGGTTGCGGTGAATTGTGATAATGAACTTATCTGAGGTGAAGATGGCGATCTTGTTGGTGAGTTCCTGTACTGTATCGGCATCTTTGTCAGTGGCATAATACACGCGCAGAATGGTGAAGGTGTAGTTCTTCAGCTGTTCGTACTTGGGCAGGTGACCGGGCTGCATACAGTCCAGTACCGACTCTTCGTGCAGGCCGTATTGGCGGGCTACCTGCCACAGTTCATTGGCCTGCGGATCGGTGATGTCTATCCATTCATAGCCGCAATTCCTGCCTTCTGTAAGGTTATTCACCATTGATTTAGCATCCCTGCATTGTAGCGGGTATGTAAATATACCATGCGGTGGCTGATATGTAGCTATGGTGTGCGGTCATTTTTGGCTAATTTCATATGCTCAAACAGCTTTGTTATGTCGCTGCTTTTTTCACCGCTCCGTGTCCGTTCTGTTGAGTTTCGCAACCGTATTGCGGTATCGCCCATGTGTCAGTATTCGGCTACCGATGGTATGGCGAACGACTGGCACCTGGTGCATCTGGGCAGCAGGGCCGTGGGCGGTGCGGGCCTGGTAGTGGCGGAGGCCACAGCGGTGACACCGGATGGACGTATATCAGCCGGCGACCTTGGTCTTTGGAATGATGAACAGATCGGGCCGTTGCAGCGAATAACGTCCTTCATAGAGGCGCAGGGTGCTGTGCCCGGTATTCAGTTGGCACATGCGGGTCGCAAGGCCAGCCTCACAGAACCGTGGAATGGCGATACACAACTGCCCACAGAGCAGGGCGGGTGGACAACGGTAGCCCCATCGGCAATAGCCTATGCGGCTGACAGAGCCACTCCCCGCGTGCTGACGGTGCAGGAGATACATGATCTTGTGAGGGCATTTGGCGCCGCTGCACGGCGGGCACTGCAGGCGGGTTTCAAGGTGTTGGAACTACACGGAGCGCATGGCTATCTTATCAACGAATTCCTTTCACCCCTCAGTAATACACGTACCGATGAGTATGGTGGGACGTTTGAGAACCACGTCCGTTTTCTGGCAGCGGTGATACAGGAAGTGCGCAAGGTGTGGCCATCAGACTATCCGTTGTTCTTGCGTATATCGGTCTCCGACTGGCACCCTGAAGGCTGGACCGTGGAAGACTCGGTGCGACTGGTGCCCATTGTAAAAGATCTGGGTGTGGACCTGATAGATTGCTCGTCGGGCGGCAATGTGGCGGATGTGAAGATACCCGCTTCCCCCGGCTATCAGGTGCCGTTTGCGGCGGCGGTGCGGGCGGCCGGTATACCCACGGGTGCCGTGGGTATTATTGTGAAGGCGCAGCAGGCTGAGGACATACTTGCGGCCGGAGCGGCCGATATGATCTTTATGGCGCGTGAGTTTTTGCGCGACCCCTACTTCCCGCTGCATGCCGCTGCCGATCTTGATGATGACACGTTGCCGTGGCCGGTGCAATATGAGCGGGCAAAGCGGAAAAATCCCGGTCGAGGGCGGAGTTGATCGAATTCCGGCTACCCTAATGCTCAATTCCCTAATTTTGCACCCTATGGTATATCTGACACGTGTAGAGCATTTTAATGCCGCCCACAGGCTGCACAACCCGGCCTGGAGCGATGCTGAGAACAGAGAGGTATTCGGCAAGTGCGCCAACGAGAACTGGCACGGGCATAACTATGAGCTGCATGTAACAATAAAGGGGGCGCCTCATGCGCAAACGGGCTTTGTGTACAATGCTAAAACGCTGGGCGACCTCATAAAAGACGTGATTGTGGAGCGGGTAGATCATCGTAACCTCAACCTTGATGTTGACTTTATGGCGGGTAAATTCACCAGTGCCGAGAATTTCGCAATTGGTATCTGGAATGAGCTGAAGCCGCACATAGAGAAAGATGGTGTGCAGCTGCATTGCGTGAAGCTGGTGGAGACACGCAGCATATTTGTAGAGTACTTCGGATAAACTATTTCAATACCACTATTCAACGTCAAAAGGGGCTGTTGGCTACATTTGACACAGTTATCACTCACACACAAACTTTCTGCTTTGGCTTACAATAAAACAGAATCATACGACCCGGCGACCACCGAATCGCTGAAGGCAGCCTATTCTTCCATCATATCGGCGGTGGGCGAGGATCCGGCGCGCGAAGGGCTACTGAAAACACCCGAACGCATGGCCAAGGCGATGCAATTCATTACGCAGGGGTATAATATGAACGCTGCAGACATCATCAATTCGGCCAAGTTTCATGAAGACTACAGCGAAATGGTGATCGTGAAGAACATAGAGCTCTATTCGCTGTGCGAACACCACCTGCTGCCGTTCTTCGGCAAGGCGCATATAGCCTACATACCCAATGGGGTCATTACCGGCCTCAGCAAGCTGGCACATGTGGTGGAGTGCTATAGCCGCCGGCTGCAGGTGCAGGAACGGCTGACGCACCAGATACTGGATGTGATACAGGAAACACTGAACCCGATAGGCGTGGGCGTGGTGATAGAGGCGCAGCACCTGTGCATGATGATGCGTGGTGTGCAGAAGCAGAACAGCGTCACTACCACATCGGCATTCAGTGGTCAGTTCATGAAGAATGAGACCCGCTCGGAGTTCCTGAAACTGATCTCGGCGGATTTGTCATAAAAGAATATTCGGCCTATATTTGCACCCCCTGAAAAGGGGAACCGGTTCGGGACGTGGCGCAGTCCGGTAGCGTACTAGTATGGGGTGCTAGGGGTCGCAAGTTCGAATCTTGTCGTCCCGACAGAAACGAGAGCGGAGAAACAGAGCTGAGAGCGGTTTCTCCGCTTTTTGATTTTATGGAACGGTATTTTGTTTATATCCTGAGGAGCCTGAAAGACGGAAAGTATTACATTGGCAGTACAACCGATGTAGAAGCCCGTGTTAGGTTTCATAATGCCGGCCTCCAGCGATCTACGAAAAATAGAATTCCCTTCGAATTGGTGCACGTTGAAACATGTGAAACAAAGCAACAGGGTTTGGTGCGGGAAAAGCAGATAAAGAGTTATAAAGGTGGGGAAGCATTCAAGAAGCTGGTCTGTTCGGGAAGTGGCCCCGCCTCTTCGGCGGGGTACTAGTATGGGGTGCTAGGGGTCGCAAGTTCGAATCTTGTCGTCCCGACAAAAATGAGAGCGGAGAAACAAAGCGGAGAGCGGTTTCTCCGCTTTTTACTTTTGTTAATGTCCCGTCGTTATTGCTGATTGCCCCCTTGTTGTAGCGGCACGAAACCTCGCTGCAAATTGGCTAACTTAGTAGTGTCATGGAGAGAGTGCTTTTTACATTTTGTTTGTTGGTGTTTGCGCAGACAGGCCGGGCTCAAACCGTCTCCGCTTCTGTAAAAGCCGAGATGGCAGCGCTGGACAGTGTGTGCAAGGCGTGTATTGACGAAGGAGGGACGCCGCTGTCGGAATGTGAGAAGGTACGCCACCGCAAGCTGGATACGCTGCTGAATACGGTGTGCCGGGAATTGCGGGTGACACTTGATTCTGCCTCCTTCCGCAAGTTGCAGAAAGAAGAGCCGGCCTGGCTGAAGAAACGGGAGTCCAGACAGGAAGCCGCGCAGTCCAGAATAGGTAGAAGTTCGGCCGGCGTAGATGCCGATGAGGCGGCGGCTATCAGGAGCGACTCTTATTTTGTGGAGCAGCGCATACGTGAGTTGCTCAGAGAACTTAAGTAGCATTTTGAGGCGTGTGTGTGTACTATCCAGCAGGTGTGAATATGATCCTGTTTCGGGCGGATTAACAAAATATAGTGCCTTTTTCAAATAAAATCACCTATCTTTGTGTGGAAATAAGGCGCCAGCCTCGGCTTTTTCTGCCATAGACAAGATTTTTTTCTTTTTCTCTCAGTTCTCGCGTTCCCGGCTGCCTTTCAGATACTGACCGCTTACAGCAGTTCATGTTTCGCTTCATTATACGGTGTTTGTGTGCCGGCATGTGCAGCCTTTCTGATCTGGTTTGTGGGTAAGTGCCGCAGGTTATGATCAGACCTATGGTAAAGTTGGTAGCGGATTGTAAACGATCAAAAAACCGTGAACGGAATTATGAGTGAATCTTTTGCCAAAAAAGAGAAAGAAAAACAGAAGGCCAAGAGCAAGCAGGACAAGGCCCAAAAGATGAAGGATCGCAAAGCGAACGCATCGAAGGGGAAGAGTCTGGAGGATATGATGGCTTATATTGATGAGAATGGAAACATTACATCTACACCTCCTGACATGTCAAGGCGTGTTGAGATCAGCCTGGACGATATCCAATTGGGTGCAGCTCCGGTGGTGCCGGAGGAGGTAGTGAAGACAGGTGTTGTGTCTTTCTTCAATGAGACAAAAGGATATGGTTTCATAACTGAAGAGCGTACACGTGAGAATGTGTTTGTGCACAGCAATCAGTTACTGCAGCCTATCAAAGACGGCGACAGGGTTTCGTTTGAAAAAGAACGTACTCCGAAAGGGTTCAGCGCAATTAAAGTAAAGAAGTTATAATTATAGTAAACAAATCAAGTAACAATTAAAAACACAGTAAAATGCAAGAAGGTACAGTAAAATTCTTCAATTCGACAAAAGGCTTCGGCTTCATCAAACCATCAAACGGCGGTGA
>JACCEA010534574.1_pt1 | contig 13293 bp, 13 predicted proteins | sample 7449851 | NCBI WGS metagenome assembly JACCEA01 (sample SAMN15323453, study PRJNA562643) | freshwater metagenome | isolation source: river surface water | place: USA:Blue River Watershed | collected 2017-08-18 | reverse complement strand
GTATTAAGTTAATGTTCTGCTAAAGCCGAGCCAATACCTTCTAGAGGTTCTAATCGCTAGTAAGTGGTAGATCCTACGAAGTTAAGGTGTTTAAGATCAAATGGGGAAAACCTAAAGAAATAACCGGAACTGATAGGTTATAAATCTATCAGACGCTCAGGTTAGAGAAAAGAGTTAAGCCACCTCTTCTTTCATCTATGGTTAAATGATCTAAGACCACAAACAACTAAGATCCAGTAACGTATGGTAAGTTGTTGGTAGCGAAAGCTATAGTGGTAGGCCCATTAGAAATAGTGGGCATCTTAATGGTTATTCTGACAATTAGCTATTAAGATGTTAAACAAACTTACGATACACTAGGAGCTTTGGCTCCTAGTGTATATTTTTCTTTTCAAAGGAGTTTTTATTATGCAAGAAACCTACGCAGAGTTTATTACAAAATTCTTGAAAGAGATTAAGCACCTTTTGTCAACAGGTGTAATTTCCTTTAAGTTTCTTCAAGATGTTTTTCAGGTAAAGTCAGATATTGCCGTTAAAAACATCTTAGAAGGTCGTAAAGACATGAGTCTGGCATCTTTTCGATTGCTATGTAACCACTTTGACCTTTGGCCTGAATGGAATCTAAGCTGGAATGTAAGTTGGATCCAAGATGGTAAGATCGAAACGTTCTTTCAATTCTTTGGTCCAAAAGAAGCTTTGGAACAAAACTTGATTAACCATGCTGAAAAACATGAATTGACTTTGACAAAAGACCTTGTCAATGGAACGTACTTTGTTGATAAAAATCAATTGTACATCCAACGCGTTAAAAAATGAAGTTTGTTTTATAAAGTTAAGATTACTTCTACCGCCTTTGAAGGCGGTAGAAGTGCTTTTTCTTTTTTGTTTATAAACCCGTAGGGATCTGAAACTGAAGGTAACGTGTGAAGTTATCTTCATCTAAGTGATGTGCTACACCCTGCCAGACTTCTCTTAAGAAGGTATGGTAATCCTCATTAGCAGACTCATAACCTTCTATGACTTGCTTAAAGACACCTAACTCTTGACCACGTTGTAAGAAGTGGTCACCCATAGTTACGATAAGCTTGTTATACAGATAAGCTTTGATAGCCAGTATACACAGCTTTGCAAAGTCTGGATAAGCCCTTGGAACAATGTTAGCCAAGTAATCATCATTCGTTACAAAGCACCTTAAGACATAAGCGATCTGTAAACGTTGACGGTCTGTAACCCTTACGACGTTATAGCCTACCAGGTCTGCTCGTGCTGTACTCATATTAGGGATAGCACTGACAGAGTTCATTAACTGGCTAGAAGCTGTTACAAGGTCATTACTGACCATGGGTACCATCGCAAGATTAGATCCTCCTCTGTGCCCTACCACCTGTCCAAAGGGCACATAGCTTACACTAGAAACACAGACGATCTCTCTGTTATTGGTTAACTCTGGAGGGATATTGTAGATCTGAGCATAGTCGTCTGAAGTATAGGGATGTATCTCAGACAGATCGATCAAGATCTCTTCCCCATGTACCAAGTCCATGTCTCTAATGACACGTTCTTTGATGACCCAGTTAAGGATCTTAGATTCTAAGGTCTGAGGAGAAGATCGGTCTAACCATTCATCTCTAAATCCTACTTCGATGATTTGTTTAGGGATATCAAAGGCTCCTCGGCCTACTAACCTCCCTAAGACATAATTAAGAGCACCACTCATTTTGTTTAGTTCCTTTACATTTTCATGATTCGTTCTAGAGACTCTACCAGTTTGTTCTGTGAAGATTGAGGATAAACATATTCATATTCCCTTGCATTCAAGAAAAACCCAGCGTCTCTTTTAAATTCAGACAGATAAGACTTATTGACTTCTCTTCCACTCTTACCTTGTAAGCTGATCATCGTTTCTATGACAGGTAACCGAGAGATCACTTGTAACCAGTTTAACTGCCTGGTCGGGATAACGATAGGCATCTTCAAAGCTTCTAAGCCATTTGCTTGAAAGAGAGAAGGATAAGACTCTAGTGTCTGTAAATAAGGCCTTCTACTGTTAGTAAGCTTCTTGTGAAGTTCATTAACAGCATCTTCGGCAGGTTTCTGCATGTCTGGTAAAGCAATAGGAAGCCATTGACTATTCTCTGTCTTAGGCACTGTACCTTCTTTTACACCCATGAGGTTTACCAAGGTATAGTCCATGTGACTTGGATACAGCTTTGGTAATACCTTTGTCACAATGAACTTGTTGACATTATAGACAGCATCATGTTGAAACGTCTTAACCATGTCCTCACACCAAGCACGGTATTGTAACGCTAACAAAGGAATGTCTATGTGTACAACACTATAACCTGTTAAAGGAACCCTCAGTTCCCCATTGATTGGCAAAAGCTTAAAGTCGGTACAAGGATGGTGAATCACTTCTACAGGAGAAAGATCCTTCCATTTCCTTTCTTTGTCAAAGGGATCTACGTCTACGATGTTGTTAGAAAAGATGTAATCCACACAGTCATTATACTGACTACTATAGAACACATGCTTATGGTACTTACCGTAAGAGATCTGGCTGGTTAAATTAAAATGTCTTGCCACATATGGTGCACGAGCGTACACTGTTTCTACTACTTTGTCAAAAGGAGTGTCCAGTGCATACTCTAGGTTCTTGGTGATCTGTATTAGCAGATGAGTGTTTGGTAATCTGAAAGCACTTGTTTGAAAATAGTCTGTCAACGTTTGGTAGACAGACTTAGCCCTTACCCTTAACTGATGGATTTGAGAAGCTTGTATAGATCCTAGGCTGGGTGTAGGGCGCTGTTCGAATAGTTTTAGCATGGAGAAACCTCGTATGTTCATAACATCTTGAGAGAACCCTCTGTGAAAAAATTATTGGTATATGCTAAATATAATGAAGAGATACCGGGTGACCGGATCGCTTCAACCAGGGAGTATTATCCTGTTTCTAAAAAAGAATACCGGTATATATTCTTTATGAGACTAACCGCAAGTTTGTTTCATTTGGTTCTCAAGAACTGTGTTTTAGCTAAAACATTCATTTTTCCCTTTCCAACTATCAGGAGTTATTTATGTCCGGACTCGAATTCACCGAAAACACCGCCATGTCGCAAGCCATGAAGCAGGCACAAACCAATCAAACCAACCAGGCTTCGGGCGCCATCCCCACCGGTCGTACAACCGGTTCCAACACCAGCAATCCTTTCGGTTTCGGTGGTGTGTCCCTGCGCGCTGGCACGATGGCTTACGCTCCCATTCGCAACGCGATGGGTTCGGAAGCCTACATCAAGCTGGGCAAGCAGCTGAAGGAAATGGCCAAGGACCACAACCGTCAGGATGCACTGGAAGTGCGTGTGATCGAACTCGATCGCAACGTCAACCCCAATCTGCACTTCGCTTCGTATGTGGTGTGTGTCACCTCGCTGCAACGGCCTGACCTGGGTGTTGGCTACAACGTGATCATGATGGAAGCCACCGGTGAGGCTATCCCTGCTCGCGTGGAGACCTTCACGAACGGTGAACCCATCAGCATCCCTGTTTACTCGGAAGAAGTGGACAATGCCCTGTTCAAGGAAACTGTGGAAGGTTACCTCCGCACGATCTTTGGCACGGACAAGCGTCTGTACCGCTCGGACACGGAAATCATCCCCACCGACTTCAACTACGAAGACACGGCAGCAGTGGAAGCTCTGATCGCTAACGCGGCAGCAGCAGCTACTGCTTCTCTGGTGATGTTTGCCGAAGGTGGTGCGCATTTCTCTGACTTGAACCTGGTGGCAGACCTGAAGAGCCGCCAAGGCGACCAAGGTGAAGCGGACCTGACCTTCCAGTACAAGTTCGACAACCTGAAGAAGGTGGACTACCTGAAGCTGCCTACACGCGCTTCGATCGTGGTACACGCTCTGACGGGCTTCCGTAAGAACCAACGCAACCAGATGCTGAACAGTGGAAATGGTCCACGTACGCTGACAGAAGCGACCGGTTTCATGGAACTGCTGCCTGTGGCTCCTCGTCACCAAGCGCCAGTGTTCAATCCCGCTACTGGCATGATGGTGCAGCCTTCCAGCCAACGTCTGGCTCCTGTGTTTGTGCTGAACAGCCTCAGCTCGACTTTCGGTCTGACGCCTGCTTCCATGATGCTCAACGTCCTGGTGGCAGCTGACCTGAACCGTGGTTCTGGCTGGGTGCATGCGTTCAACTCGAAGGCAGGCAAGACGGTTGGTGGTATTGATCTGACGGATGTGACGGCTATCACGATCGACATGCCTTCGGCTGCTGATCCCAACAAGCCAGAAGTTCGTCCTGCTGTGCCTGCTGGTGGTATGCCTCTGGATACTCTCATGAAGTTCCTGGGTACGTACTGCCAGCCTGATGAACAAGGTCAGCCTGTGATGTACCTGGCGTTGGATGTGCCCCTGGCATCCCACACCTCGTGGTACATGAGCATCTTCATGGAAGCTGCTACCGGCAACCCAGCCGCGGTGAATCACATCAACGCTGCGATGGATAGCCTGACCAACAACCAGTTCACCAAGACTCTGCCCCCAGCAGTCAAGATGTTCGCTACCACCCCGATGGTGATGGAACGTGGCTACTGGGAAGTGGACGGTGATCGTCGTGACGTGGCTGACATCGACTACGTGGCTGTGTGCAACTACGCTGATGCCAACAACAACCCTGGCCTGGTGGAAAAGTGGAACAATACCTTCTTCGGTGCAGAAGGTACGACCGCTCAACGCCTCAGCCAGCGTCGTGACATCATCCAGGAAATCACTGGCCGTCGTGCACACTTCATCGGTAAGTCGGTGCGTGTGTTCTGGAACGGTGCTTACCTGGCTCATGGTCTGGCTTGCCTGGCTCGTGCTGGTATCACGACCTCTAGCGACGGTCGCGGTAACTTCATGTTCCAGAGCGGTCGTCCACACGCAGACTTCCTGACGGGTGCTGCCCTGCCTTCGGGTGCTGGTTGGAACACCAACCTGGGCAACGTGTCGACCGGTGGTTTCGGTGGCTTCAGCTCGATGTGGAGCGGTGCTTAATCCTTAGTGATTAAAAACTAAGATAACACTCACCCTTCGGGGTGGGTGTTTTTCTTTTCTTTTTTATAAACAAAATAATGTTATCTCAATTCTTTATTGCCATTTTTGGTGTAACAGCGATTACTCTTTCCCAGTCTCTACTAGAGCAACGGCGTAAATGGGCGCCTGTCTTTGGATTAGTAGGCCAACCTTTTTGGTTTTACGCAGCTTGGGAATCCCAGCAATGGGGTATCTTTATTCTTTGTTTCCTTTATACTTTAGCCTGGGGTAAAGGATTCTGGAACAGTTGGTTAAAGAAATCTGATTAAAGCTAGTAATTTCTGGATGCAGTTTTTACACTGTTTCTAAACCAGTGTGAGACTATATACTCTTATTGACGGAGATAGGTTAAATTTTATATAACCGATTAATGTTACTGGCTTAAGTTTTAAAAGGAGTATCAATGGCTATCTATCAGAGACTGATTGATCTCGATCTTGCACTCACTCAGTCAAGTCGAGAAAACATTCAGTTCATCAATGACTTCCCTAATACGACTGAATCTGAAAGAAAGGAAATCTTTAATCGTCTCACCACACAGTACATGCAAGGAGATAAAATCTCCATGCTTCCTCAGTGTCGGTGTGGTACGTTCAGGTTTAAAGTGACGAAACCCATCACTTGTCCTTACTGCGGTACTGAAGTAAAAGCAAGTATTGAGGAAAACATTGAATCGTTTATCTGGTTTAAGAAGCCAGAGAAGATCCTAGCACTGATGTCGCCTATGGTCTACACGATGCTGTGTGAACGATTCACCAAGCAAGGATGGAACTTAATCCATTACTTCACTGACAGGACTTACAATCCTAACGTCAAAGATACTCCGTTCATGGCACGTATCAGAGACAAAGGGTTTAACCGTGGGTGGAACAACTTTTGTCTTCAGTTTGATGACATCATGGAGTTTCTCTTTACCTTAAAGGACTTTGACAACATTAGAAAAGGTGAAGCAGATTACCTTTACTATCTGTGGAAGAAGGAACGAGATAAATTCTTCTGTGACCACCTTCCTCTACCGAATAGTTCTCTGTTTGTGTTTGAGAACACCAACACTGGCATTTACCGGAATGGACCGACAGGTAAGGCTATGAACTATATCTCGATCATGCTGTCGATCGAGAAGTCCATCCAACCGTTGTCTGATCAAGCCAAAGAGAACCGTGTGGCTAAGATGTATCAGAAGATCGCTGAGTACATCAAGGAGCATATTAAATCAGAGCTTTCACCTAAACAAGGACAAATCCGGCGTAATACAATTGCATGTAAAAATGCTTTAGCCGCTCGATGTGTGATTACGTCGATCACAGACCCTTGGGATCCTAACTCCGTGGCAGTCCCTTGGGTGGTTGGGTTGACGATGTTCCGTTTGCATTTGATCAACAAGCTGGTATTGAAGAAGGGCATGTCCCTGAACAATGCTATCAACATGTTGATGACACATACAGGGAGATACAATGAAATCTTACACGGTTATCTCAACGAACTGATAGAAGAAGCCCCCGATAAGAAGATCTGGTGCACATTACAGCGTAATCCTTCCCTTAAGCAAGGATCGATGCAGTATGTGTATATTGGGAAGTTTAAGACAGATCCGGGTGATAAAACGATCGGGATGCCTATCCCGATCGTAAAAGCCCCTAATGCTATAACAGTTGGCCTACCTTACAGGAATGTAAGGTTGACACTCGTTTAATTGCTGGGACATCCTTATATGAAGGACAATCAGCAGCGAAGCTCAAGTATCTCATAAGGATATTTTGAGAACGTTCGACGGTCATGGTTGAAATACCAGTAGAGCCCCAAGCGGGGAAGAAACAGCGAGCATCCTGAACGGATGGTGATATGACCTGGTCACGGTGGTAACATCGTGCGGCGTGCCTTAGCGTACCGGGGTAAGAGAGTAGGGATTATATCCTGAGCGACTTATCTGGACAGTATGGACTTTGACGGTAGAAATTGCGTTGCCGTCAGTTTAATAAATTGCGGAATGAAGCAAGGACCCTGCAACGGGAACTTGAACCGAACCGATAGAGTAATATCTATCCGAGGGGCAGAGCATAGAAGGTGATCCTAGGCAACTAGACTATAATCCTTCCACGAGGCCGCGACAGACCTGTGAAGGTGCTGAAAACATATGCCGACCTAATCCAAAGTTAAGTAAGGATTAGAAGTAGAGGATAAAAAGCCTTTACGATAACATTTGAGTGGACGCGCTCAATTTGACCTTGATGGTCGATCAAAAGCTAGCTTACTTGATGGAAACCTTTGCTCCTTTCTACAACAGTAAACAACTGGATAACGTAGGACGGGTCTCTGGTAACATCTATATCAGTAAGTCGTTGGTAGGTTCTTTGGGACAGTATTTAGAGTCTGAAGAAGAGTAAACAAGTACAGAAGAGGGCTTACGCTCTCTTCTGTATTATTTTTTAAAAGGATTTTGTCATGTATTCTGTTATTCAAAAACAGAAAGCTTACTGTAAAACAGGAGATTTCATCTACAAAAACAAAGATACGATTTATCCAATTCTTTCCTTTGCTGCCTCCTGTGATCCTGTCTTAAACAAACTGTCTGGGAGGCTTATCAAGTTGAAAGAAGAAGAAGAAAGTAAAGATTTCTTCGTTTCCTTCTTGATTCCCATACATGACGTAGTTACAGACTTCGAACTACCTAATCTCATTGTAGAGTACTTAGATACAAAACTTTTAACTGTTAATAAAACAGATGAATTTTTTACGTTGCTTAGCATTATGTACTTTGAAATGCTGGCTGTAGAGTTTTCATTGGTTTTTCTTAAAAATCACGCTAGTGAATACTACCGAGAAGAATACTGTAAACTACAACCTCTGTTCTTGGATTACATTGTAGACAGAATGACGGATTTCTTCTGTAACAATCTAGAAGGATTAGAAAATAGTACCTCACCGTTCTATCTTTGTTTTTACCCTAATGACCCCACCAGGTTTAACGTAATCACTCAGGAAGAAGGCAACAACCTTCTCACAGGAACAAAACCCATGATTCCCATGGACAAGCGTTTAAAATCCCTGAGCGCCATTGAGCTGTCTTGTGACACTCATGTCAAAACCCGTCATTGAACTATTAAAAAGGAATCTCAACATGAACAAAAATTCTAACGTCGCTGTCGTTACACTTCACGTCCTTGTTAACACAGACGACATGGATGAAACAGTGAAACAACTCAATGAGCGTGTAACTACACATGAATGTGTAATCGATATCTCTGTGATTAAAAAACCTATTTATGGTTTTATCGTTGAGAGTGTAGAAAATGGTACTTACAAAGAAGGAACTCTTAAAGAATTCCCTGTGTTTAAATAAACAAATAAAAAGGAATTTGACGTTACTACAATACCAACATTATTAAAGACTTTTTCTATTTAGGAAGAAATCATGTTTACTCCATTTTCCAAAGTTTCTAATCCCTACCTTGTAAACTTTCATCAAACTTCAATACCACAAAACAACGAGCCAGGATGGCCAGGGTATGGTCATGTGTTTGGTCAAAACGGATCATTCCCTTTTCACTATGATCAAGCCTTTGATTACTATACAGGCTATCGTTGGGACCATGATGATCTAGGACAAGGAATGCGTTTACCTTTGACACAAGAAATTGTTAATAGCCTAGACGCATTGTATCTTACGTCTCATCCTTACTTCTATTCGTCTTTACATCTAGAATGTCCTAGTCGGCTCACCGAGGTTCGTTTTAAACTTCCCACTTTTCTTCAAGTTGAAATCATTAATGGTATTGTAGAAGAAAGTTGGAATAAAAATCCTAGTGAGCCAGCAAAATACAATCTAACACAGGTGGGACAACAGCTTGTAAATTCTGGTTATAATGCCTTTTACATGAATCAAAGCTCAGGTTCTCCTGAACTTTTGTTGATTGATCCAAAAAGCCATATCCTTGGATGCAACTGGTACGACTTCAATCAAGGTGAGTTAAAGGAGACTCTTTTCGGTTTTACCCGAGAACAGAAAAAAACTCAAATCAATCTTCTTATAGAGTCACTTTTGCAAAAGTAGTTGTAATCTTAGACAATCAAAATAAACCCTTAAAAAGATCTTTTATGACCTCTAGGACCTTCGGGTCCTAGAGGTCTTTGGTTCTTTTTTATTGTCTCTCGAATGATATGCACCATGTTCAAATCGACTCATTTCTTTTTGATTTTTTAAACCTTTTGCTACTTAGAGAGATAAATAAAAAATGTTGGAATATGTGATTAAACGAAACGGATCTCGTGAAGTTGCTGATGCGTCTAAGATCAACAACTGGATGGAAGCTTTGTCTACAGACATCAAAGACCGTCTGGATTGGTCTTCCGTTGTCATGGAAGTCTTTAAGGAATGTCCTGAAGTCATGACGACTCAAGACCTTCAAATGGCCTTATCGCGTAAGTTTGTTTCTAAGCATACTTGGGTGTCTAGCTTGATGGGTGGTCGCCTGTATGCTATCTGGCACTGGAAGAACCTCTTTGGCGAAACGATTCCTACTGTAAAACACCAACACCAACAAATGGTGGCTTTGGGGTTGATGGAAGAGATGGGCTATACCGACGACGAGTATGAGGCCATTGAGAAAATCATTGACCATCAACTGGACCTCCGTCTGGCGCAGTTCCAACTGAAACAAAACATCTATAAGTACGGTTTGGCTAACCGTGTGAAGAATACCCAGTCTGAGACTCCTCAGTTTGTCTTTATGCGCATGGCTATGGCTTTGTGTCAAAAGGAAGATCCCGCGACTAAGCTAGACTCCGTCAAGGATTTCTATGAATATCTGGCTTACAGTAAGATCAATGCTCCGTCGCCTAACTATACCAACCTTGGTACCCCTCACCGTGGCTATGCTTCTTGCTGCTTGATTACTGCGGATGATAGTGCGGCTTCTTTGGCTGCTGCTGACCATGCTGCGTATGTCATGACCTACATGTCTGCTGGTATTGGTCGTTACCTGAACTGTCGTAGTGCCGGAGATTCTGTTCGAGGTGGAGTGATTGAGCATCAAGGGAAGATGCCTTATTTTGAGTCTGGTGGTTCAGCTACTAAGGCTAATCTCCAAGGTGGGCGTGGTGGGGCTGATACCGAATACGCAGTGATCTTTGATCCTGAGATTGAAACCATCATTATGGCTCAGAATCCTCGCACCCCACTGAAGAAACAGCAGCGTAAGGTACACTTTAACATCATGTACAACGCTTTCTTTGTAAAGAAGGCTGCTAAGCGTGAACAGATCTTTACGTTCAATTGTTTCACTGCTCCCGATCTTCATGAAGCTTTGTTCTCGCCTAACCTGGATGCCTTTGAAGCTTTGTATTTGAAGTACGAGCAAGATCCTAACTTCAAGAAGAATTACTTAGATGCTTGGAAGCTTGCTGTTTCTATGGAACAACAAGGACATGAGGTTTCTACCTTGTACACCTTTGACATCCATCGAGCGAACGTTAACACAGCTTTCAAGAAACCCGTACGACAATCCAACCTGTGTGGTGAGATCGTCAACATGACCCAAGCTTATCCTTCTGCTGAATGGCTTTATAAGGAAGATCATCGCAACGGTGAAATCGGAGTCTGCAACATCGGCGGTATTGTTGTAGCAAACATCAAGAACGACGACGAATACCTGAAAGCCGCTTATCTTGAACTCAAGATGATCGACACCACTATCGATCTGGCTCATTATGAGTTGCCACACGTAGGATACATGGCTAAGCGCCGACGCAATGCGGCAATTGGAGCTGTGGGGGTAGCAGAAGTCTATGCTCGAAAGGGTGTACGCTTTGACACGCCTTATGGCTTAGAACTGGCACACCAAATGGCTGAGCGTCATTTGTACTTTGTTATCAAAGCAGCTATCCAGTTGACTGAAGAACGCGGACTGTGTGAGTTTGCTGATGAGACAAAGTGGGGTGATGGATGGTTGCCTTTTGACAACTACAAGAAGAACCTTGATCAAATCGTTCCACATAAGCTTCGTTATGATTGGGAGGAGATTCGAGCAAAGCTGCGTCAACTAGGCGGTCTGCGATTCTCTACCTTGATCGCTCATATGCCCACGGAGTCTTCTTCTAAGGCTGCTGGTAAACCCAATGGTCTTTATCCTGTCCGTGAACTCTACATGAAGAAGACAGATATGAACGCCACGTTGGATTGGGTTGCTCCAGACGACGATCTGTATGGCGATGACTATCAGAACGCTTATGAGATTGACACTACATCTCTAATTAAGTACTATGGTGTCTGGCAGAAGTTCTGCGATCAGACCATCTCAGCTGACTTCTATGAAGACCGTGTAAAGAAACCTGTGTTGTCTGAAACATACCTGATTAACAACCTAGTAGAACGCACTCGTTATGGTGTCGTTACTAAGTATTATCAGAACAGTTTGACAACTAATCCGGATAATCTGGAAAAAGATAACAAAGTATCGCAATTAAATGCTGTTACTTCTTTCCAACCCAATGATCGCGCTGATTGCGCTGGAGGCGCTTGTTCTCTATGACCAATGATATTCTTCCTGTTTCGATTCTGAATCTTAATAAAGTTTACACCTCTGATCCTGGTTCTTTGTTCCTGCAAGGTGGACATGGGTTGATTGATTCGATTAACCGTCCTCATCAGAAGCTCTTTGATTTGTATAAAGATCTAAAAGCTTTAGACTGGGATGAACATGAGTTTGAACTAGAACGTTGCCAGATTGAGTTCAAGACAAAGCCTGCTCATCTTTGCTTTAAGATGATCCAAACCCTTGCATGGCAATGGGAAGCGGATTCAGCAGCTGCTCACTCTATCGCTCCTGTTATTGCTCCCTTTGTTTCTTCGGATGATCTGTGGTTGGCTTATCTGCGAATCAACGATAACGAAGGACTGCACGCTCTTTCTTATTCTGAGATTGTCAAGTACGGTCTTGGAGACGCGTCTAAGACTTTGTTGGATGTTGTCAACAACAGTGAAGCTGCTAAACGTTTGTCTTCTGTCGCTAAGGCTTTGCATCGCGTCAAGATGACGGGCGCTAAGTTAACCTTGGGAATGATTTCCCCTGAGTCTGATGAAGCGATCGAAGCTGCTATGATGTTCGCTGCTACCATGTTAGTGCTTGAACGCATGCAGTTCATGATTTCCTTTGCTGCTACGTTTGCCATCGGTGAAACAGGTAGCTTTATGCCTATCGTGGATACTGTACAGAAAATCATGACGGATGAGTACACGATCCATATTCCTGTAGGCAAGTATGTGATCCGTAACGAACTGACCATTGATCGTTCAAAGAAAGCCATTGATCGTATTTGGCCTGCTGTGCAAGATATGATCTTTGAAGTTCTGAAAGCAGAAGTTCATTGGAACTATAACCATTTGTTTGCAGATGGTAAAGAACTTGCAGGTATCCGACCAAGGATGTTCGAAGATTGGGCTTTGTTTGCGGCTAACGATATCTTTGAAACCTTTGGACGACCTAATCCTTTGCGCATTGTTAATAAGAATCCTTTGTTCTATATGAACGATTGGGTCGATATCAATAAGAACCAAGGATCGCCTCAAGAAATCCGTCGAGGAAATTATCTTCTCGGTGGCGTAGTTCAAGGTGATACTTCTGAAGTGATTAACATCGACGATATCTAAATGGAGTCAATATGACTGAAGTTATTAAAACTGTAGAAGAGAACGAACTGAGCGACGATTACAAAGCTTTTCGATCTAAGGTACAAGCGTTCCTAGAAGAAAAGCAATCTGAAATTGGAAGTGCGCATGTTTCTATTACGACTGAAGACAGTCAAGGTATGAAATCTTCATTTGCTATCTCTGTAAAGAAACAAGACAAGTACAGCATCTATGTCTGGAACTTTCCAAATAAAGCTCCTGAATTTAAAGAAACCTTGACAGAAGCTCCTTCAAACGAGTATCTTTACTCTTTGATTGAAGCTTAAAGCTTTAAGATCTTAAATATATATCCACAGACTCCTTAATGGAGTCTGTGGAATATTTAAGTACTTTGTCATTTTTATGAGTGGCACACTTTATAAACTTTTTATTCACTGTCGCCGTCTCCTTTTATCAATACCCATAAACCGAAAGTAGCTACCATGAAACACCAAGAATTCATTTTTGCAGTATCCTCTTCTTTGTTTCAAGACGTGGAAGGATTTGTAACAAAGTTCTCATTTGAAGAAGTAATCAAAAAGATAC
>JACCEA012421619.1_pt1 | contig 13295 bp, 16 predicted proteins | sample 7449851 | NCBI WGS metagenome assembly JACCEA01 (sample SAMN15323453, study PRJNA562643) | freshwater metagenome | isolation source: river surface water | place: USA:Blue River Watershed | collected 2017-08-18 | reverse complement strand
TTGGGTGATTACCCATGTGCTCAACTCCGCCTGCAATGCCAACGTCATAAGCGCCCATGGCAATTGATCCGGCGATTGTTGTCATCGCAGTTAATGCACCTGCACACCAGCGATCAATTGAATAACCAGGTACGGAATTAGGAAGTCCTGCAAGAAGTGTTGCGCTTCGACCAATGTTCATTCCTTGGTCACCGCTCTGTGTTGCAGCTGCAATCGCAACGTCATCTATGTCAGTTGGCGCAATCTTTGGATTTCGCTCTAACAGACCACGCATTGCGCGAACGATTAAGTCATCGGCGCGAGTACCGGCATATAAACTTCCGGCTTTTCCAAATGGAGTGCGGACTGCATCTACTAAAACGACTGAACGTGACATCTAAAACTTCTCTCTATGAGCTCCTGTAGTAGGTGCCCCTAGGTTACTGGTCAGTAGCCAGAAGTAAAAGAATTGATCTCATCACTCAGCAGCAGGTTCAGCCGTTTCGACAACTGGAACTTCACGTGGTTCTCGCTCAAGCAGAGCGGCGGCGACGAGTGGGGCCACCACTTCAACCTGCCACTGGCGTGCACCGAGATTGAGCATTGCCTCACACACAGCGTCGACATTGAGGTTTTGTAGTGAATCAGCAGGAGGCGCCCAGCAGAGGCGGCGGATGATTTCTGGAGAGATTAAGTTTTCTGCAGGGATAGATAACTCTTGTGCCACGGTTTCAACAGCAAAGCGTGCGTGAGTAAGCGGCGCGTATTTATCAGCGAATCTTTCCCGCCATAACTTAAGTGGAGGCAATGTATCCGCGCCAGATTTCATTGGCGGCCATTGATCTTCAGGAGTATTGAGCGCAGCTTCTGTTGCAGATAACCATGTAGACATATTCTCGAGCCATCGCGCTCGCATGCCAATTGGACGCAAGGCTTTTTCTGCGTCCTTTTTATTCAGTGGTTTGTGAATTGCAAACTCAATAATTGCAGCGTCATTTAACAATTTGCCACTTGAAACATCAGCTGCTCGCGCAATCTCATCTCGTGCATGCCATAAGTTCTTGATAACAACTAGCTGATCTCGTTTTTTAATCTTATGCATTCCGGATGTGCGTCGCCAAGGATCAATGCGTGGGGGAGCAGGTGGTGCAATCAAGATTGATTCAAATTCGGCTTCAGCCCACTTCCATTTATTAGATGCGTTAAGGAGTTCATAAATCTTTTGTCGCAATTCGATGAGTAATTCGACATCTAAAGCAGCGTAGTTGAGCCACTCCTTAGGAAGTGGTCGAGTGGACCAATCAACGGCTGAATGCTCTTTCGCAAGTGTTACGCCCATTAAGGATTCAAGAAGTGGTCCCAAACCAACTCGCGGCAATCCAGCGATTCGGCCACCTAATTCTGTATCAAATAAGCGAGAAGGATTTAATCCAACTTCTCTCAAGCAAGGTAAATCTTGCGTACTGGCGTGCAAAATGACTTCATCCGTATTGAGTAAATCATTGAGTTTTACAAAGAGCTCGTGGCCTGGACCAAATGCAATTGGATCAATGAGATGGAGTCCACCGTTGGTTCGTTTGATTTGTATTAGATATGCACGAGCACTGTATTTGTAACCTGAAGCCCGTTCAGCATCAACAGCAAATGGGCCGTCACCTTTTCTTAATTGATCAAGAGCGGATTCGAATTTTTCAGATGTTTCAATAACATCTGGCACGCCTTGCGCAGGCGCCAATAGGGGAACAGCAGCTGGAACCTCTGGCGTCGTTTCGCTCATAACTATTTACGTTTGGCTGATGTAATTGCAGATACGCCTTCTGGGATAGGTGGCAAACCAGAAACCTCTGCAATTAAATTACACCAGCCTTCAATATGTTTCATTAAATCGCGTGGGTCGGCAACGATTGGACTCCACGAAGCGCGAATCTCCATTTCAGATTCATCGTGACGTGGAGAAAGTTTTCCAAAAGACGCACTAGAAACACGTGTAACTGTTCCACTTGGTGCATTAAATTCGCATCCCGCATTAGTGATTGATTCGAGGAACCAACTCCAGCCCACCTCGGGCAAAAGTGGATCCTCCTGCATAACAAGATCAACATCTGCTCGCACAAAAGTTACGCAGCGGAATTCACCTTCCCAGGTGTCCTGCCCACCTGGCTCATGTAAGAGCACGAAGCGACCGGATGCAATTTCATCTTCAGCATCACCCATCAAGCCATTGCTTACATCAGCTGAAAAGGCGAAAGAATATGCAGCGAGTTTTTGAGGAGCTGGAACTTCTTCGAGAATAATCTCTGACCGTGGAGTAACTGATCGCAAATGATCAATCAACTTATCAAATTCAAATGATTCCACTGGCTAACTCTAAATCGCACAATCCCGATCGCGTGGGAGGCAGGGCTGTACTCTGCGTCAATGGGTTCAATACTGGCACTCTTGTCGAGCGCCCTATGGGGAGCAGCTGATTTCTTCGGCGGAAAATTAAGTAAGAAATATGCTCCGATTGTCGTGCTTGGCATGACACAAGCAATTGGTTTGTTTTTTGGAATTACATTGGTGTTGTTAAGTGGTGAGTTGTTTAGATCCGATCCACCAAATGCATTTGGAGAAGGTGGATATTTCTTTGCTGGGGCTATTGCAGGTGTAATGGGTTACATAGGTTTAATTTGTCTCTACGCAGGCTTATCAACTGGACGAATGGGAGTTGTTTCTCCAATAAGTGCATTGAGTGCCGTAATTCCCTTAACTGTTGCACTTGTATCTGGTGAAGTATTAACAAGGGCACAAGGTATTGGTGTCATCATTGCACTTGCTGGAGCATTTTGCGCAAGTGGCCCCGAGCTTTCTCAAGGTTTATCTCCTAAGCCACTTTTTCTCGCACTTGGTGCTGCAGCAGGTTTTGGAACTGCTTTAACTTTTATGTCAATAGGCTCAGAGTCAAGTGCACTCATGACTATGGTCATGATGAGGGCCACTACATTTATTTTTACAATCGCACTAGTAATCAAATTTCGAACCCTTGGAAAATTTGAAAAATCAGAGTTTCCGATTTTAATTTTTATCGGAGTCTCTGACTTTCTAGCAAACCTACTTCTCGGAGCAGCAACTAATTTTGGTTTAGTTTCACTCGTAATGGTTCTAGGATCCCTCTATCCTGTTGTGACCGCTCTGTTGGCATTTAAGTTTTTAAACGAGCGCTTACATAAAGTTCAATACGTGGGAGTAGCTTTAGCTGTTGCTGGAGTTGCTCTTATTTCAGCTTCTTAAACTCTGCAGAATAGAAGGTTGTGTCGGAAACTATTTTCTTAGAAACGCTTTGGGCTAAAGATAAAAACTTTTTGTAGTCGAAGATATCCGCTCCACCCGTTGCTGTTGTAACGCTAAGTTCGAGCACATCAACTAGATTCTCTTCAAGTAGGTAAGAAATAAAGGAAGCACCCCCTTCAATAAGAATGTTGTCGCCGAACTCCTGGCGCGCTTTCTTCAAGGCATCTTTAGGATCGAGATTCCAGACATGAGCAGTGGGCAGATTTGGATGCCCCTGTCTTGAAACTATGACAAGTGGCACCGGAGTTTTTAAATATGGTTCATTGCGAGCGGTGTTTCCACCAATGATGATGCAATCGACAAGACGGCGCCGTTGCAGGAAAGTGGCCCTGTCGGCAGCTGAGGTAACCTCCGTTGAAGAGCCACCGATAGAGCTGGAGCCATCAGCGCCTACAACGATTGTGGCAATGATGCTCACGCCGGACTCCTTAATCTTGATAAAAAAATGTCAGTCCCTATCTTTATCGTAAGGCTCATGATCATTGACTGCGATACATGCATAAAAAAAGATATCGATTGTTCAGAGTGCGTCGTCTCATTCTTCATTGGTGCACCCAAAAAATCGGAGATATCGCCACAGGTCCACTGCGCAATCACTCTGCTGGCATCACGAGAGATAAGCAAAGAGCTCAAATTTGAGCCAGCAGCGCATGAGGCTCAAACGGGATAATCACCCAGCTAATTCGCTCGTTCTGCGGAATTTCTCAGGCTCGTAGGCGCGTTTGAAGTTGAGGCGTGCTCTTCAGACAGGTTAACCTCGTAACCATGTATTTAAAGGGCAAGAGAGCGACAATCATTGGTGGGCTTACTGGCGCACTAATTTCATCGCTACTCCTTGCCCCAGAAGCGCAGGGCGCTCCCACTCTGGCCGAAATTCAAGCCAAGGTTCGCCAACTCGAAGAGGATGCAACAGCTGCAGCCGAAGGCGCCCAGGAAGCAAAAGTTAAGTTGGCTTCTCTGACCCGGACCCTCACAGGCATTAAACAAAAAGCGGCCGTACAAGGCCAAAACGTCTCCGAACTATCAAAATCTCTCGGATCAATTGCAATTGATCAATACAAAAATGGTGGTCTAAGTCAGAGCCTCGAACTTCTCTTTTCATCTGACCCAACTCTCTATTTATCAGCCGCAGGTTCCCTCGACGCGCTGACTCGTCGCAAATCAATTCAGCTAAATAAGTTTGAAGCCGCCGAACAACGACTTAATGCAACGACGCTGACAGTTGCCGACAAAGTTGCACTGATTGCAGCAGCTCAAAAGAAGTATCAAGCGCAAGCGCGGTTGGCTCAATCAAAATTAGAAGAAGCAGAGAGATTACTAGCGCAACTGAAGAAAGAAGATAGAGAACGTCTGGCTCGTCTTGCGCAAGAACAAGAAGACGCGGATCAGAAATCTTCATTAGCAGCAGCCAAGAGTGCAAGTGGTGTTTCAGGTCGAGCAGGTGTTGCTTTGAAGTATGCACTCAAGCAAATCGGAGACAGATATGTCTTCGGTGCAGCAGGAATGACAACATGGGATTGCTCAGGCCTAACAATGCGAGCATTTCAATCAGCTGGTGTATCTCTTCCACACTCATCGGCAGCACAGTTTCGTTACGGAAAATCTGTCGCTAGATCAAATCTGCGTGCGGGCGATTTAGTATTCTTTGGAACACCAATTTCCCACGTAGGAATTTATCTGGGTGGTGGCAAGATGGTTCACGCTCCTCGATCAGGATCACGAGTGAAAGTAGCGACTATGGATATGGGTCGTAAAAAATTTAGAGGTGGAAAACGTTTATAAGAAAATTCTCCTGGTTACAAATGATTTTGGGCCACGCACTGGAGGAATCGAAACTTTTGTAATTGGTTTATTGGAGAGAATTACCGGCCACGAAGTCACAGTCTTTACATCCCAGCAAGGCGAGACCTCGGAGTATGACCAGCAGTGGCTTGATAAATTCGGTGTCAGAGTTATCCGTGATCGAAGCAAGATTTTGCTCCCATCATGGCGCGTCACACGAGCCGTAAAGAAAGTTGTTGCATCACACAACATTGAAATCGTTGTATTCGGCGCCGCAGCACCGCTAGCACTCATGAGCTCTGCTCTACGTAAATCAGGAGTCAAGAAGATAATTGCACTGACTCATGGACATGAAGTCTGGTGGGCGAAGATTTTCCCTTTCAACCTCGCAATTAAAAGAATTGGCAAAGGCGTCGATCACCTTACTTATCTAGGAGAATTCACTCGTCAGGCAATCTCTAAAGCCTTAACAGATAAAAGCGCTAAAGAAATGGTCAAAATCGCACCGGGTATAGATACTGCCCACTTTATTCCGCAACCAGATGGAATGCAGAAAAGAAAAGAGTTGGGTCTTCAAGATAAGAAGATAATCATTAGCGTTGGCCGGCTTGTGCATCGAAAAGGACAGGACAAGCTCATAGAAGCTATGCCGGAAGTCTTGCGAAAAATACCAAATGCTCATCTTCTTATTGTGGGAGAGGGGCCTTACAAAAATCACTTAGAAAAACTTGTTAATAAGTTGTCGCTCAAAGAAAACATAACTTTTGCGGGTCGAATCATGTATGACAGATTGCCTAGTTATTTATCTGCTGCTGATCTTTTTGCGATGCCATCTCGATCAAGATTTTTTGGATTAGAGGTTGAAGGATTAGGAATTGTGTACTTAGAAGCAAGTGCTTGTGGAATTCCAGTCTTAGCTGGCAATTCTGGGGGAGCACCCGATGCGGTGCTGGAGGGCGTTACAGGTTTCTGCGTAGATGGAACTAACGTCGCCGAAATTGCATCAGCTGTTATTGAAATATGCAGTGACGCCGAACGCGCATCTCATATGGGTGCGGCTGGACGCAATTGGATAGTCGATCGATGGCGTTGGGATATTTGGTCAAAGGAGTTTAACGAGCTATTAGTTCGTTAAGAGACCGATTTTCTTAGCTGCAATGATTGCCTGAATTCTATTTTTTGAATCTAGTTTTCTATAAATGGATGCCAAATGAGTTTTAACTGTTGCTTGAGTAATAAATAATTCAAGGCCAATGTCATTGGCGCTTAATCCGCCTGAGAGTTTTTCAAGAACCTGTAATTCGCGCATAGTCAGATTGTTCGCTTCGTGATCTTTCTTCATCGCTCGTGAAATTCCTTGTGCGCTAAAAGATAGGGGAGCGATGTTGGAGTGTTCGATTGCCGATATCAGCTCTGCCAGAGGCGCACTTTTCTCAATAAAAGCACTTGCACCAGATTTCATCACAGTTAATAGAAAATCTTGAGCAGGATTGAGAGTGAGAACGACAATGCCGATTCGATCTGAAATTGAGCGAGCCCACCGAACTATTTCTAAACCATTTCCATCAGGTAATGAGAGATCTACAACAATCACTTGCGGATTTGTATGAGCTATTTGTGCTCGAGCTTCCGACACTGAACTTGCTTCACCAACACAAACATGGCCCGCTCTTGAAAGCGCAAGCTTAATTCCAGCACGGACGCTTTCGTGATCATCAATTACTAGTACAGAGAGTTGTTGCTTCATGCAGGAATTGAAATAAAGTAATTTGTTCCTAAGTTGTCACTTGCCACGATGAGCTCACTTTCGATAGATAAACAGCGCTCCTGAATTCCACGTGTTCCGAAACCAGAGGCAATGAGAGGATCGATTCCCTTTCCGTTATCTCGAAACGTATATGTACTTCCATTCTCACTTTTTTCAATCGTTATTTCTATAACGCTAGCCCCAGAGTGCTTTATTGAATTTCGCAGTAATTCTCGTGAGATAGCAAGAATTTGTTCGGAAACGTTCTCGGTGAATGTGCAATCTTCTTCAGTCAGCCTTAGTTCAATTGAGCTTTTGGACTCGGCCAATAAAGCGCGGAGTGAGCTTTCTAGTGTCCCTGCATCCGAAGTGCGCAGATTAAACATTTCTTTACGCACTCGCTCAATCATCGATGAGACAGAAAATATCAAGTTACGAAGTTCGACTCTCGTACTGGCAGGCGTATCCGCATCCGCCAGTAAGAGGTCGAGTGAGTATGAAAGCGCAACTAAATCTTGTGCGATTCCATCATGTAACTCTTGAGCGATTTTTATTCGCTCAGGTTGCGTCAATTACTTTTCAAAGAGGGCAGCAATTTCGGCTGCGAATTCTTTTCCAATCACATGGCGCTTCAATGAGAGTTTGGCAGTGAGCTGTCCACCGGCAATGGTGAAATCAGTTGGCAAAATCGTGAACTTACGAATCGACTCCGCTTTACTTACAGCTTTGTTTGCTTCATCAACTGCAGTTTGGATTACAGAAATCAGATCTGGATCATTAGCAAGGTCTGCTAAAGATGCACCATCTTTCTTATTTGCAGTTATCCAAGATTTGAGTGCATCTTGATCGATTGTGATTAGTGAAGCAATAAATGGTTGGTTATCTCCAACGACCATGCACTGACTAATTAGTGGGTGAGCACGCAATCTATCTTCAAGGACAGCAGGTGCAACATTTTTTCCACCTGCAGTAACAATGAGTTCTTTTTTGCGGCCAACGATGTAAAGGAATCCTTCATCATCTAACTTGCCAAGGTCTCCGGAGTGAAACCAGCGTTCCCCAGAAAAGACTTCCGCGTTTGCTGCATCATTCTTCCAGTATCCCTGCATGACAATTGGTCCTTTAATAAGAACTTCGCCATCTTCAGCGATTTTAATTGTTGTACCTGGAATTGGGAGTCCGACAGAGCCCACCTTGATTCTGTTGGTGAGATTAAGTGTTGCACCTGCCGTTGTTTCCGTTAGTCCATAACCTTCAAGAATTGTTATGCCTGCACCGCGGTAGAAGTGACCAAGTCGTTCGCCAAGAGGCGCTCCACCAGAAATGGCAGCTTCAACTCGTCCACCTAATCCGGTGCGAATCTTTGAATAGACAAGCTTGTCGAACAAGCCATGCTTTAGGCGAAGTGAAGTAGAGATCTTTCCACTCTCAATTCCTCGGCTGTATTCGATTGCAATTTCCGCTGCTTTTCTAAAGATTTTACCCTTGCCAGCAGCTTCTGCTTTTGCTTCAGCGCCGTTGTAAACCTTTTCAAAAATACGTGGCACTGCAAGTACGAATGTTGGCTTAAATGATGCAAGATCAAATGGCAAACGACCAACAGGATCACTGCAGTGTGCCAAGTGCAAACCTGCAGCAACAGAACCGATTTGAACCATGCGACCAAATACGTGCGCAACTGGCAAGAATAGAAGAGTTGAACCACCAGGCTTTAAGAAGAGATCATTTGCAGCCTGTACAACGTTTCCACACTCAGACAAGAAGTTTGCGTGCGTAAGCTGAACACCCTTTGGCTTACCTGTTGTTCCGGATGTATAAATAAGGGTTGCTAGTGTTTCAGGAAGCAGAGAATTTCTACGCTTTTCGATCTCTTCATCACTAACAGATTTACCGTCGTACTCAAGAGTTGCCAGCACATTCTCAGTCATCGTCCACATATGTTTTGTATGAGCAGGTTGGACTGTCTTTACTAAGTCTCGCAGTGCTGGTGTCTCAACAATAATTGCAACAGAGCCTGAGTCACTGAGAATCCACTCAATTTGTTCGGCAGAAGATGTGTCATAAATTGGAACGACACACCCACCCGCATACCAAATTGCGAAATCTAAAATCGTCCATTCATAGCGAGTGCGCGACATAATTGCTACGCGATCACCAATATTGATGCCTGCAGCAACTAATCCTTTCGCAGTAGCTCGAACTTCAGCTTCAAATTCTTTTGCAGTGACGCTCTGCCAACCGTCTCCAAGTGGACGTGAAAGCATGATGCGTTCAGGTTCAAACCAAGCGCGTTCAGATACAAGGTTTGTAAGGTTTCCAGCGGTGGCATTGGGCACGATGGCCGGGATTGAGATCTCGTTCATGTGGCTAACGCTAGCGCGCCTGGGTAATTTTGTGGAAGTAGGGTTACTTACCGGTAGCCTGTGCCCATGAGCGAATTAAGCACTTCAACAATCACCATTGATGCACCAATTGATGCGGTCCGAGCCATCCTCTTCGACCTCGCGTCCTATCCGACCTGGTCAACTGCGATTAAGAGCGCAGAAGTTAAGGAAACCGATGATCAAGGTCGAGCAACGAGTGTCAAAGTTTCTATTGATGCCGGCATGATGAAGGATCGCGTGCTCCTCAATTACGACTGGTCGGCAGCGCCGGATCGCCTTGAATTTTCACTGGAGGACGCCGACCTTCTCACCGCGATGAATGGTGCATACATAACCAAAGCAATTGATGCAGATACGACTTCAGTCACATACGAACTAGGCGTTGAAGTATCAATGCCAATTCCAGCGATGATGCGCACAAAGGCTGAAAAAGCGACTATCGATCAAGCCCTCGCTCAACTCAAAGAACACGCCGAAAACTAACTCTCGCATCCAGAACCTATGTCACTAACTATTGGAATTGATGTAGGTGGAACCAAACTTTTAGGTGGAGTTGTAGATGCTGAAGGAAATGTTCTTACGCACATCCGAAGTGAAACTCCGCGCGAAGGCGGTCGCAAACTTACTCAGAGGATTGCTGACCTTGCCAAAGAGTTAATTGCAGATCATTCGATTCAAGCAGTTGGATTATCAGCTGCTGGTTTTGTCTCTTCAGATCGAAAAACAATGCTTGCGGCCCCCAACATTGCAGATTGGAATGGCGTCAATCTCGATAAAGAACTGCATGAACTAATTGGCTTGCCAGTCATCATTGAAAACGATGCCAATGCAGCTGCATGGGGAGAAGCAAAATTTGGAGCAGGTAAGAATCAAGATCACGTTATGTTACTTACCATCGGAACAGGTATTGGCGGCGGATTAGTTGTTAATGGCGATCTTCATCGTGGGGCATTTGGAGTTGCTGCAGAGTTTGGGCACTTGCGCGTAGTCCCTGAAGGACATTTGTGTGGATGCGGTGCACGTGGATGTTTTGAACAGTACGCATCCGGTAATGCATTGCTGCGTCATGCGCGTGAAGCAATTGCAGCTAGTCCCGAGCTTGCGCGAAATTTACTGGCTCGCGGTGATGGAAGCGTTAATGGTTTAACCGGAAGCGCAGTGACAGATGCGGCTCGCGAAGGCGATCCCGTGGCACTTGCAGCGTTTAATACAACTGCGCAATGGTTAGGTGCAGGCATTGCATCGCTAAGCGTAGTTCTTGATCCTCGTTGCGTAATCATCGGCGGGGGAGTAATTGATGCAGGAGACATATTGCTTAAACCAACACGCGAAGCGGTCGCAAGATATATGCCTTTTGCTGGCAAACATCCGTATCCAGAAATCATTTCTGCAGCCCTTGGAAATAAAGCCGGCCTTATTGGAGTATCTGACTTAGCTAGACGCTAATTACAACTCGACGCCATCATCTCGATTATTTTCATGTCGTAACCAACGTTTAATTGCTAGTCGGGCACTCTGAAAAAAACTTCGCACACCCGGCCACGTTGGATTTGGTTGCTCAAAATGATTCTCATCTAGCGAAGATGCTTGATCCAAATCATCTAAATATGTATTCGGGGTTGATTCATCCAGAGATAAACCAGCAACCATCGATTCAAACTCCGAGTTGATGAGATCCATCTCATCATCGCTTGGATCCTTTGGTGTTGGGGTATCGCTCACGCTCAAATAGTGGCACAGTGGCAGGTATCCACTAAATTAGGAGCAGACATTTCTAGTGGATTTCCAGCGGAGTTACGGGAGGAGCGCAGCGAAGATGAATGTGAACAATCTTCCATACGGCGTTCTGCGTGCATTCCTGACTCCATTTTTAATGCTGGCTTTTCGTCCAAAAGTTAAAGGTCTACGAAATGTTCCGGCTAATGGCCCAGTAATCATCGCCAGCAATCACTTATCTTTTAGTGATTCGATTTTCATGCCTCTTGTTGTTCCACGCAAAGTAACTTTTCTCGCTAAATCTGAGTACTTCACCTCTCCTGGACCGAAGGGCTTAATTAAGAAGTTAACTTTTATTGCATTGGGGCAAGTCCCAGTTGATCGCTCTGGTGGACGTCGCAGCGAAGCTGCCTTAATCACGGGGTTACAGGTTTTGGCTAAGAATGAATGCTTAGGAATTTATCCCGAAGGTACTCGCTCGCCAGATGGTCGCTTATACAAAGGAAGAACAGGAATAGCTCGTATCGCAATTGAATCTGGCGCACCAATTATTCCTGTAGCGATGTTTAATACAGAGAAGATTCAACCAACCGGAAAAGTTATTCCAAAGATTATGCGCGTGAAGATGGTCTTTGGCGAGCCGATGTACTTCGAAGGTGACCCATCTGATTTACTGCATTTGCGTGATGTGACTGATCAAATTATGAAAAAGATTCAAGAGCTATCTGGCCAGGAGTACGTAGATATCTATGCGAGTCGCAGAAAAGATGAACTAAGGGATGAATCAGAGGATTAACTCTCTAATGCGCTTCGCTGCACAAGATAGTTACAGGTTGGACACTTTGGTCCGGCATCAGGAAAGTCACCTTCTAAGACGTTAATTAAATCTTCAATAAGAGCCATGAATTGTGCTTCATCGCGCTCGACGGGTAAGTAATGCTGTGCGGCAAAAAAACCTTGCTTCTCTTTAATGTCAAAAGCAGCATTTGGATTCCAAACAAGTAATCCCATTGTCGCAACGCTGACGGCATTACCCTGTAATGGATTTTCAAGTGAGTGCGCGTATGCTTCTAATTGCGGCGCGTAAAACTCCCCGTTATCGCGAGAGCTATCTGAAACTTTGCAATCAATAAGCGCAACGGTGCCATCCTCATTGGAAGCAACCAAGTCATACTTTCCGCGAATATGCCATCTGGTTTCAAAACCATTGATTTTCATCGGTTTGCTCTTTACCCAGCCACCCCACTGTGTAACTTTTCCTGGTCTAAGCGATGGGTCGATATCTTGCATCGAAGCACCGCGAAAATGCGTCTCCTGTAAATCCGCCAAGGTGCCTACCAATGGAAATGCTCCAGGCATTGTTACTTTGAACCAGTACTTAATCCATAAACATCTTTTGCATGTAGATAGACCAAAAGTCAGATCAGAGGGTGAGATAAATTCGGTAGCAGGTGCTGCTGGCTTTTTCATGAATCTATCTTCTCGCTAAGCACTGACAATTGCAGAGATTAGAACTGAAATTCCAAGAATTATCATCACGATTCCACCTGTTGACCGTAGTTTCTCTAATCTCTTCGCATCGGTTGCCAACCATTGACGCGCAGTACCAGCCAACAAGCCCCATGTTCCATCTGAGAAAAACGCCAAAATTGAAAAAACTGCTCCAAGGAGAATTAATTGAAGTGCCACGCTGCCTTTTTCGCGATCCACAAATTGTGGCAACACCGCCGCATAAAAAACTAAGCCTTTTGGATTGAGTGCACCGACCCAAAATCCATCTCGCATAGAACGCGCAATACCTGGTGCGATGTCTCCTTGGTTTCGCATATCTTCGGCGTGAACTTTTCTCTGTCGTATCGCTTCAACACCTAAGTACATGAGGTACAAACCGCCGCCCCATTGAATTGCAGCGTATGCGAGATCTGATCTTTGGAGAATTGGACCTAGTCCGACTGCCACGAGTGTTGATAGCGCAAATGCGCCTGTGACATTTCCAGCAACTGTAAAGACTGCGGTTTTTCTGCCCCATGCAATAGCTCGGGCAATAACAAATAAAACACTTGGACCTGGCGCCAAGATGATTACCATCGCGGCCACGATGTATTCAGGTAGCCGCGATGGAATCACCATAGCTTTATCTTACTTACTTGCGTGAATTGGAGAGTGCAGTTAACACACGGTGACCAACAACTGCAACCAAAGTTGCGTTAATGATTCCGTTGAATGTGTAATCACCTTGAGTCCAAGAGATATCTGCGATACCGATGATTAGAGCAGAACCTGCGATCAAGAGATTAGTTGAGTTAGCGAAATCAACTCGACTATCAATCCAGATACGCGCGCCCAGAACGCCAATC
>JACCEA011766259.1_pt1 | contig 13298 bp, 7 predicted proteins | sample 7449851 | NCBI WGS metagenome assembly JACCEA01 (sample SAMN15323453, study PRJNA562643) | freshwater metagenome | isolation source: river surface water | place: USA:Blue River Watershed | collected 2017-08-18 | reverse complement strand
GTCTAACTACAAGGCCAATTATGCTAAGCAACCAGCTGGTTCAGATGAGATCTTGGCTCAACTTGAGAAGGATATTGCTGCTATTGCACAAGCACCAGTTGTTGATGGTAAGGGTGGCAACGTTTACGTCACTCATCCAATGATCGTTTAAGACTATTTGAAGTGCACAAAATAAGATGTGCTCACAGCTTGAACTGGCGGGAAAGTGTCACGTCAATATTTGTAGCTATAGTGATTGTTTCAAATTATAGCGTTTTATGATAATGATTGCGATAGATATTTGAAAGATCTAAGATAATCCCAAGATGATGTTATAGTTGGTTACACGTGGGGTTGATTTGTTTGACAAAGTTTATCTACATATAACATTGATTATTTAAGCAGTCAACAAGCATGCTCCACCAGCCTCCTTAATCTTCTTCTCGGCATCCTTACTGAAGAACTTAGCCTTGACAACAAGTGGAACCTTTGGAAGAACACCCTTGCCCAAAACCTTGAAGTAACCCAACTTTGTAACATCGAGAACTGGGGTCAACTCAGCACCAGCCTTGGTCTTTTCGTAGACACCTTCTGGCAACAGAGACCACAAACGGTCAACGTTGACAGTTGGGCAGAAGGACAAGTTTCTCTTGAGGTGGAAGGATCTCATACCGACCTACAACAACACAAACATAAACGACTGCAGTGATATCAATCACATCAGTCTCATCGGCACTTACCTTACCGAAGTAACCAGGATGGTACTTATCCATCAAGATTCTGTGGTGATGTTGACCACCGGCATTACCACGACCACCAGGGTGAGTACGATGCTTGCCGACACGACCGTGACCGGCGCACACGTGACCTCTCTTCTTTCTGTTGTGGTGCAATCTGGTTGGCTAAAAATGAAAGAAAAAAAAACACACACACACAAAAGCAAATTAATTATCTGACGTTAAAAATTGAGCAGATAGAAAACAAGATAATTTTCTTGGACAAGCTGTTGGTGATGAAAACCAATGGGTGCCGAAGTCATCAACCCATCGACACCCCTAGCCCGTCTAGAGCTCTAAATGATTTGAGACAGACTACTTACCATTGTTAAGGATAAAGCTTAGTCAAACTATGGGATATATTGTTGATACATCTTGGTTGTGGCAAAAAAGCGCCTGCTCTTTTTGTGTGGTTTTGAGCGATTTTCCAAATTAGCATAATTTTTCCATCAAATAAATCATAAAAACGTTTTTTCCGAATCTCGACTATTCTATTCTCAGGTTACTCAGTTTGTTAAAAATAAGTATACCATATTATGGTGACCACATTTCGCCAAACCCTACTGCCTTAGCAATTGGGAATTATACGATCCAGGATCTTTTTCTTTTTTTTTTAAATGAACATAATAAATTATTGCTAAATATGCATCATAATTGAATCAGCTTCATATTGATTCTCACAGTAAAGGTACTATGAAAAATATGCTTATAATAATCCGTCCACAAACAAACTCTGTTGTCAACAATAGGGCTTGGCACTGATAACTCATCAATAGATTCTTAAGTGAGCTCACTTAGGATATAATTTTCAGATATTTATATCAAGAGATATACTTGTAATGAAGTTTGTTGAGGTCTCGAAATTTTTCATTAAAATTTGATGACTTCAGGAATTTTAAGTAACATCATTATATTATCAAAAATTATAAAGAGAAAAGCGGCACTACAAATAAATAAAAATACAAAATTCATTTCACAATTCTAAATTGCGGTCAGGCTAATATTAATATTATAATACGAAAGAAAGTATTTCGATAAACATATTCGAAATTGGAAGTACGATATCACAGAAGAAAAATACCGCCGCCATTTCCACTATAACGTTGCCGTTCCTCAAGTCAGGAACCACAGCTCCATGCTTGTGTAAATTGGATCGTTCTGGACGTAATATGGATAACCTTCGTTGGCACAAGTATTGCATGACCACGTTGAACCACTCAAGACCAAAGGATCTGTATAGTAGCATTTAGAAGTATCAGATGGAGTGCCTTGATAACACGGAAACGATGAAGCGGCACTCGATGGAGGGATGATTGTACAGACAGTAGTGCAACCAGTGCAAGCAGTTGCGGTTGTTTCGACCCGTAAATGTGCTTCTGTTGCTGCTGCGCCTAAAGTAATCACTAGACCAATAAATGAAGAAAATCTTAACAAAAACATCCCAAATTGTCTTGAGTGTGCCAATAAAATACTACAAAATCTAATTGTATTCCAAATTGGATTATTTATTAAGGCCGAATAGTGAGTTGGTGCGCAGCAACAATTGAGCAGTTTTGTGATGCGACCCAGATCTGGGTTTTGCCAAGTATATTTGTTTACTGTATAACATACTTATATACAGTGTCCGACGGGGGTGAGTAGATTGGGAATATCTAGCTCCTTTTGATACAAGACAAAAATATATTCGAATTAAATGGTCAAGAGGGATTATGGATAGAGGTTTGGATTGATCTATCTCCTCTTTACATTATGATGCACCATGTATATACAAAAGATAATTTTAATACATAGTTATAATAATAGCGTGAGTTGATTTTTATATATATATAACATTTTGGTCGTGTTTCTTCTACATTTAGTCGCTGTGAGACATTGTTTACATAGTTATAATAATATCGTGAGTTGATTTTTATATATATATAACATTTTGGTCGTGTTTCTTCTACATTTAGTCGCTGTGAGACATTGTTTTACCCATTCCTGGTACTCTACTTTGAATCATGGTTAATGTACGCATTGAATTAACCATCGAGTCCTTTTTAGAATTCTGGGCAAACTCATTGGCCGCATTGATAGTGGCACGTCGCATGCTTTCCAGCTTACCTCTTTTGAGTGCAAGTAGAGAAGCAACCGAGCTGACTCGACTTGAAGCGTGACTCATAGCGGCATCATCATGAAAACTTTCACCAGCTTTGGACTCAAAGCCATCATGACTGGCATCGTCATTATGGTTGTTTGAGGCAACTGATTCGGTCGTTTTAGGTGGAGGGGGGTTATCATGGTCATATCGTAAGCGTTCTATAGGAACCACATGTTCAAACAAGTGGTGTATGTCAAAAATAATATAATTATTTACCCATAGCAGGCTGAGTAAGAAAGCCTTGTTCCTCTAAATCCATTAAGCGGTCATTTCTATCATTTGGAAGCAATTATTAATTAATTATCAGGTATGTGATGGCACACTCCTTACCGCATACGATTTGTTTTGCGTTCCGAATCTTCTACTCCATCTTCAAATCTTTCATCCACTATAACCTAATTTGCAAAAGATTATCAGTGGTGTAAACCAAAGAAACAATACTCCATACCCCTCCCAATCGTGGATCAATGCGCAGCTTTTTGTCAAATGGATCCCAATAGACGTTAGGCGCCATTGGAAACATAAGCAAATCATTAATATCCTCATCATCCATAATCAACGCCTCTGAAAAGGTTGTTGAGGCTGTTGCCAATGAGGACGTATCCATCCCAGCAATAGCAGTCACCATATTCACATTTTGCCTGTAGATCGGTCGTTTTTGCAGTTCTAAAGATTTCCTCACATATTTAAAGGTTTCAGGTGAAACCACATGCGCTTCAATTAGATGTGTGCATACAGAAGCATCTAAATTTTGAACAATTCTTAAATCAAACATAGATATCGAGTTTACTTGGGCTGTCAATTCAACAGTGATGCTGATTAACATGCCAGGTGCAATGCGATCTGGCAGATTAATGATGCGCAATAAATTCTTCTCATCATCTCGTGGATGTAGAGTTGCTCTTATCCTTATTGGCGATAAAGAGTTGTTTTGAATTGTGAATTTTAATGTATAGTAAAACCCGGAGGAGACGACTCCAAAGAACAAACGATCAGGGGAAATAGTTATAATTGGACCATCGTACATATTGCGATTGGTGCCAACTTGATGCCGGTCAACAGTGCTTGCTGTTCCAGTTCGTTGTGTTATATTCCAAGTGGTCATAATCCCATGTATTAGAACTTCGCTATAAAATATTGATAATTACATAATAATACCCACCGCTGCGTTGGGCGGGGCCGCATGATGAAACGGTTTTGGGTTTCGAGCAATTTGTGATTCCGATTTGCTTGCCAAATTAGGAGAAAATTTACCAAGGCTTTATTTCTTTCTTTTGGTCACCACAGTGCTCAGAGTTATTTGGTATTGTACATAATTTCAAATTACTGCTCTTAAAATTTCTATGAGCAACGCATAACACATTTTCCCATTGAAAGTAATTGTGAATGCAGTTCAACAAGACATACTTCAGATATAAAACAAAATATTCACACTCAATATGACCCACAATGGTTGAGGAGTTTTCCATAATCCACGAAGAGTAATCTCATCGACATCAAATGAACTTAGTTGTTAGATGGATTTTGCGGATTATGCTTCAACAAGTATGCAGCTAGCCATTCAACAGGGTTCGGTGGCCTTTCCTTCACCAATGCTGACATACCGTCAAGCAATAGTGGTACTACAGTCTGATCCAGATACGCACGAATTGGCAGTGCTTGCAAATTAAGTTTCTCTTGGGCTGCTTCGAGGTCTTTTTCTGCTTCTTGTAGCTGAAAGTAACAATAAACGGATGTATATCCGCGGTGGGAAAAGTTCAACTTACTTCTCTGGTATTTTGTGCTGGCTTGACATCAACCTGCTGCTCATTGGTATCCATCTAAATGATATTACAATAATCGATAAGGTTTGAAGTGATGGAAAATGAAACACCACATCAGCTGATGATGTGGTCATTTGACAACTTACTTCTTGTTGCTCGTCGGCCATTTTGTACGGATGGAATTGTAAATTTAACAAAAGAGTGACTTATCAAATAATATGAACAGGCGAATGTGGTATATGAGTATGGTATGTGGCATGAATCCATGAATAAAAAGGCTATATTCATAGTAAAGTATTGTTTTCCATTCAAAAAAAAAAAGAAAATCAATAAAACGCTTCATGTAATTTTCGAGATATATTGCGGATAAAAGGAGGAGAATTGAAATTTGGTCTGTGGTAGAAAATTGCTTCCAAAAAATACCAACAATATAATAAAATATCACAAAAAAATTTTGTACAATAACAGATATTTTCATTTCTTCTTCATCATCCCATGAACAAACGCCAAAAAACTTCCCAATCAGGCAAACGATTCAATGAGGATGTTGTTGTCAACAACAGTCATTTGGCGAAAAAGAAAGCAACTGCTACTGCGGATGTTAATGTGAATGATCCATCCAGCTACAGTTCTAAAAAATACTGGGATGATCGCTATAGGGAAAAGAATATTGAACACGAATGGTATTACTCATTTGACATTCTCGAGCCTATTCTCATTGAAGCAAGAAAATTCACTCGACATGATAAAGTGCTGGAATTAGGATGTGGAGATAGACCATTGATCCAAGACTTCAAGAAGTTTAATGTTCAATCGTCTTCTCTCTTTGCCATTGACTTCTCGGAATCTGTTATTGCTGATTTGAAATGTGTAGAAACGTATGCTGGCATTCACTTCGAAAGCATGGATGCTCGCAATTTGTCCTTCGCAGACGAAACTTTCAGTTTCATCATTGAGAAGGGAACAATTGATGCCATGCTCTCAGCTAAAAAGCAAAGTGAGGGATTGAAAAATGCCTTCAAATTGGTTGAGCAAGCGATTCGAACTTTAACGAAGGATGGTGTATTCGTCATCATATCGCATATTAGAGTAGATTCCGACGAGTTCGAGCTCTTCATGGATGATGTGATAATACCAGGTTTGGAGAACAAATCTGGTGTTCACTGGGATATAACTGTACATTCTGTAAAGGAGCAAGGCGAGGAGAATGAGAATGGTGAGCTTGAAGCAAAGTTTGGCACGGTTTATGTTATCACTGCTAAACCACGAAAGTCTACGAGAGGCGTTGGTACGACGAAAGGAACAATTAGCTTTCAGGTAAAAGAATACAGCGACGATGAGGAAGGAGAAAATCTATGTATGCCATGTTCTAGGTAGAAATTTCATTCATAGTAAATTGAAAATGAAGAAGCATATTAAACACAACGAATCACTATACTTGATTCCCATCATTGGTTCTGGTTATCATCGATTTCTTTTTCACTGCCTTCTTATAATTCGACGGTAAATCGGCTTTGTCTATTCCATTTTCCCACATACCTGTCTTACGAGATTGCGCTGCTTTTTCCAGAACATTCCAGCGCTCAACCGAACCGTCATACTGGGCTCCACCTTGTCGATATACGGAAGCCAATCCTTTCTTCAGAAGTTCCTCAGATATATCTCTGTCGCTACGAAACCATGAAAGAAATCCACTGTCTCTGTACTTGACCAATCCAATCACTCGACCATACTGGTCTTTTGATAACAACTTTATGCGAGTTTGTTTATTCAGCAATTTTCTCTCTGCAAATTCCTTAGCTTCATTTGCAAATTTTTGACCCGGATTCCCTTGCTTTGCTGTTTCTGGTGTATCCACTGCAGCGATGCGAACCGTGATGGTGTAATCTTTTAGTGTCCCTTGAAAGTTGCTAGATCGGCTGTTTGCCATATGCCTTACTTTGTACGTATCCCCATCAACAACTTTTACAACAATTGCTTTGATCTCTCGTTTTTCTTTGAAAAATGTATCTGGGAGATCATTGATGGTATCATACTGTGTTGCAAACAAGCCATCCAAACCACATAGAGACAGCATTTTCAGCTTTAAGGATTCTCGTTTATAGTCTCTACGATGTTTGATATTCCAAAGTTGATGGAAAAAAGCATATCGATTTCCTTTCCCTTTTAGTGTCTTATTTTTCAATGGTCCACGTGGCTTTTGAATAACTCTTTCTGCTAAATTGTGAGGGATGAGTGGAATGAAAATAAATAATGAGTAGATGCTACATAGAAGCGCTAGTCGTCGTGAGAAGATCATGACAATTCCATTTGAAGGAATCACAATTTATCTGGTATGATAGAATCGAGTTGCTAAGGAACCGAGCTAACAATTCCAAATTTGGAAGACTTGATTTTGAAAAGCAGTGGGCCGTTGGCGCCTTGGCGCGGCGCATTGAATGCTCTGCGCTTGTGACCGCAGCCAGCAGAAGCAGGCAGCAGAGATGGCTCCGCACCAGTGGATGGGATCGCCAGAAAGCAGCACAACAACAGGAGCAGCAGCAGAGCACATCCGAAGCAACGGAACATTATTCCCATTTTGCTATTCTGCTCTTCGCCGCCGCGATGTATAACCTCTCTCTGCTCTAGCTAATATAAGCAGTATTTTGCAAGTGAATCTGCTGAAATTCAACATCAAAGCAAAACAAAACTCTTTCCAATTTCACGGATTATGGCTGTGAAATAAAATATGATCATGCAGCTTCAAATTTGCATACTGGTCATCATTTGTCTTCAAACCAGTTTCTCCACAGCAGATCAGTTGTACAATGTAATAGGAGACTTTCGACCATTGGATTGTATTGTGGAAGATTTACGATATCCCTTCCACAAAACACCTCATAAATTTCAAGAACTAGTTAAGAAATATGAAGGAGATAACTCTCCTGGGCGCTATATCATCGCAGGAAGTGATGCGGGCATGTCAAATCGCTTGCGTGCTTTGTTTGCATATTGCGCTATAGCTCATACCATTTATAACAAGGCGCAATTGCTATTTGTTTGGGATGTAAACGATGCTTGTCCAGGACATTTTTTATCAGTATTTCAACCTCTTCCCAATGTTACATTTATCTCGTCGATGGATAGAGAAAATTTTGCCAATCATGCCATGGCGGTATTCAATAATACTCGAGAGACATTCGATCAGATACTTTATGATCATGAAATGAATTTCTATATAAAGAAACGCTATTTTTTTGATTTGCAATTGGTTTACTACCGACTTTTGCAGCCAACTGTTGAAGTGGAAAATATTGTGAGTAGTTTTGTTATCGATCATGGCCTTTGTAATATGACTGCAGTTCATGTTCGTCGCACTGATCTATGGGATACATTAAGCCACCGCATTCGCACAGCCCAAGATGCATATTTTCGATGGCTGGATGAACACACGGAATCGAATTCTTCTATTTTCTTATTAACAGATAATCCACAGACTCAAAAAGACTTCTTTGCGAGATATGGATTGCCGAGGGTACTAGTCTATGCCAATATTACATCAGAGGATGACTTTCGAATAGCTACTCTCAATGAAAGCTCTGCTTCCCATGTGATGCCTCATAATGAGTTGCAGAAACGTAGAGAAATTGGACGGTTTCTGAAAAAGAGATACCGCTTTAACTTAGCTCAAGCGGGAGGTTCAGGAGTAGGGCAGTCAGGAGCACTGTTCTTGACAAGTAGTGCAATATCGGGTTCAATGAAAGGAACGAAGTCTAGAATCTCTACCGAGAAACGATTTACTGGATTGCAGCATGCAGTTGTAGATATTTTTATTGCAGCTCATTGTTGGCAATTTAGACCAACTACCTTTTCCAGTGTGAGTGATCTGGTAAAATTATTGAGTTTTATGCATCGTTGGCATTGGTGCGATTGTGGTGTTGTTGGATGCTAAAATAGTCTTGAATAGTTGGTTCATGATAAAACATACAATTTTTCATAATATACTAAATATTGTTTTGATGACTGTTCCTCAAATATCCCAACGTTTATACGGAAATATTCTGTTGGAGCTGGAAAAAGGTAAAATTTTCATTGAATAGTTCATCTCTGCTTTGATCTTGTAAAATTATATTAATCTACTGTTACATTTTGTCATGCTGTAAAGAATCTCGTACAACTATTGCTTGCACACAACTTCTTATAGCAACATTAGCATTAAAACACGCAACTACGAAGTATATGAAACATCTATCGAGAACACCTATATTAAAATCTTAAATTGACAACTTTCCCAGCAGTACATTAATTATAAAAGAGACACGAGAAAAACACTGGGCCACAATTCCCGCAAAGAAAATAATTGTCATTGTAATGGTAAAAATCACCTATTTGCGGACATGAACGAAATACAATGCCTGAACTTGATACCAACAATCTGTTCATTGCAAAAAGATCTAATTTTGTTCAGTTGGATCATTGAAATCACATATTTAACTTCGGAAACTTATCAATGATCTTGGTACCCTTTGATCCGGCCAGACAGAAAAAACAAAGAAAACGCACATATAAAACAGACGACGAGCACGAATACACTTGTAAACAAGCCAATTCAAATTTAAGCCCCCCCTCGTTGTGAATGTTGAATTGAATAGTGACCTTAACAATATGTATTTTGTCTATATTCATAAAGCGAAGCGATATTTTTGAAAGACAACAGAAAGATGGTATAAACAGCTGCATACAAAACTTGCGTTATTTCATTTTCCATCGACCAGTGCTACCACTGCTGCTGGTTGATCGTTGCAGCATCTGTCCTCTTGGGCGAATGCTGTTATTAGATATGAATTGAATAGCCTGCTCGCGCTTTTTGAAAACAGCGCCCATTTCTTTTGCAATTGTCTTTTTAAAAGTAATCAACGCAACAGCTTCTTCGTCATCAGCATCTTCGTCTTCTTCTTCCAGAATAGTGTTGTCATCGACCACGCTACTTTCATCAACACTAGAAATTGCAGCACTATAGCGATGTTTCATAACACCATCTCGTCGATAAAGTTGATCGTCATCATAATAAGAGGAATCCTGCTGACTATCAGTTTCTTCTTGATACTCAAAGTTTTGATTTCTGGCTCCTCTACGCTGATGAGGCCTGCTTTGTAATTCCAATCCGTCTCTTCCATAGAAACTACCAGCCCCTTTTCCAATAGAGATGCGACTGGGATCTCTCGGAGGTCGTTGCATTTCACGCAAATGTTTTGGGTTCAATTGTGCATTTTCCATGTCACTCATACTTGAACTCCTCTTTCCTCGCAAGTTAGATCCTCCTCGTGGAGTATCACCATAATACTGCAAACTTTCATCATTGGAGGAATTACCTTTATTACTCTGTGTACGTACCAACTCCCCAAAACGGTTTCTAACATCTCCTTGATCTCGCTTATCCTTCATCCGATTTCGTTCGAGAACTAAATCGTCCGCAATCATTTGGTTCCGACTTGGTTTACGTCTTATAGCTGGTTCCTCACGGTCGTTATTGTTGTCCATTTTCAGTCGTTCTTGAGATTGATGCCTTCGAATCATCGTAGCTGCTACTCCATCGGGTGTCAAAATTGTAGTACCATCCAAATGCGATTTACGATTCATCGGCGTTGGTTGCGACTTCAAATTGGAAGATGTATGCTGTTGCGATAGCTTTGGAGGAGGTGATGGTGGTTTTTCCATATAACCTTCTTCAGTAAATACAGCAGAATCCGATGACGGGTCAAATGACCCCATCTCAAAGGGAGTAGAAGAATGATTATCAAAATAAATGTCAGTGAGACGAGGCTCCGCAGTCATTACTTGTGGTAAATTCAACAAGGTGCTGTTAGCAACAATATCTTCTTCATCATTATCTGCATCTCGAGGAGGCATTGAAATGGACGGGATTGTTCCATCGCTTCGGTCATTTTCACTTCGATTGCTTGAGGGCAGATCAATGAAGTTGCGATTTTTCCAAGAATTAGGGCGTCGCTGAAAGTGATAATCCTCACTCAAAGTATTCAAACCCACTGTGTTGGTTGACGTTGAATTCGTTGCGGTTGTAGTAACCGTTTCGAGCTGAGGTTGTTTCCATTTCAGTGTAGTTGAACCATTATCCCCTGATGGATATGGCCGCTCTTCCCGATTAATACTTGCTGCGCGGGAGAAGGACAAATCACTTCGAGAGCTTCGTCTGCTGCTTGAAACACTCACACTCATTCCTGAATCGGAAGGCTTTCGTCTAAGCATCATACTTTCCACTCCAGCGACATCGTCTACTATGTGAACATCACGATATACATCTCTATATTGCTGGTGCTGCTCACCAAGCATACTATGATTACTACCAAAGAGAGGTTTAATCGATCGACTTGAGGCATTCCTTTTATGATTTTGGTGTCTTCCAAGGATTGTTCCTCGTGGTGCTCCGTTGCGACCATTTCCATATCCTGCACTGTCTTCGCTAAGTTGCTGATATTGCAGCTGCTGCTGTTGCTGATTACTAGGCACAGAAGTTGTTGGATGATTTATTGGAATACCTGTAACACCATTAGAACAATCTAAACCAGGGCGATATTTTTGGAACAGCTGTGTCATGTGAGTGTTGCCATCTCGTTGAAAGCATTGAGCTAAACGCAATGCCCATCGTTCCGTAATAGTCAACTTCATCGGCAACTCCGTCTTTTCATCTAATGCTTCTAATGCTACCAAGTCACTTTTAATCTTTAATCGAATAAGAGATAAAAAATACGAACGGATGAGCAAAGACATTTTCCCTGTGAAAAAGAGAATACATGTGCCGGCAAAAAATGCCAAAATCACGATTAGGGCATTATGAACCCAACCAAACGACCCAACGAACAGTCCCATTGACAAAGGCATCCAAAACCCTCGAAATAAGATTACCATGGTATCCCGATAGAATCCATCGAGCGGATACTTCGCTGCTTTTCTGGATAATTGCGTAGTAAAAAAATGAACGGTGATTGTAACACACAGAATGACGAACACTCCAATTATGTACAGATCCATCTTGGTCAAATATCCAACAAAAGGGATAGATTGACCAATAATAACGTACAATGCCGCAACAACCAAAATAATTTGGAGAGTAACTTCCATGCGTTCTTCTTCGTTTGACCAAAATGATGCACCAACAATCATCAAAAATATCAACACTGGCAAAGCGAGACGGAAGATGACACCGTTGCTTTGTCTAGAAAAGTGGAGATTGATGAAGGCTGTTGAATATGTACGAAGCGGATTAGTAGGGCTTGGTGCTTCTGTGGTAATAATTTCAGATTGTTCATGAGAATACTTCCATATTTGGTTTGTCTTAACTAATGGTTTGTTATCTTGCTGAGCATCTGATAACAAAACCACCGGCTTTGAAATGGTTGGATCTTGTTTATCAGGTTCAAAATGAAGACGAATAAAATCAGAATCATATGAAAAACTCTCCAATGTAATGGTGAATTTTTGTTTATCGTTCGGGAATTCATAAAATGGCATTTGTGGGTTAGAAAACGTAACAATCATTTGTCTTGCCCAGTACATTGTTCCATTTTCTTTCAATTTGATTAAATTATTCAAAGTCTCAACTTCAGTCGATTGAGAGAAATAAATATCAGGCAACCAAAACTTCAACTCTTCTTGCAATGCAAAATATTTAGAAATTTCGATACCTTCTTGTTGTGCTTTGGGATGAAGGTAATTCTTCCAAAGTTCAGGGGGCAGAGCCAGACGAGGATCAGTCCAAATGATGCGAAAAAAGAAATCCATTGTAAATTGACTGGTTAAATCGTCAACATGAATGATATTGTTCAGTGCAATTTGAATCGAAACGTTAGTTGCTCGGTAATTAGAGTGAACATCAGAAAAATAACTTGGGGGAAATAAAGATGATGGTGAGTTATTCATACAAGTATACAACATTGCATCCAAATCAATGTATTTCGAGGACGCATCACGGAATATTATGTCGGTGCAATATTTGAACTCATATTCAAATACTCCTGCACTTATGCTTGTATTTCCATGAGTACGTGTTGCAGTGGATGGCCATTGCAACAAAAGAAGAATAACAACAGCGGAAATTGATGAAGAAAGGGTAAGCATCTGATGCCAAAAGAACAAATCTGACATGTTTAAGGAAAAGGGATCTAGCGAAGTATTCTATTGTATGAGAAGAATATGTTGCTTTTTGTCCTGCAAACAACTCTCTCTCTGTCCCTCTCTGTACTACTGACTGCTGTAGTGCTGTGCTGCTGTGCGCTTGGCAGCGCAGAGCCCAAGCAGCGCGCAGCAGCACAGCAGCAGCAGGCGCATGCTCTCATCATATTCTGCATCTGTTCGTCCATATGTCCACAAATATATAGACTTCTCCATAACTCGCTTTTCACAAATATCCGAAAATTAATCTTCAGGGTTGTTTGGACGGGAGCAACCAACCGCACCATAACAGGCTGTGTAAGTTGCATTCTTTTAATAATCTCGTCTGAACTGTCGAAAAATGTACTCCCTCAGCCGTGTCATTGCTAGAACCTCTGTCCAGTCTTTGAAGGCTGTGGCGAATAAGAAGGCCTTCGCTGCCCGCGGAATGTCCACTATATTGGATGCCAAGGAGCATGCTGAAGAGTCTAG
>JACCEA010403233.1_pt1 | contig 13298 bp, 24 predicted proteins | sample 7449851 | NCBI WGS metagenome assembly JACCEA01 (sample SAMN15323453, study PRJNA562643) | freshwater metagenome | isolation source: river surface water | place: USA:Blue River Watershed | collected 2017-08-18 | reverse complement strand
TTCATATACATTTTAAGTGATGATGAAATAAAAGAAAATGATTACTGTCTAAATTTAGAGACTAATACTGTTTTTAAAATGCATAAACATGGTTTGCCTACTAGTAACAGAAATAAAAAGATTATAGCTACAACAGATACGTCATTAAATTATATCGAACATGATGATACTGTACCTTATCCAAAAGGAGTACAAATAAGATTACCTCAACCATCTCAACAATTCATTACCAAATATATTGAAGATTACAATAAAGGTAATGTGATTACTGATGTATTAGTTGAGTATGAACAAGACTACACTAATAGAAATTGCAGTACTTGTAGTCTCGGTACAGATGGAACTTGTGAATTAAACCTTGAGAAAAAATGTTGTTCTAGCACTAATAATGCCACTAAACATGGAGATTACTGGATTTCTTGTTTAGACGGAGAAGAAGACTCTGAAATATACAAAATTAAAGTCACTCCTAAAGACAGCACTATTACCATTAAGAAATTAAAGGATAGTTGGAATAGAGAGGAGGTTATTGAACAAATGTGGTCGGCTTACAAAGCAGCCAATACTATATTTGAAGATGAATCTGCGTTAAGGGTTGAATTTAACAATTGGATTGACCAAAATCTATAAACCATGCAAAGATTCAATAAAACTGCAATTAAAGGATACCTTCCAAATATATGCTAATGGCATGTTTACTAGAGTAAATTTAAAAGCTACAGTAAATAGTATGAAAAACTTACATGGATTTTGTGCTTGTAATTCTTTACCGTCCGGCAGAATAGCTAAATTGCAGGGAGGTTACTATATATTAAATGAGGAGAATCAATGGGAATTCCTAAGTAGTACTCTAGCTTTCCTAACTTTTGAGATTCTATTCAATAAATTAAATAGTCTAACATCTAAAAATAAGTATAATAGTGTGTAGCCAAAAGAAAGTTCAGGAAGTTTGGCACAAGTTAATTCCTGGTTGTTTACGCAAGAAATTAATGCGAAGAACTTATACTCAAACACACTATTTATTTAAATAATTATGTTACCAAAACGCCTTATTATTCTTGCAATATTTTCTGCATTATATGCTGTTGTAGTAACACTAATTCTATATTCAGTACTAGCTGCATTTAAAATGGATCAACTAAGTCGAAGTATTGTTTACCCGGAATACGAAAAATTAAAAATGTCTATAAACTTAAATAAATCTCAAATTAAATGAAAACAATAAACATTAACGGTAAAGATTTTACCATTGAAGAATTAAATAAGCTGATTGAGGGTTCAAAGAAGCCTCTTTATCCGATCTATTGCCTACATCTACCCACTGGTAAGATTGTTAAATTTACGGATTTATCTGAAGGCGTTGTAGTTAAAAGTGGTTCTGACCGGAATATGTATCCTATTGGCCTAGAATCTAAACGTCTTATAGAGCACATTTATAAGACTACTTGGAAACCTCTTCCAATATGTCCAAAGACAGGCTTTTTCCATGGTCAATTAATTTGGGCTTGGGATAATGTGCATACTCATGCTAGAAGAGTAGTACTCTATGATGCAGAAAATAGTTGTGCATTTTCAAGACAAGGTAAAAAAAATAGCTTTGTTTATGATAACTATCTTCCATTTGAGGGTAATTGGCCTGATTGGGCATTAGAAGCTTATAAAACTTTAAAACTGTAGCCATGGTACAAAATAGTAACTTAAAAGATGGAATACTGTTCTCACATCTGATGCTAGACCTTGAAACAATGGGTACAAAATCAAACTCTGCAATTATAAGCATAGGTGCAGTTGAGTTTGATATTCTGACAGGTAAAACCGGAAAAGAATTCTACAGAAATGTATCTTTACAGTCGTGCATTAGTTTAGGATTAGTAGTGGATGCTGACACTATAATGTGGTGGATGGAACAGAGTCAAGATGCACGTAAAAGCTTAACTGAAGGAAAAGTGATTTCAATACAACAAGCCCTTATTGATTTTAGAGAATTTTGTGATAAAGAATACCAAGTATGGGGTAATTCCGCTAGATTTGATTTAGGGTTATTGGAAAATGCTTACGATAAAGCGATGCTTAGTATTCCTTGGAAATTTTATCAAGAAAGGTGCGTCAGGACTCTTGTGAGTTTTAATCCAGAAATAAAGAATAATCTAGAATTTACAGGAACTGCACATAATGCTTTAGCTGATTGTTACCATCAAATTAAATACTGTAACTTAACTTGGATTTCTTTAAATAAGTGATCTCAAATAATTTAAATAATTGCAGAAATGAACTTAGAAATTTTGAACATACTTGAAAAAGTGTATGCCAGTAAGCATTTAAGGCGAACAATGGTGCCTTGTTTTATGTCATCTCCGGGCCAAGGTAAGTCAAAAACCATTAAAGCTTTTGCTGACAGTAAGGGTAAGAAGATGGTAAAGATAACATTGTCCCAACGTATGCCTAATGAGGTAATTGGAATGCTAATGCCTGATTTACAAAACAATGAAATGGTGTCACTAGACAGTAAAGATTTACTATCTTTGAAAGACGGAGATATCTTATTCTTCGACGAAATGTTTAATGGCACTTTGAAGCAAACGCTTGATGCAGTCCTTAACTTTTTAGAAGATAGAATTTTAATGTCAGGCAGACCATTAGCAGATGTGATGATTGTTGCAGCATCCAATCCGGAAGGTATGATACCATTAACTCCTCAAATAAAAGAGAGGGTTGTGCTATATAATATCTCTTTTAGATCTGCAGATTTTAGTAAGTACCTGGTAGATAAATATTATATGCCAACAAAGATCGCCTTAAAAATTTGCAGTATGGTTCAAAAAGAATCTTTTTCTGATATTAATGAGTGGAACTATAATTCTGCTAGGAGTGTTGAGAAAGCGCTTAATGCAATAGGTAGAGATGTGCCGCATCCAAAAGAAAAGTACTTTGATTTTTTAGCAACTACAGAGATAGAATTACCTGTAGATCTACCTGAGATCGCTAAAGCTAAAGGGGATAAAATACCGTATATTGATTTATTAACTGAAATACTTAAATTAAATGAAAAGATTGATTAGTCCTAAGATCAATCTTCCGGTAATGTATTTATTGGAAGATTCAAAGGAATTGGAGGATCTGCCTCTAGGAATACCTTTTATTATAGGTAATGAAGACGCACTACCTTACATTATCAAATATCTTGAGTACACTTTACTTTATAGATCAGCTGTGGCTACAGGATTAGCATTTAATTGGAGTAGTGAACTTGCTAAATTAGGGTATGGAGACGTTGTAAAACCTGATGAGGATTTTAAACTTATTCCATTTGATTACATGATAAATGTTGGGAAGCCTATTGAATTAGATAGTGTACCTACTTCAGAGGAATTTGATCTTGATATTGAAGACTACTTAGTAGATGGTTATTTGGTGTCATTTGACAAACTCACTGAATTAAATGTAACGCCATCTTGGTTATCTAATTTGACAGATTCCATAAAAACAAATGTATTAGAAGCCGTGAATTTTAATCCTAATTTATACTCTAAGAAACTTGGCGTAATGTCCGGATATTCAGAGATTGTAGGCAGTGATAGAAATCTGGGAATACTTGATTTTTCTGGTTCAATTCCTGTATCTATAATCACAACAACAGCTATTCTTGCCAAATTAATGAGTAAGACTTTCTACGCTGATATTATGATTACAGGCAGTGTGACTAAACTATTCAAGTACGAAGAATTAGACCGAATAGATTTACTAGCTGAAGCTAAGAGTATAGGTAGAAATAACGATCAAGAGCATTTCAAAAAGATAGTTAGTGTGCCAATGGTATACAATACTGTATTTTCCTTTGGTGATAGTGACCATCCTGGGCGTGGCTGGATACGTGGAGATATGAGCATTTCTGATGGAGAGGGTAAAAAGATCTGTAATTGGAAAGTTAATAAAGTTATTTCTCTCCATACTAACTCTAATACAGATCAAACTGGATACACCAGGTGGTTTGAACCAAAAGAGATTGAGCATGTAAAAGACTGGTTAGTGTCTCTAAACAAATAACAATAATAAATAATTTTTTAATCTTTAAATAAATAACAAATGGAATTTTTAAAATTAGTAGACGTAAAATTGAATGAAGCTGGTTACTTAGTATCAGTAAAAACAGACAAACCGGTAAACAACGAAGCTTTTGTAAAAGCTCAAAATGAAGCACATTTATTTGTGTCAATTGCAAACGAATGTAAAGGTAAAAAGTTTAAAGCAGATGAAATTTCTGTATTTGCTAGCATTGTTGATAAAGTGAAAAAAAGTTTATCTGAAGAGGCTGTTTACGAATATGAAACTGCGCCTAAAAAACCTGATTTATCTATATCAGATAAAATTGCAGCTGAAGGGGTTGCCTTCGTTGAATTTGAAGGTAAACAAAGTAAAGCTTCTAAGGTAAATAAACTATTAGCTCAATTTGAAGCCATTCGTAAAACAGAGCAAGTTGGAGAGTACTTTGAAGAAGGTGTAGTAAACCTTAAGAAACTTTATTCTATCGATGATTTAGTAACTGCTGCAAGAATTATTGTAGACATCGAATAGACTGAATATGAAAGAACAGATAAGTAATGTCATTGACTTTTTAAAAGGCACTGATGTAGCTGGTTGTATTACAGGAAGTTGTTTACTAGGTTACTTTGAGGGACAGGACGTAGATGTTTTTTTATACAATGAGGGGGCTTTTAATAAGCTCCTTTATTGTTTATACTACAATCCTATGTTCCTTATAATAGAACCACTAGAACAATGGAAATTTGATGAATACACTGGGAGAAAACAATCTACCATTGATAAATTTGGATTAATTTCAATAAAATTTAAGTATAACATGTCTATAGATGTAAACGTCATACTTAAAAAAGGACAACATAATATATTTGACGTTCTTTCCGCTTTTGATTTAGATATCATAGCTGATGGTATTGATATTAAAACCCAGAAAAGATTATCATTAAGAGAAAGTTCTGGTAATATAGCTACTTGGAATAAGTGGAACATAGCCTATTACACTAACAATGAATGGGATGTTAAAAGAATCTTACGTCAATTTGAGAGATGTATTAAATACCATAAAAGAGGTTATGACACTTCTGATGCTGTTAGTAAGTATATCTCTATAGTTGAAAACATTATTGCTAAAGAAAAGGTGTTTGTTACTGAGAGAGGTTCTGAGTACTACGATAAAATCCAAGAAGAAATGAAGATTGCTTTGAAAATACTTAATGTGTGGAAAGAAACTAACGAGATAACTGACGAACAGTTGGGTATCCTTAAAACAATCATATAATTATGAGTTTATCAGGAATTAAAGAAGAGAATCTGACCTTACTGTTAAAAGCACTTAAAGAGACTGTGAAGTCCGAAGTAGCTGAAAGAGATATTAAGGACACTTGGGAAAGAATTGGTAAAAGAGAGCAATTCGACAGTTTAGGTTTTGGATCTCTAGCTGAGTTAAAAGAGTGGATTGCAAATAACCCTTATGCAAATTTATAATGAAAAAAAAGAAATATGATCCGTACATAGAAGACCTTAAGAATTTCATTAAGCACAATAGCTTAACATTTGTGAAAGGCCGTAGAAATTCTGACTTAGTGATGTTATGTGGCTATTCTTTGCATTTAGGAGCTGAAAAAAAGGATGTAGAGACTGTATTAGAGGAAAAACTTAAAGCTGATGCTGAGTTAGTCCCAGAGTTTAACTTTATATATCCTTATGCCAAGAAAAATAACTACGGCGATTGGTGGAATAACCCCAAAAATAAAAACGCTATTAATGCGTACACACCCCCAAGTTAGATGAAATCCTTTCTATTAAAAGATAAACGCCCCACGATTATGTGGGGCAAAATCCCTCATGGTTACTTTTTCGAAGGTAATGTTCCGGAAGGATATGGTTTAGCTATATGTCCTAGTGAGGGGTACGTCATTCTAGATATTGATAGGCATGGTTCAATCAATGGATTTGATAACGTACCACCAGACATTAAATCTCTGCTAAAAGGTCATTTCAGTTACCCTACTAAAAATAAGGGTATGCATGTTTGGCTGAAATACACAGGAAATAAAGCACTGGCTAACAAAGCTTCTGGGCTTGGGATTGATCTGAGAACACATAAAGGGTATGTCAAGTGGTATTTACCCGGAGATGTTAGAGAATACATGGATAATATTAAAGATACTTGTCCAGTAATGAACGATTGGTTGGAAAAGCTATTCAGTTATTCAGGATAGTGATTCTGAGTTAGAATATTAAAAACAAGCCGTTAAATAGACTAATAAATAATGCCCAAATTACTATAAATTGCTGTAATCGCTTGTAGTGGGTTTTTAAAAACTAGACGTCTTATGAATATAATTTATCCTGAAATAGGTTTAAGAGAATCTGAACACTCCCTTACAATATCAACTACATTAAGAAAAGAACATAACGGAAAATGGTATTTATGGAAGTTCTATAAACAATGGAAATTACAAGAGAATAGTGATAGGCAAAAATTAATAGGGCAATTTCATCAAGAAGTATATTTTACTATAATACTTGGAATAGTACAAGAAGATATTACTAATATGTATGGTAATTTAATTTTCAAAGAAGATGAAAATCAAATTTCAGAAATAGATAGAATTAAAAAGCTATTTAAGTAACGAAGAGATAGTAATATGACAGGTCCCAAAACGAGGTAGTCAGTAAACTAGATGAAAATGAACTTTACAGAAGTTATAACCCTGTAACTCTAATAATATTCTAGTATGAAGGCGAACGGGTGTGTTAATCCTCACCAAAAAGGAAGGGGTGCTAGGCTTCATCAGCTGAATAATAAGTCTAGTATTTGGTGTAAAAATGGTTCGAGTCCATGGCCTGTCGCAATCACTTGCTTGAAGATAAACAATGACAAATGTTGAAGTAGCTTATTCCCACCTGTGCAAGGGTCTTGTAATTCGGAGCTATCTTTTGTTATAAACTGTACTAGCAGTTGTGTTTATTGTCATTAGAACTAGTACTAATGATTTAGCAAGTGATTTTTTTAAAGCAGAGAGAACCGTGAGTTGAGGTGTAAAGCTATAAACGAGCATACGTCATACTCTGCTTTTTATGACCAGATGGCGTTATTGGTAGGCGTAGGTAGATAACGACTGAAACAAGCCTCACAGGTTCGAATCCTGATCTGGTCACTAAGAGTGTAAGTTCATGTACCCCTAACCTGCTAGGGTACACGCAAGTGAAAGAACTGCATTTTAATTTAAAACCCTTTAACCCCACATTGTATGAAAAATATATTTATACTACCAGCTAAAAGTTTCAAATCTAAGCTGGCCATATATTTTAACAAAGAGTACACAGAATTACATGAAGTAGGAGAACTTGCTTTTTGTAAAGACGATATCGGATGGTCAGATTTTTGGAGGCCTCAAGAACTATATATCACATCTGAAGAGGCTTTAAAGCCTGGTGACTGGTATATAAATACCTCTTTGGATCTTTCTCAACAAGCGCCAGAAATCCATGCTAAAAAAAGTGATTTTGTAGCACATAAAAAAGATCCTTTATTTAAATACTGTAAAAAAATATTTCTGACAACTGATCCAGTATTAGGTATTAAAGAAGTACCAGACACTTTTTTAGAATATCTTGTTAAGCACCCTCTCTGTGATGAAATTAAAATTACTTTTGAAGATAGCTGTTGCGGCAAATGTGATGGTGTAAATGATATTTGTTTTGCAGATATGGTTTGTGAAAAACATAAAATGCAGGGCTGTGAAAAAGGGCACGGTAAAAAATTTGCGTCTGTAAAAGTACCCGAAAAAGAAATTGTTGGGTATCGAATAAAGCCAAATATAGATCGATACATGGTGGACACTATTCTTAAAAATGCAATGCCTATCTGGAATCAAAAAGATAAAGCAGTATATTTTATACGAGGACATGTTGAAGGATGTTTGGTAGCTAAACTAAAAGAACTTCAAGTACTGGATCTTTGGTTTACGCCAATATATGAAGATGAAGAAATTTTATCTGATTGGATGCAGCAACGGCATTACGAGTACTATCTAAAAGAGGGGTATATGTCTTTAAACAAAGACAAAGAAATGATTGCTTTTGTAGAATGGGTTCTTATAAATTACCCAAATCAACATTCATATATGCAGATGGTACAAAAAATTAGGGGAGGTATACGCGTTCCAGAATACGCTATAAAAGGGTTTTATACTACTGAACAATTGCTTAAAAAATTTAAAAAAAGTAATTTATGAAAAATGTATTTATACTGTCCTCAAAAAACCCTTCCAGGCTATACGTTAGAAATGATGTTACACCTCTTTTTTATTCAAATTTTCAAGGCGACCCTGTGAATATCTATATTACTTCTGACGAAGAGATTAAGGAGAAAGATTGGCATATCTTAAAAGACGGTGAATATAAAGGTGAGTTAAGACAGCTGATTACTAAGCCAAGTAGTCCTTATATCAGTGCTAAAGTGGTACTAACAACTGATACTGACTTAATTAAAGACGGGGTGCAAACTATTAGTGATGATTTTTTAAACTGGTTTATAAAACACCCTTCATGCGAGAAAATCGAGCTATTAAATTTGGTATATAATCTAAAATATAAAGACTATACCCCTGATGGCGATGGGATTTATTTAACCCCAAAATCCGAATCATTGCAAAAAGGAGAAATTCTTGTTGAAACTAATATTTGTGACTATGATAGTAATATTCCTGAAGAAAAAAAGAAATACCCTATTGGAGGCTACGCTCCTGGCAACTACTCTTGCATATGCACTACCTGTAGAACTACTTTTATTGGTGATAAACGAGCTGTGCAATGTGAAAAATGTGCTATAGAATTAGTAAAAGAAGTTACAGAAGAGGCTGCAGTTGAAGAAGCTGCTATGGACCATCTTGCTTTCTGGAGGTCACGAAATAACGTTCATTTAAGTAGTTCGATACATGCTGAAAGATGTAAAAATGATTATAAAAGCGGTGTTGCTTGGCAAAAAACAAGAAGCTATACTTACGCAGAGATGAAGGAATCATTTTCTAAAGGACATGATAGCGCTAGGCTCAAAGGGTCTTATAAATCAAACGATTCTTTTGAAGAGGATTGGGAGATTTGGTCTAATCAATTTAAAAAGAAATAAAATATGGAAAAAGGAGTTATATCTTACGAACAAGCTCTAGATTTAAAAAAGCTTGGCTTTGATGAGCCTTGTTTTGCTACTTATAATAGTGATAAAAAGGTAAATAGAAATCCAAGTCATAATATGAAACATTATGAATGCAAAATTTAAATTTAGAGAAGGTTGGATTATGTTGAATCGCCCATTTAAATTTGGAGAACTTAAACAACCTCTACAAAAAATGACAGTTCTTTATGCATTCTCTGAAAAACCTATTTTAGAAATGACTTTAAATCTGGAGGGACAAAAAGAATACAAAAAGCTTTTAGATGCTTATGGACATAATAACACTCTTTCCAATTCTTCTCAGTACTGTAAGTACTTTAAAGAATCTCAAGAAGAATATGAAAACAGAATTGATGCTGCTACTAACCTTATTTTTAAAACTTATGGCACTCAAGAAGAATACAAAGGAGAAATTGTCCAGAGTATCATAGAAGGAGAAATTTGTAGATTTTATCCTGATGAATACACTGTTATAAAACCAGAAACACTAGACCATTTGTTAACGTGTGATGACCAAGAATACATTGCTGAGATTAATGACAATACCATATTTACTACACAAGATATGAAGAATAAAATCTTTTATATTAGAAGTAGAGGAATACCTAATCAAAAAGCAGTAAAAATGGTCAGCAAAGAAGCTAAAGACTGTGTTATTTTTAGACCCCAACCTGCGATTCTGGAGATGTTTTGCAGGCCAAATGAAATTTATTAAATTATGACAGAAGATTCTTTTTTAAGAAGTGTTAGTAGATTTTTATCAGTAATCATAGTAATTTTAGTGGTTGCTGCAGGGCTTTTAATTGTCCTTACTATCTATTTTATGGATAATTTTAGGTCAAAAAGAGAAGAAATAATAAAGAATCCGATTGTAGTAACGCCAACATTACTGCTAATTACAGACGGTAAAGCAATTGACACTGTATATGTCTACCAATTTAAATAAAACTCCTCGGACGTTTTTTATGGTTAACTATTTATAATAGATTACTTAATCAAGGAGTTGAACCTCATGATGTAGATATACGATACCTGGGGAAATGGATAGAAAAATATCCAAAATGCTTTCCAAAATTTATGCATACCCACTTTTTTACTGCGTTTTATAATGGAGTGAACTGTCGCTGGGAAATCAAAGAGGTAACTACCCCAGGAACTATAGACCAACACCGAGTATTTGTATCCCTAACAGCCCATATGTAGCTATAAAAAATAATTATGAAAAAATAGTTCTAGAGTTGTGTCTACAAAGAAATCTTTAAAAGTAGCGGTGGTCGCTTCGAGATACCGTACTTTTTCTATTTGGTTATCTACACAAAAAAACACAGAGGGTGAAGAGTTTGTATTGGTTCACGATTTAACAAGTGCCCGTGGGCATTGGTTTAACAAAGTAGAAAAGTTATATGACTACTACGAAATACGAGATGCCAATAAGGTATTTGAATATTTAGAAAAACATAATTTAAAATCACATCTATGAAATCTGCATTTAAAGCAACAGTAGTACTAAATCTGGAGCAGCACATTAATGACACAATACCTTCACACATTAGTACTAGTGTAGGTCTGAGCCCTTCAAGCAACTTAGAAGAATCGATGTATATTGACGAGAATAGTTTTCCAACAGAAGATGGAAGTAGAGTGCTCTCTACTGTACTAGCGCACGGTATTGTAGCAAATATACTTCAATCAGAGCAGAGATTTCTTTGGGAAAGAGAGGAGCATCTTGATTATATCTTAGAAGAGATTAGGGAGGGGCTAACTAAAAAGACTAAAAATATTATAAAAGATAAGTAAGCTGATTAGTAAAAAACAACCAATAACACTATGTTACAATTAATATTACACATCTTTGGAGATTATTTTCTTCAAACTGATTGGCAAGCCTTACATAAAAAGAAACCAGGTATCATTGGATTTTGGGCTTGTCTCAAGCACTGCACTTTTTATTCGATACCTTTCTTATTCGTGGGTAGTTGGAAAGCTGTTTTGGTGATTTTTATTACCCATTTTATTATTGACAGAACTAATATAATAGCATATTTGCTGGCTATAAAAAACAATGTTAGAAAACAACAAACCTCTAAGATGATGCCGTTAAGCTTTCCTTACACATATGATATTTCAAACTTTGGCTTAGGGCTGGATAGGCCCTTTGCTATTAGTATATGGATTTATATCATAGTAGATAACTTATTTCATATTGTTTGTAACTATCTGGCATTAAAATATTTGTAAATGAAATTAAACAAAAAGCAAATTGCGCTGTATAAATTTGTACAGCTAAAGCACGGCGATCAGGTAAGGAAATACACCGCAGAGCCCTATCATACACATCCACTAGAAGTAGCTTTAGCTGCAGGCAGAACATTAGGGGCTGATACTGGGGCAGTCGAGGCAGCATTGTGCCATGATCTTTTTGAAGATACTGACTGCACCAGCCTAGAGCTAATAGAAAAACTAATTGAGCTAGGCTATAGCTATAAAGAATCTTTTGTAATATATGCTATAGTAATAGAGCTTACTGATGTTTATACAAAAGATAAGCATCCAAGTCTTAATAGAAAAGCTAGAAAGGAGTTAGAAAAGCTACGTTTAAGTGCAATAAGTGAAATAGCTCAGTCAATAAAGTATATTGATTTGATGTGTAATCTACCTTCTATCGTAGCTAACGACCCTAATTTTTCAAAGATATATTTAAAAGAGGGTAGAGAATTGTTAAATACAATGAGAAAAGGGGATTACTTACTATATGAGGAATGCCTTGATATGTTTGATGGAGCTATAAAAAAAACCAAAAAAGTAACTAAAGTATTTTTTGATTCTGAGTTTACTGGGCTTCATCAAAACACCACTCTTATATCTATAGGACTAGTATCCGAGTGCGGTAAAACATTTTATGCCGAGTTTAGTGACTATGATAGCAGCCAAGTAGACGACTGGCTGAGAAAAAACGTAATCGAAAAGCTTAGGTATAACGGCACTTCTCAAGTTCTTTATAATGTAGATGGTAACATCTCTTATAAAGGTATCTCTGAAAACATTAAGGAAAAGTTAGTTATCTGGTTAGCTCAGTTCGAAAATGTTGAGATGTGGTCTGACTGCCTTTCGTATGATTGGGTGCTATTTTGTCAATTATTTGGTCACGCATTCAATATACCGGACAATGTGTATTATATTCCTTTTGATATCTGTACTTTATTTAAAGCCGAAGGGATAGATCCTGATATCTCTAGAGAAGGGTATAGCGAGTTAAAGGCTACAGCAGACAAACATAACGCGTTGTGGGATGCCAGAGTAATAAAAGAGTGTTATTTCAAATTGACCTGCCAATGATAGTTACGAAACAACTTTCCACCTTAAAAGATTTTGAGGCGCTTAGACCTGGGGACACTATTGCTTGCGAGTTTCACAGAGATGTGTACGATGGACCCAAAAAATCTTTTAGATTTAAAGTATTTGAGGTAGTAGAAAATAAACTAAGGACTACGGAAATAATACTCCAGAGGAAAAACAATATTTATTTTAATTATGGAATGTTTATAGATCCTTCTGATGGAGCAAGTAATCTAAAATCAGCCATTCGTATACGAACAATAGAAGAAGAGTAATATGAAAATGATGTTATTGTCCCAAAAGGACGTAGAAGCCATAAATGGGCATTGGGTACTAGAAGTAAACGCAAATGATCCTGATTATACAATCACTGAAAGCAATTGGAATTTTGTAAGCGAAAAAAGACTTTTTTTTGTATCGCGGTACCGCTTCACAGGTTTGTACTATGATCATGATAGCTATAATACTTGGGAAGAGTTTGCTTTCAAATTCAACCATTATCACGAAGGGGATAAAAAAGATGCTAGATTCTACAGATTATTGACCAGCAAAGAACTCGATTTTATAAACGAGAGGTTTAAACAAAATAACTACTAGCTATGGCTCCAGCTGAAAAGAAGCGTTTGATCATCCAGAAAAGCTTATTGGCAGCATATTAAACTAGGTAATGCGAAAAGCTGAATTAAATAAATTTAAAACTAAATACAATGATAATAGCAATTAGTGGTAAAATGAATTCTGG
>JACCEA011205796.1_pt1 | contig 13300 bp, 10 predicted proteins | sample 7449851 | NCBI WGS metagenome assembly JACCEA01 (sample SAMN15323453, study PRJNA562643) | freshwater metagenome | isolation source: river surface water | place: USA:Blue River Watershed | collected 2017-08-18 | reverse complement strand
TGATATTGCGACGCGAAGCCTTTTGCGTGTCGTCAACGACAAAAACATAATCACCCTGTTGATCCGTCAACACACTGCTATTGGGAATCAGGACCGCCAGTCTGGGCTCACCGTATTCGACCCGGACTTTGGCGTACAGACCTGGCAATAGATTGAACTTGTTATTGGGGAGTTCTGCACGCAGCTGAAGAGAACCCGTGCTGGTGCTCAACAGGTTAGCGGCAAAGTCCAGAGTCCCCGTGTGCGGAAAGCCCTCTTCCCCCTGAAGCTGAACATGCACAGGGAGTTTGTTGACTTGCGACTTACGCTCGTTCTCATTGACAAAACGTTTTTGATATTTCAACAAATCGCGTTCGTTGATAGAAAAATAGACATAGATCGGATCAATTTTTTGAATCGTTGCAAGCTTGACACCTTGCGGACTCGAACCCAAGTAGTTGCCAACATCGATCAAATGTCGGCCCATCAACCCATCAAAAGGCGCGCGAACTTCGGTATAGCCGAAATTGATTTCGGCCAGCTTGAGGTTGGCTTCGGCCTGGAGGTACTGCGACATCGCCTTGTCGACAGCAGCTTGCGACGTGGCGTTGTCTTTCAAAAGCGCTTTTTGACGTGTGATTTCGATTTTCGCTTCTTCGAATACCGCACGCGTGAGCTTCACCTGCTGCGCATATTGATCTTGTTCAATGACGAAAAGCAATTGATCTTTTTTGACATATGCGCCGTCATCAAAAGCAATTTTGGTCAGAAAGCCGGGAACACGTGCCTCGAGATCGACGGACAAATAGGCCGCAACGTTGCCATCAAAAATCTCAAAACTTCGTACATCCTGAGAAACGGGCTTCGCAACGGTGACTGCAGGAGGTGGACTGACTTTTGAAGGCGCCTTTTTGTCGCAGGCTGTTAAGAAGAAAACAGACAATAACGCCGCCCCCACGCCAAGCAGTCTTCTCGCAATATGGTTGTTTATCATCGTGCTCATTGAATCGTCTCACTAGACTTCACTAGGCGTGGCTCGGCAGGATTCGCCAAGGCATCGCCCCAATTTGTTCTCTCCTGCATCTGCTTGACCATGGCGGGGGGCAAGGCAGGCACAGCGAACTCACCTGACCAGCCTCCTCCAAGCGCCTTGAAAGCGGCAACGTAGCCAAGAAGATTGTTTGTTTGTGTCTGGACCAAACTGTTTTGCACTTGCAAAAGTTGCTGCTGGGCCACGATCACAGTGTTGTAGTCATTTTGTCCCGCTTTGTAACGGTCCAAGGCCAGCGTGGCGGCGCGCTGCGCTGCGGCGACCGATTTTTTAAGGTCTTCAGTCGAACTACGTGTCGTAGAAATCGCAGTGAGTGCTTGTTCAACTTCTTTTTGAGCTTGTAAAACCTGATTTTGATAAGCTAATACGCTACTTTGGAACACCGCATCCTGTACGCGGATCTGGTCAATGATGGCGCCGCGATAAAAAAGCGGGAACATAAAGCTCCCTCCAATCGAAGCCGTCCGGTTGTCCCAGGAGAATAAGCTGGATTGACTGACGTTATTCACCGAGACATTTTGGAAACCGAAATATCCGCTCAACGAGAAGCTTGGGTATAACGCTGCGGTATTGACCCCAATCAATGCGGACTGGGCGGCCGCTGCGTACTCGGCTTGCAACACATCCGGACGACGACGCAACAGATCCTTCGGGATCCCGACTTGCAACGACTTGGGAGGCTGCAAAGTACCCGTTGTTTTGCCATAGGTTTTTTCATAAAAATCCGGAGTCTCGCCAAGCAAAATACTCATGGCATATTCAGCATTTTTCAGCGCTGAAATCAAAGTCGGAATCTCAGATTTAGTCTGCTCGTACTGCGACTCGGCCTGACTGAGATCCAGTAAGGAAGTCGCACCATTTTTAAACCGGGATGAGGCGATACGCAAACTTTCTGCCTGCAAGGCAAGGTTGGCGCGCGCCACGCGGATCAGAGACTGGTAATTGCGAATCGTGATGTAGGTATTTGCCACATCCGCGGCGAGCGAAACGTCCGCGGCATAGTAGGCCGCGGTGGTCGAAAACAGTGAGGAAGCTGTACTTTCAATGCCGCGACGATATTTACCCCAAAAATCAATTTCCCAATTCGCCTGAACGACTAAATTTTGCGTAGTGGAAACAGAGGAAATATTGAGAAACTGCGTCAAGGCATTGGGCTGATCGCTACGCGCAGCGCCGCCACTCAGTCCCACGGTTGGTAACAGGCTGGCATCTGCTACGCCGAGCTGGGAACGCGCCTGATAAATCCGTATGGCCGCACGCTGAAGGGACAAGTTGTCTCTCGCGGCGCGAGCCAGCAAATCTGTCAAAGTTGGATCATTAAATCCTGCCCACCATCGCACAGGGTTGGGCGCCCCTTCCAGAGAGGTCGGAATCGGTTCCGTGAATTCAGTCTTTTGGGGATCACTGAACTGGGCTTGCAGTTTAGTCTCAGGAGCCTGAAAGTCAGGTCCCACCATGCAGCCGGAAACAGAAATGGCTCCAAAGACTAGGAAAATACGTCTGAGGAGCCACAATTTTAAGAAAACGGTGTGAGATGAAAGCATCGTCGGATTCTAAAGCACTTTTACCTCGCCCGTCGATGCCAAATACTCACAAACTCAGTCGACCTGCGCGCCTGAAATTTTCACGATTTCCGCCCATTTCTTGAGATCTTCTTTGTGGATACGGGCAAAAGCAGCCGGACTTGGATCAGCGGCAGGCGTGATGCCCTGGGTGTCTGTCAACCATGCTTTAAACTCAGGCGTCGAGACGATTTTTACAATTTCAGCACTCATCTTTGCCGAAATATCTGCTGGCAACTTGGCCGGACCGAACAAACCATACCATGTTGTGCTCACAAAACCTGGCAAATTACATGCCTCGGCAACTGTCGGCACATCTGGCAAGGCGCTGAGCCTGGTTGGGCTCGTGACCGCCAAAGCGATTGTCCGCCCTCCCTTGACTGAGGCGATGGCAGGCGCGCTTTGATTAAAAAACATATCCACATCCCCACCCAGTAAAGCCGTCATGGCGGGACCTTGTCCACGGTAAGGCACATGGACCATATCGACTTTAGCTGCACTGGCAAACTGCGCGCCAGCCAAATGCGTTGAAGCGCCGTTGCCCGTGGAGCCGTAATTCAAAGTGCCAGGTTTATCTCGCATCAGTTTGAGCAAATCAGCACATGTTTTGATGTCAGGATGCTTTTTTGGATTAATCAACAGGACATTCGGCACATCGCCCAAAATGGCAATCCGGGTAAAGTCATTTTCAACGTCAAAACTGAGTTTCTTGTACAACGCAGGGTTAATGGCATGCGTACCTGCTGTGCCAAACAAATACGTATAACCATCAGGCTGGGCGCGTGCCACCATATCCGACGCGATATTCCCACCCGCACCTGTTTTCGCATCCACGACGACCGGAACATTCCAGGCGGCAGTCAGAGCCTCACCAATTTTGCGCGCGTAAATATCCACGCCAGAACCATTGGGAAATCCTCCGACGATCGTAATTGAACGCGAAGGCCATTTATCAGCCTGTGCGATCGCAACCGAACAGGCCGCGGAAGCTACCAGTGCGAGAGTAACTTTTTTGAGTACCTGGCGCATAAAGATCTCCTTAACGCTGTGTGCCCTGCCCCGAAATTCGGCGACAGTGGTTTAAAGATGCTTCGATCAAGTTGTCACTCGCCTCGGGCGTTCTAAAGGCAGAATGCGCTGAAAGTGTGACATTTTCAATCTTGGTGAAGGGATGGTCCTTTGGCAAGGGCTCGATTTCAAAAACATCGAGCCCGGCATGCGCAATCTTGCCCGAACGTAAGGCATCGATCATGGCTTGTTCGTCGATGACGGCACCACGGGCTGTATTGACCAAAATCACGCCATCTTTCATTTGAGCAATACGCGCGCGGGAGATGAATCCTCTCGTCTCGTCATTGAGCAACAAATGCAAGGAAATCACCTGACTCTGCGCCAGCAACTCTTCAAGCGACACGAAAGAGACACCAGGGCAGGTCTTGGGTGTTCGATTCCAAGCAAGCACCTTCATGCCGGCGCCCAGCGCCAATCGTGCCATTTCGGCTGCAATTCCGCCAAAGCCTATCAATCCTAGCGTTTTACCTGTGAGCTGAACCGCCTCGGTACGCAACCAGTTACCCGCGCGCATTTCACGGTCCATGCGGGCAAAGCCCTTGGCGCTGGCCCACATCAGCGCAAACGCGCATTCGGCTACCGCTGTATCGCCGTAACCTTTGATAATGTGCACTTCAATGCCTATTTCAGCCAGTTCCTCCGGATTCATATAAGACCTGGCACCAGTACCCAGGAATACGACATGCTTGAGACCCTTGCACTGCTTGGCGATCGCGGTGGGGACGGCAGTGTGGTCGACGATCAAGATCTCGGCATCCCCCATCACTGCGGGAATTTGCTCAGGAGTGATATCCACCTGGCGGTTCACGAGCAGTGGGATGTCGTCGGCTTGGTGCAAACGTTCAGCTACATCACCCAGAGTGGCACTTGCATCAATAAAAACAGCTTTCATGATTATCAGATCCCGGGCTGGTGCCCACAAAAGCCCTCAAAGACAAAGCTCGGGGCGAAAATAGAAAATCAGATCATACCGGAGTGCGCACTGACGCGAACAGCCCTTGATGCTACGATGTTTTCTCTTTAAAACACAAATAACTTTGCGCTATTTACTTCAATCTTTATTTAAAGTTCACCATGAATCGCAAAGACCACGTTGTCATCATCGGTGCTGGCATTATCGGGGCGGCGAGCGCTTATCAATGCCTCAATGCCGGTCTGCGGGTCACGCTGATTGAGCCAGAGCGTCCCGGTGATCAGCAAGCCGCAAGCTTTGGCAATGCAGGTTGGCTGTCTTCTCATTCTGTCCTGCCTCCTGCCACGCCCGGTGCATGGAAAAGTGTCCCCAAATGGCTGGCAGATCCGCTTGGACCACTCGCGATCCGATGGAAGTATTTCCCTCGCGCACTTCCCTGGCTGACGCGGTATTTGAGTGCGGCCTCCAACTACACAAAAATCGAACGTACCGCTGTTGCCTTGCGCAGTCTATTAGCCGGAGCTCCGGGTTTGCATCAAGAAATGGCCAACCAAGCAGGCCTTGGTCATCTGATTGTCCGAACGGGTCTATTACACGCCTATCTATCTAAGGATCACTTTAAACAGGATGAGAAAGCCTGGGAGATCCGCAAAAAAGAAGGTATTCAATGGCAAGAACTTGATGCCTCGGAACTCGCTGCGCTTGAGCCTGATCTTGACCGACGCTATACCTTTGGCGTGTTAGTTCCTGAAACGGGCAGCTGTCGCAACCCAGGGGCTTATACAGCCGGGCTCATCGAGCATGCTCTTTCACGGGGTGCACAGCTCATCCGAGCCCGTGCGACTGGATTCCGGATCGAGCGCGGTCAGCTCAAAAGTGTTCTCACCGACGCGGGTGAAGTCACCTGTGACAAGTCTGTCATCGCCAGTGGGATACGCTCAAAAGAACTGGCGCGTCTTGCCGGTGACCGGGTCCCGCTTGAGTCCGAGCGTGGCTACCATGCCGTGATCCAGTCACCCGAAGCCGGTCCCAGGACGCCCACCATGTTTGCGGACCGAAAAGTGATTGTCACCAGTATGGAGCAAGGACTGCGAGTCGCGGGTCAGGTCGAGATCGCCGAGACCGATGACGTTCCCGATTGGCGACGTGCGGAGATTTTGCGCAAACACCTCGCCGCACTCTATCCAAAACTACCAACCAATCTGGACGATGCGCGCATCACGATCTGGATGGGTCGTCGCCCCAGCACACCTGACGGTCTGCCATGCATTGGACTGGCCTCTGGTTGCGCAGACATCATTCATGCCTACGGACATGGTCACATTGGACTCGTGAGCTCCGCCCGGACAGGTCGATTAGTCGCACAACTGGCAACCCATGCAACCCCTGAAATTTCGCTCGCACCTTTTAGTGCGCAACGTTTTTAATGCAAGCGTTCACCCAAACAGACACATTGAGACCACGACATGAACCCATCCGACCTCCACGATGACAGTGAGGACACCGCGTTTACCGTTGAAGAACGGGCTGCAGCGGCCAAACGAAGCACCTGGGTCAGTGTATTTGTAAACATTGCCCTTTCCTCGGCTCAAATCGTAGTAGGTATCTTCGCGAAGTCGCAAGCGCTGATTGCGGACGGCATACACTCGCTCTCAGACCTTGTGAGTGACTTTGTCGTTCTATTCGCCAGCCATCACAGCAAAAAAGACGCCGATCAAGATCATCCTTACGGGCATCAACGCTTCGAAACTGCAGCGTCAATGGTGATTGGTGTTCTGTTAATCATGGTGGCCGTTGGAATGCTGTGGGCCGCGTTTGAAAAACTCAACCATCCTGAAGATATTCCGACTGTGCATGGTGCCGCACTCTGGCTTGTAGGTTTAGCACTGATATCGAAAGAGCTTTTGTTCCGTTACATGCTCAAAATCGCCAAGCAAGTGAAATCCAGCATGCTGGTGGCCAATGCATGGCACGCACGCTCGGATGCAGCATCCTCGTTGGTGGTCGCGGTCGGTATTATCGGCAACCTTGCGGGGTATCCCCTGCTCGATCCGATCGCAGCGCTCATTGTCGCCCTGATGGTTGGAAAAATGGGCTGGAGTTTCGGCTCAACGGCCTTCCACGATTTAATGGATCGCTCTGCAGACGAGCAAGAGGTCTCGGCCATTTCAGCCACGCTTCTACAAACTCCGGGCGTCCTCGGCGTGCATGATGTTCGGACTCGGAAAATGGGGGATATGATTCTGGTGGATGCCCACATCGAAGTCGATGCCTATATTTCTGTAGAGGCCGGTCACGACATTGGTTTAGCCGCCCGTCAAGCCGTGATGCAGCGTCATCGTGTATTGAATCTTTTGACTCACATCGATCCAGTGCCATCTCGCACGGACAAAAATATCACAGCGGTATCGCCTGCCGGCCATGAAAAAGCTTGACGACCCAACAACGATTTACATGAATGCCCAGGATTTCTGACATGGTCTCACCAACAGATTCACCACTCTCTTTATTTGAGAAAATTTGGCGTAAACATTTAATTGTGGAACGTGAATCCGGTCCTTCTTTGATTTACATAGACCGGCACATGATCCACGAGGGATCATTTCACGCTTTCAGCGCTCTAAAAGATCGAGGGTTGACCGTGCGTCATCCACATCAAATTTTCGGTGTGGCAGACCACTACGTTCCAACAATCAGTCGCGACCCAGAAGATGCCTCCACGCCTGAAATCACGGAAATGATCACGCGTTTCGAAAGCAACATGCAATGGAGTGGTGCCCACTATTTTCCCATCCACGATGCCCGGCAGGGCATTGTTCATGTGATGGGGCCTGAACAAGGCATCACGCTCCCGGGCGCGACGCTGACCTGCAGCGATAGCCATACCTCCACGCATGGCGCATTCGGCGCGCTGGCCTTTGGCATTGGGCAGTCCGAGAGCACGCATGTGCTGGCGACCCAGTCTCTCTGGCAAACCAAGCCACTAGGCTTACGGGTATGGCTGACAGGCGCCCCTCAAGCAGGTGTGACAGGTAAAGACATTATCCTGGCGATCATCGCCCAGATTGGATCCTCCGGCGCAACTGGGCATGCTATTGAATATGCGGGTCCCGGCCTGAGCACCCTAACGCTTGAAGATCGTCTAACAATGTGCAACATGTCTATTGAGGCTGGCGCGCGTTTTGGTCTCATGGCTCCTGATGATCTGGTATTTGAATATCTGCACGGACGCCCTTTCGCTCCAAAGGAGCACGAATGGGATCAGGCGCTTGCGCAATGGCGTGCGCTGCAATCTGATCCGGCTTGCACCTGGGACAGAGAGATCGAAGTTGACCTTGGATCCCTGAGTCCAATGGTGACATGGGGGACGAGTCCGGAAGCAGCCCTTCCCATCACATCTTTTGTGCCCGATCCAGAAAAAGCAAAAAATCCTGCGATGCGTCAGTCAATGATAGACGCACTGGACTATATGGCACTCACACCAGGTACCCCACTGAGCACGATCAAAATCGACAGGATCTTTATCGGATCATGCACAAACGCAAGACTTGCAGACTTGCGCAGCGCCGCTCAAGTGCTCAAAGGCGCGCGCGCGCAGGTTCCTGGAATCGTTGTCGCGGGATCGATGGAGGTCAAACGCGCAGCGGAACAAGAAGGACTGGACAAAATATTCAAACAAGCAGGACTTGAGTGGAGAGAACCTGGCTGTTCAATGTGCGTGGGCGTCAATGGTGACACCGCACCAGCAGGCGAGCGGATTGCTTCGACATCGAATAGAAACTTTGTCGGTCGTCAAGGTCCAAATGTCAAAACACATCTCATGAGCCCTGCCATGGTCGCGGCTGCCGCCATCACCGGACATCTGACTGATGTGCGTCCAATGCTCTCAAGGATATCCTCATGAAACCATTGCTTGAACTCAACGGCATTGCCATCCCGCTTGAGGGGCGTAATATCGATACAGATCAAATTATTCCCGCGCGCTTTCTCAAAAAGAAACGGGGTGAATATGCCGATTACCTTTTTTACGACTTGCGCTTTGACAACGCGCATCAGCCTCGACGAGACTTCATTCTGAATCAACCCGTTTTTGAGCACGCGAGCATTTTGGTGTGCGATGAAAATTTTGGCTGCGGATCCTCGCGCGAGGCTGCGGTGTATGCGATGGTTGACTTTGGCATACAAGCCATCCTGGCACCCAGTTTTGGCGATATTTTTTACAATAATTGTCTAAAAAATGGTGTGTTGCCTATCGTATTACCTGCCGATACGCTTCAGTCTTTACGCCATGGACTTTTACATTCTTCTCAAACTCATGCGCAAAAACTCGACAGTTCCGCGGATCTTCATATCGCGATCGACCTGAAAAATCGGCAAATATCCAGTACACATTTCAAAGAAGTACTTCAGTTTGAAATTGATGCCTTCTGGCAAGAGTGCCTGATAAAAGGAGTCGATGAAATTGCACTCACCCTTGGTTACAGCGATCAGATTCGGGCCTTTGAAGATCAACACAAGAAGCAGCAGCCCTGGCTTGCACCCTGACCAGAATATCCTGACGACATTTTTTAATTTTAAAACCTCATCATGTCACTCCCCTTAAGCGGCCTGCGGGTCATCGAACTGGGCCAACTGATTGCCGGCCCCTTTGCCTCCAAAATCCTGGCTGAATTTGGAGCCGATGTCATTAAAATCGAGCCTCCTAAAACTGGCGATCCTCTGCGAACCTGGCGTTTGCTTCATGAGGGCACGTCCGTCTGGTGGGCGGCGCATGCGCGTAACAAACGCTCGGTGACGCTTGACTTGCGTCAACCCGAGGGCCAAGAAGTGATCCGCAAGCTTGCTGCAGACGCTGACATCCTGATTGAAAACTTCCGTCCGGGCGCAATGGAAAAGTGGGGACTCGGATTCAAGGACTTGCATGCGATTAATCCTAAACTGATTATGTTGCGTGTATCAGGTTATGGACAATCCGGACCTTATCGTGACAGGCCGGGTTTTGGCGTCATTGGCGAGGCGATGGGTGGCCTGCGATATCTGAGCGGAGAGCCCGGTCGTCCCCCCGTGCGCGTGGGCGTATCAATTGGTGACACGCTTTCAGGTCTGCATGGGGTGATTGGCGTCATGATGGCACTGCGTCATCGCGAGCAACAAGGTGGCGTGGGTCAGGAAGTCGATGTCGCCCTGTATGAATCTGTTTTCAACATGATGGAAAGTCTGTTGCCTGAGTATTCAAAATTTGGCGTGATTCGACAGCCGTCTGGCGCAAGCATGCCAGGGATTGTTCCCACGAATGCTTACCTGTGTAAAGATGGACGCTACGCCCTGATCGCTGGCAATGGCGACAGTATTTACAAACGCCTGATGGAGGCCATTGGACGAACAGATCTTGCCTCCGATCCGAATCTGGCCAATAACGTTGGACGAGCCGCCAACGCCGAGATGATCGACGCCGCGATATCGGCTTATACCGAACAACACAGTCTGGATGACGTACTTGAGAAAATGAATCAAGCAGGTGTTCCCGCAGGCAAAAGCTACGATGCGGCCGATATCGCCCACGATCCTCATTATCAAGCTCGCGACATGATTCTTGATGCGACCTTGCCTGATGGCTCGACCGTACAAGTCCCCGGGATTGTGCCAAAATTGAGTCAAACCCCTGGACAGATTACACGTCCGGCTCCCGAGCTCGGTCAGCACACTGCGGAGGTCTTGACTGGTCTAGGGATCGATGCAGCACAACAGGCTCAATGGAAAGAGCGCGGCATCATTTAAGCCCGCCTAAACACTCTTTTAGCGACATACAACCATGCCAAACACACGCCCAAGAATTTATATGCAGGAAGTCGCGACTCGCGATGGTTTTCAAAACGAGTCACAGTTTATTGAGACTGAAGACAAAGTCCGCGTGATTGACGCGCTGAGCCTCTGCGGCTTTGCCAAAATCGAAGTCACCTCGTTCACTTCACCGAAAGCCATTCCAGCTCTTCGGGACGCAGAACGCGTGATGCACGAGATCACCCGCCAGCCCGGCGTCGAGTACACCGTTCTGGTACCAAACGTTCGTGGCGCGGAGCGTGCGCTCTCCTGTGGCATCGATGAAGCCAACCTGGTGATGTCCATGAGCGAAACACACAATCGCTCAAACTTACGTATGACGCGTGAGCAATCATTTGCTCAACTGGAGCAAGTCGTCTCGGCGATCTCGGGGAGCTCGGTCGCAATCAATATCTCGCTCTCGACAAGCTTTGGCTGTCCGATGGAAGGCGATGTGAGCGAAGACGAAGTCCTGCGCTGGATTGAACGTTTCGCAAACCTTGGCGTCACCCGTGCGACGCTTTGCGATACAACCGGTATGGCTTACCCCTCTCAGGTTCGATCACTATCTGCGCGCGCCAAAGCACTCTTTCCGGAAATGGTATTTACCCTGCACTTTCACAACACGCGATCAATGGCTCAGGCGAACGCACTTGCCGCGATCAGTGCGGGGATCGATCGCTTTGATGCTTCTTTGGGTGGAATCGGAGGATGCCCCTATGCACCGGGCGCAAGTGGTAACGCCTGCACGGAAGACATGGTACATATGCTGGAACTGGAAGGCTTTGACACCAACATCGATCTGGAGCGGCTGCTGAAGGTATCAGCGATGCTCCCCGGCCTGATCGGTCATGACGTGCCCAGTCAGTTACTGAAGGCAGGCGGGCGCAATACTCTGCATCCCGCCCCGGCCTATGTCGCTGAAATTGGCCTAAAGCCCTAAACGGTCATCAACGGGCTTAGACGATGTGAACCTCAAATTCACCCAAGCCTGCAATCTGACCCACCAATTTGTCACCCTTGACCACGGCCCCAACGCCCTCTGGGGTGCCAGTGAAAATCAGATCGCCCGCTTTGAGCTCAAACAACCCCGAGAGATATGAAATGCTCTCGGGAATATTCCAGATCATTTGGGATAAATCGCTAGTCTGCTTTTGCTGACCATTCACGTGCAATGAAATGTTGCCTTGGGCCAAAATTCCAGTTGCGGACTTGGGATGAATGGGACCAATCGGACCGGACTGATCAAAACCTTTACCGACTTCCCATGGACGACCTTGCTTTTTAGCCTCACCTTGCAAGTCACGACGCGTCATGTCCAGCCCAAGTGCGTAACCGAAAATACAGTCGTTAGCCTTTTCAACCGGGATATCTCGACCACCTCGGTCAAGTGCCACCACCAGTTCCATCTCATAATGCAGATTTGATGTCTTGACTGGATAAGGCATTTTGCCAGCCTGACCTGCAGGAATCGGAATCAAGGCATCTGCGGGTTTGCAAAAAAAGAAAGGGTCTTCGCGGCCCGTAAAGCCCATTTCCTTGGCGTGTTCAGCATAATTACGTCCCACGCAGTAGACGCGTCTTACTGGAAAAAGCTTATTGCTGCCAACAATTGGCAAACCAACGGTTGCCTGCGGTTCGAATACAAAATCAGACATTTGATTAAGACCCTGAAAAAGTGATTATTAGAATTTATACTTTTTTAACTGGTAATGGCGGTAGAGTTGTGACTGGTGCAGGTTCGCCAAGCCCGACCACAGGAGCGCTATCAAAATACTCATCGAAGTTTCTGCCGGTCGGATCATTGACATCCGAAACAGTTGAAACAGTACGATGAATGTCCTGGGCCATCGTCCCCGCTCTCTCACCAGAGATCGGTCCTCCTGTATCCTGATCCCAACTGGCAGGGAATCCAGTGTCCGAGAGGTAAGAAAGACCTTCTGCGTGCAGCACGCCTGGGTCGGCAGCGGTATCGGCCACCGGCAAGAGAGAATCCGCTGCGAGAACAGGCAATGCGGCCCCGACAGCGGTAGCCATTCGCCATTGAGCCGCAGCATCCTGAGGACGGTTAAGCTTGTCGTACAGACTGCCCAGTAGGACGTGCACACGAGCGTCCGCGCGCTTGGCCAAGCTTCGCGACAAATAATTTTCAGCCTGTCCCCAAATCTGACCGATCAGGCAAAGATTCCCCACCGATGCCAACAACTCAGCGTCGTGGGGTCGGGACTGTACCCATGCCTCGGCTTTTTCCAGACGGCGTTTTACTTGGGAGGGCTCTGCGCGAGAATAAGCGGCCAGTAAACGAGGATCAAACGCGGGCGGAATCGCTTGCTCAAGCGCACGCGAAGCCTCATCAAGCAGTCCATTTGCTTCGAATGCAGCCGCGCCAGCCAACGCCACATCGGTCAAGGTACGCTCTTCGGTCTTTAAACCTTTCCAGAAAGATTGCCATCCTCCCGTATGCGTTGTTTCTCGTAAATACGCAGCCGCAGCGATTTCAATAATCTGACGCGCCTCTGTATCGTGCAACGCACCTCGACGATTCAGCGTGCGAGCAAGGCCAAAGACCTGCTCATGACGATTTAACTGACGATAGGCTCTGAGTAATAATCTCAGTGTGTGGATATGTCTTGCGCCGCTCTCTTGTAAAGGCAAGAGCTCATCAAGAGCTTGTTGAGCCAAACCTTGATCCAAATATAAATCTGCCGCTGCAGTGGCGATCGCTTCTTTCAAAGCACTATCGTCTGAGGATTTTTCTTTGGCAAGATGGATGAGGTGATTGCGTCGGTCAAACTCGCCCAAGGCATGAGCAGCTCTTGCAGCTGAAAGTGCAGCGAGCACTTGTCGACTGGAGTCCTTGCTCCGGTCAAAAAGCTTGGTGAGATCTTTTTCTGCGTGGGAGTA
>JACCEA011604716.1_pt1 | contig 13302 bp, 10 predicted proteins | sample 7449851 | NCBI WGS metagenome assembly JACCEA01 (sample SAMN15323453, study PRJNA562643) | freshwater metagenome | isolation source: river surface water | place: USA:Blue River Watershed | collected 2017-08-18 | reverse complement strand
TAAAGATGATGGACTGGCAGCCGGCAAAGGCGTGGTTGTAACCAACGACATTGATGCTGCTTTAGAACATGCTTTATCTTGCATAGATAGTCGGGACGGCGGCGCCGTTGTAGTCGAAGAATATTTGGCCGGACCAGAAATTAGTTTGTTCGGTGTTTGCGATGGCCGAACAGTCATTGCTCTTTCGCCGGCGCAAGACTTTAAGCGCGTTAACGACAATGATCAAGGTGCGAACACTGGGGGTATGGGTGCTTACACCCCGCTACCTTGGGCTCCGAAAAACCTAGTCAACGAAGTTACCCAAAATGTTTTGCAGCCGATGGTTGACCAAATGGCTAAACGTAAAACTCCATTCGTTGGCTTACTGTATGCCGGCTTAGTCTTAACCAAATCAGGGATAAAAGTAATTGAATTTAACGTCCGCTTTGGTGATCCAGAAACTCAGGTTGTTTTAGCTAGGTTGGATAGTTCACTCAGTGAATTACTGTTAGCAGCAGCAGATGGAAAATTAGCTCAACTGCCTGAACCGAACTGGAAAACTGAATCTGCGGTCACGGTAGTTATGGCTGCCGAAGGTTATCCAGAAAAGCCAGTCTTAGGCGCACCAATTTCTGGACTCGATGATGCAATCAGTCAGGGTGCAAAAGTTTTTCACGCTGGCACGGCGCTCGATCACACTGGAAATGTAGTGGTTAATGGTGGTCGAGTGCTATCAATAACTGGAGTCGGTATCGATTTAGCAGATGCACGTAGACGTGCCTATCAAGCAGTTGAGACAATTAAGTTTGCTGGCGAACATCATCGAACCGATATTGCACTTACGGCAGTTAAAGAGGAGATACAAATTCCATGAGTAAACCAAGTATCTCGAATGTGTTGGCTAGTCGGTATGCCTCAACCGGTATGGCAAATATCTGGTCAGCAGAAAATAAGATTTCTATCGAGCGCCATCTATGGATTGCTGTTCTTAAAGCGCAAAAAGACTTAGGAATTGATGTTCCGCAAGCAGCAATAGATGCATATGAAAAAGCCTTACCAAAAATTGATTTAGCCAGTATTGCGGCTAGAGAAAAAGTAACTCGTCACGATGTAAAAGCCAGAATTGAAGAATTTTGCGAGTTAGCTGGATTTGAACACATCCATAAAGGCATGACCAGTAGAGATTTAACGGAAAATGTTGAGCAATTACAAATAGTCGAGGCTCTATATTTTCTAAAAATAAAAGCTGTTGCAGCCGCAGCAAAACTTGCAGAGCTGGCAGTTAGATATTCAGATGTTGCGTTAACCGGGCGCAGTCATAACGTAGCAGCTCAAACCACTACATTAGGTAAACGATTTGCTAACAGCGCACAAGAGTTGTTAATTGCGATTGATCGGTTAACTGAGTTACTAGAGCGCTATTCAATTCGGGGTATAAAAGGTCCCGTTGGAACCGCTCAAGACATGCTGGACTTATTTGATAACGATGCAGATAAGTTAGCCCAATTAGAAACTCGAATTGCTCAGCACCTAGGAATCAAAAATGTTTTAACTAGCGTTGGTCAGGTTTATCCGCGATCGTTAGATTACGAAGTAGTTAGCGCATTAGTTCAACTAGCAAGTAGCCCAAGTTCATTAGCAACCACAATCCGCTTGATGGCCGGCCATGAATTAGTGACTGAAGGGTTTAAAGACGGCCAAGTTGGATCGAGTGCAATGCCGCACAAAATGAATACTCGTTCGTGCGAACGGATTAATGGACTAGCTGTGATTTTGCGTGGCCACGCTTCTATGGTTGGTGAACTTGCTGGAAACCAATGGAATGAAGGCGACGTATTTTGTTCAGTAGTAAGGCGAGTTGCGCTACCTGACGCCTGCTTTGCACTAGATGGTTTATTTGAAACTTTCCTTACTGTACTTGAAGAATTTGGTGCTTTCCCAGAAGTTATTGAACGCGAATTAAATAGGTACTTACCGTTTCTAGCAACTACAAAAATTTTGATGGCTGCTGTTCGAAAAGGTATTGGTCGCGAAGTTGCTCACGAAGTAATAAAAGAACATGCCGTAGCCGTTGCTTTGGAAATGCGTGGCGCAAAAGGTGGCGATGGGAATCAAGTTTTAGCGCGACTTGCAAGCGACCCAAGAATTGGTTTATCGCTGGAAGAGCTGACTAATTTAATTGCCAAACCAATTGAATTTACTGGTGCAGCCAGAGAACAAGTGGCGCAAATCGCGCAACAAGTTTCTAAATTAGTTGAGCAAAACCCAGATGCAGCCAATTATCGCCCGGAGCCCATTCTGTGAAAGTCAATCCTGTTGATTATCAGTTAGACGAGACTTTCACTCATATTTATTCCGGAAAAGTTCGCGATCTATATAAGTCCCAAGATGGCAGACTACTTTTCGTAGCGAGTGATCGAATTTCAGCTTTTGACTGGGTGCTACCAAACACAATTCCAGACAAAGGGCGCATCCTTACTGCGATGTCATTGTGGTGGTTTGAACAACTTGAAGAAATTGTGCCGAATCACGTTATTACGACAAATGTGCCAGCTCAGGTGAAAGGCCGGGCAATTTATTGCCAAGAACTAGAAATGTTTCCAGTTGAATGTGTGGCTCGAGGTTATCTAACTGGGTCTGGACTTAGTGATTATTTGAAATCAGGGTCTATATGTGGCAACGGGTTACCACCTGGATTAAAAGATGGATCACTCTTACCTAAACCAATTTTTACCCCAGCAACTAAAGCTGCCCTTGGTGACCACGATGAAAACGTAACTTTTGATGAGGTAATGATCAAGATCGGGATGGAAGAAGCCCAGCAATTACGTCGATTTACTTTGGCGATTTATGAAAAAGCTGCAGCAATAGCCAAATCTCGCGGCATCATTTTGGCAGATACGAAATTTGAATTTGGACTAGGACTAAAGGGATTACATAAAAACAAAATTGTTTTAGCCGACGAAGTTTTAACTCCAGATTCCTCAAGATTTTGGCCAGCAGATCTTTGGAAACCTGGTCAGGCCCAGCCATCTTTCGACAAACAATATGTTCGAGATTGGTTACTATCGCCGCAGTCGGGTTGGGATCGAAACTCGGGACAAGCACCTCCGGCACTCCCACAAGAAGTTATTGAAAAAACGCGAGAGCGCTACATAGATGCTTATGAAAAACTAACGGGCGAGAAGTTTAATTAGAAACTTTTCTTTATTCGTTCCAGCGTGGGCTAGTGCTCTTCGGTGGATTTAATTTTTCTCTAACCAAGATAATTCCTGGTTGCTTAAGTGAAAGTGCTTCACCTAAATCTTCAACTGTTGTTTCGGTAAAAGATAGGCCAAACGCTTGGGCTAAGGTAGCCCAATCAGGTGAAACAAGATCGACTCCGCGTTCAGGGTGGCCCATCACGATTTGGTCGTAACGGAGCATTCCATAACCACCGTCATCAACTATTAATAATGTATACGGCAGATTTTCTTGCACGATTGTGGCTAATTCACCAAGTGCAAATGCCACGCCACCATCGCCACAAACTGAAAGTGTTTTAACTCCAGCGGCAGCAGGCCCAATCGCTGCTGGCAAACCAAAACCAAGAGTGCCCCATCCAACTGGATAAACCAATCTGCGTGGTTTTGGTTGGTCAGCGTAAACACCCGTCCAGTAACCAGCAACTGCCATGTCGCAAACTATTACGCCATCATTTGGCCAATACTTTTCGATTGCCCGAACCAGCGCAGTGCCACGTTTTGATTTTTCATCAACTTCAAGGCGTGCTCGTACGTTTTTATTAAGAATTGCAACATCAAACCAGTTTTCTTGTGGCTTTGTATCTGCAACTAACACATTGGCTACCTTATTGATGTCATTTGCGATAATCACCGCATCAGCATCAACATTTCGCAAAACAAAATCGGGATTAGCATCGATAACTACAATTTTTGCTGGCCATTTGATAGACCAGTTTTTTGTATTCATACCGTCGAGTTGGCTACCAAATACAACCAGCGCATCTGCTTGGCTAAGCATGTTTTCAACTTCAGGTTCGTGAATTGGAACTTTCACACTAAATGGCGAATCTACTGCAATTCCGCGACCAGCAAATGAAGTAAGAATTGGTGCGTTCCAGTGTGCAGCTAGGTTAGTTAATCCAACCGAACCTTCAGTGGCACCACCACCTGCCCAGATCACAATTTTTTCGCAACCAGTTAACGCATCAACTGCAGCAGCAGTATTTAATTCAAGTATTTCTTGACCGAGTTCAAGTTTTGGCATGGAACCAGTAAATGGTTGACCAAGTACATCAGCAGGAATTCCAAGGTAACCAGCCCCTGCGGGAGCGCGCAATAAATCGCGGATCATTTCTGCAGCTACATCAACTGCAGTAGTTCCGTCTTCCACACTAATTGCCATCGCAATACCATGTAATTTTTTTGCTAACGGTGCAAAAAGTGCTGCTTGGTCATCCATTTCATGAAGTAATCCACGTGAACCGTTCTTGCCTCGTTTAGCAATTGGCGCCTCAGAGGCAATTACAAAAATCGGCGAACCAGAAATTGCTGCTTCGCCAAATGCAGCCACAGTGTTTGCCGCACCAGGTCCAGTCGTTGTTAACGCAACTGCCAAATTTCCAGAAGTTCTGGCTAAACCATCAGCTGCGTATGCCGCAGTTTGTTCATGGCGCACACCAATTATTTTTGGTCGGTTGTTTCCAAGTGCGTCCCAAAAAGCAAGATTATGAACTCCAGGAATTCCAAAAGTGACCCGTATTCCAGCCTGCCAGAGTAGATCGAGGATAGCCCCGGCTACAGTTTGTGAATTTTTGGTGACAGACTGAGACATGTAAATACTCTAGCGTTTTGAAAGAGGCCGAAGTTGTCTACCTTCGTTTCCCGAAACCCTGCAAACTTAACTGATGTTGTAACTGAAGTTCCGGCTGCAACTGCTGCTGACATTGTTGAAGCAGCTCGACGTGCGAAAGCTGCACAAGTTGCTTGGGCAAAGATGCCCGCACCTGCGCGTGGACGTGTTATCGCTAATGCAGGTCGACTATTCGAGAAAAATAAAGACGCACTTTCAAGATTAGTTACTCGCGAAATGGGCAAAGTATTTCGTGAAGCCCAAGGTGACGTGCAAGAAGTAATTGACACTTGTGACTTCTTCTTAGGCGAAGGCCGTCGTCTATATGGCCAAACTGTGCCAAGTGAAATGCCAAACAAGAATCTGTTTACTTTCCGCAAGCCAGTCGGTACAGCTTTGATTATTACTGCAGGAAATTTCCCTGCAGCCGTTCCTTCTTGGTACATAATTCCAGCGCTGCTAACTGGTAACTCCATCGTTTGGAAGCCTTCTGAGTACACGCCAGCAATTTCCAAAGCAATGACAGACATCTTCTATGCAGCCGGTGTCCCTAAAGATGTATTGATCACCGTAGTTGCAGATGGCAAAGAAACTTTCAAAGGTCTGGAAGAAGGTTTGAAACAAGGCCTTATTAATAAGGTCGGATTCACCGGTTCGACAGAAGTTGGTCGCCTAATTGGTGCCAAAGTTGGCGAATATATTCAAAGTGCCTGCCTTGAGTTGGGTGGCAAAAACCCAATGGTGGTTATGCCAGATGCCAATTTAGATCTTGTGCTCGATGGAGCTACTTTCGCTGGATTCGGTACTGCCGGACAACGCTGCACGTCACTTGGCACGATGTGGCTGCATGAAGATATTTATGATCGCTTTTTAGAGGCATATGTAAAGCGAATTGAAAATGAAAAAGTTGGCGATCCTATGCAAGATGTACTTTTTGGTCCAATGATCGCCGAAAAATATTTAGACACCCATGAACATAACTTGAAGATGGTGGCAAGTCATCATCAAGTTCATGGTTCAACTGGCGTTGGTCGAATTAGCGCATCTAATCCACGCAAAGGTTTTGTTGGCGATCCTGATGCTGGAGTTTTTGCGCATCCAACAATCGTTTCTGGAATTAAAGGTGGCGACGAACTTTATTACACTGAAACTTTCGGACCACTCGTTGGCGTTGGAAAGTTTAAAACGCTAGATGAAGCAATCGAACTCTCAAATGGCCACGGCTATGGATTATCTAGCGCAATCTACACAAGTGATCCAAATTCAGTTTGGCGATTCCGTGAAGGTATTTCAGCAGGTATGGTTTCCATTAATAACTCGACTTCAGGTGCTGAAGCACATTTACCATTTGGTGGTAACGGCAAGAGTGGTAATGGTTCACGGCAAAGTGGAATTTGGGTGCTTGATCAATTCACCAGTTGGCAATCAATGAACTGGGACTGGTCTGGCAAACTTCAAAAAGCCCAGATGGATAACGAAGAAGTTCCACACAATCCAGATTTCACTATTTAGGAAAAACTTAAATGGCTAATCTTCCAGACAAAGTCGACGTAGTTGTAGTTGGCGGTGGCGTTATGGGCGCCTCAGCAGCATTTCACTTAGCTGAAGCTGGCGTAAGTGTTTTGCTAGTTGAAAAAAATGAACTTGCAAGTGGTTCTACTTCTAAAGCGGCAGGCGGAGTTCGGGCTAATTTCTCAGATGAATTGAACATTCAAATGGGAGCAAGATCATTGGACCTGCTTGCTGATTTCAATAATCGGCCTGGTCAAGAAATTGATTTACATCGTCCTGGTTACATGTTTGCCTTAACTAATTCCGAAGACGTTGCAACATTTGAAAAGTCAACTGAGTTACATCACAAATTTGGTGTTGAATCACGAATGCTAACGCCACAAGAAGCACAAGAAATTAGCCCGCTCTTGAACGTTGATGACGTTCTTGCTTGTTCGTTTACACCAAACGATGGACACTGCACACCTGAGTCAGTCGTTATGGGTTACGCATCCGGTGCACGTCGAAATGGTGCCACCGTATTAACCAATGTTGAAGCAACCGGAATTACCGTAAATGGCGGCGAAATAGTTAGCGTGACAACATCTGCTGGTGAAGTAAAAACAAGTGCGGTCATAAATTGTGCTGGAGCTTGGTCACCACAAATAGGCTCTTACGTTCGCTTAGATCTACCGGTAACTCCCTACCGTCGCGAATTGCTTATCACTGAACCTTTAGGTGATGACTTTGCTGATTTACCAGCATCAATGCCAATGACTATTGATTATTCAACTTCGCTTTACTGGCATCGTGAAGGCAAAGGTTTGCTGATGGGCTTTTCAGATAAAACTGTGGGTCCAGGTTTTGATTTCAGTCGTGATCCAAAGTTTCCGGAAAAACTTGCTGAACTTGCTTACGAACGGGCACCAAGACTTCTTGATGTTGGTGTTGGGTCTGGTTGGTCTGGTTTGTATGAAGTGACTCCGGACCACAACGCATTATTGGGTGAGTGGAACGGTGTTTCACGCTTCTTGTATGCAACTGGCTTTAGCGGCCATGGTTTCTTAGAAGGTCCAGCAATCGGTGAAATTTTGCGCGATCTTTATCTTGGCAAAACTCCATTTGTCGATATCAGTCCGCTTAGTGTTGATCGATTCTCCAATGGTGGACAACTAAGGCCAGAGAAGAACATCGTTTAGTGGTAAAAATTCCAGGTTGGTTGAAACCAGCTAAAACTGTTCCGCATGCACCATGGAGTGCTGGCGAATCGAATTGGAAAGCTAAGCCACGCACTTATTTAACGTTGCTTCTAGGTCTTTGGCTTTTTGGTTCTGGTGAAGCAGCCTTAGTGGCTGCTCAAGCCGGACAATCACCTTGGACCGTATTTTCTGAAGGTATTTCAATTCAGTTTGGCCTAAGTATTGGCTGGGCAACATTTTTTATTTCACTGTGTGTTTTGCTGCTTTGGATTCCGCTTAAACGAAAGCCGGGCGCCGGCACCTTATTGAATGTGGTTTTTGTTTCGATGGCTTTGGAAGTAATGATTCCATTTTTCCCAAGCCCACAAACAAGTTTTGCTCAATTAAGCCAAACCCTTTTTGGTATCGCACTAGTTGGACTTGGCTCAGCACTTTATATTCCAGCTAATTTAGGTGCTGGACCTCGTGATGGATTAATGACCGGTTTGCACTTTAAAACTGGAAAACCTGTTGCTCGAATTCGATTGACACTTGAGGTAACAGTTTTAATTATTGGCTGGTTACTTGGTGGCACAGTTGGAATCGGTACCGTGCTTTTCAGTTTATTAATTGGTTACAGTGTTGCCTTTTGGTTTGGCATTGTCGATAGAGTCGATCACCGAAAATCTTAGCTACCTTAATTTGGAACGATAGATTCTAAATTTTCCACAGGTTTTTGTTTAGAAATTCTGGCTAGTTCTGCCACGTAAACTCCGGCCAACATAGTGAAGCCACCAATAATTTGAATTAAATTCAAGGATTCACCTAGTACTACCCAAGCAATTAGAAATGCCACTAATGGTTCAAACATGCCCATCAAACTTGCACCAGCTGCACCCAAATGCTTAATTGCCATTACTACGAGCACAAATGGTAAAACTGTTCCGCCAATAACCATGTAACTGATTAAAACTAAAATCGGAGTTGTTACTTCGCTATTTACAAATGGCTGTACATCAACATTCAGTGATTGCCAAGGGAAATTGCTCCACGGCAAAGTTAGTGCCCAAAATATTGTGGCGATCAAGAAACCCCACATAATTAGTGAAACTGAATCCCGGTTTTCACTGGCTTTCTCGCCAAATAAGAAATAGATCACCAATGAAAAGGTTGCGCCGAATGCAAAGAGAAAACCGACGGTATCAAGTTTGAAGCCTTGCCAAACCTGAGCAACTAGAGCCAGTCCACCGATTGCCATTGCTAGGCCAAGCCAAATTGTTGACTTTACTTTTTGTTTTCGCACATAGCGCACCCACAGCACAATATATATAGGGGCAGTGAACTCGATAAGTAAGGTAATTCCAACAGGCATTCGGCTGATTGCTTCGAAATAAGCCCATTGGGTCAGGGTTATTCCAAGTAGCGCATAAACAACTAACACCGGAATTTCTGATTTAGTTAACTTAAAAGCTTTTCGATTTGTTAAAGCCACAAAAATCAACAAAATAATGAATGCACTTGTCGTTCTAAGTTGTGAAACTCGAGCAGCGTCACCAATGCTAAGCAAAATGATTTTGCTGACAGTTCCGTTTAATCCCCAAAGTGTTGCTGCGATTAAATAAAGTAAATACCCAGTTGCCGCATGTTTTTTAGCTGCAGTAGTCAACCAGACTCACTTTCGAAAATTATTCATAGCAGTTTCATAAACTGCCATTGTTTGGTTCGCAATCTTGTCCCAGCCAAACTCTAGTTCAGCACGTTTACGACCGGCACTTCCCATTCTGCTGGCTGCTTGTTGATCATTAACAACCTGGGTTAGCTTTTGGGCAAATTCCAATTCGTATGCAGCGGTTTCATTTTCATCGTAATTAACTAAATATCCAGTTTCGCCATCTATAACAACTTCTGGAATTCCACCGACATTACTTGCAACAACGGGAACTTCACATGCCATAGCTTCTAAATTAACGATTCCAAGTGGTTCATAAATCGATGGACATGAAAAAACAGCAGCGTTTGAAAGTAACTCGATAAGTTCTGATCTACTGACTTGTTCAGTAATCCAGTGCACGCCAGTTCGAGTTTTTGCTAATTTTTCAATTTGCTCGGCTACCTCTGCTCCTAATTCTTTGGTATCTGGAGAAGAAGCACATAGGACTAAGCCAATTTCAGCTGGAAGTTCTTCGGCCGCTCGCAGTAAATGCATAATTCCTTTTTGCCTAGTAATCCGACCAACAAATAGAACATAAGGTCGGTCTAATTCAATTTCATATTTAGTTAGCGCAGCTGTCGAACTAACTTTTTTCATGGCTTCGGTATCAATACCGTTATGGACTACATGTATCTTTGCTGCATCCAAATCTGGGTAGCACTTAAGCAAATCTTTTTTCATACCATGACTGACTGCAATTATTGCGTCCGCAGCTGAAAATGAAGTTTGTTCGATCCAGGAAGAAATTCGATATCCACCACCAAGTTGTTCTGCTTTCCATGGCCGCAGTGGCTCCAAACTATGTGCCGTGGCAATGTGAGGAATTCCGTGTAGCAGTGAACCTATGTGGCCGGCCATGTTGGCATACCAAGTATGCGAATGCACAACTTGCGAATTGGCAAAGTCACCTAGCATGCTCAGATTTACCCCAAGTGATTGAATCGCACCGTTTGCCGAGTCGAGTTCGCTAGGAATTTGGTAGGTCTTAGCACCAGGTTTTGGCTCACCAAAGGCGTGAACATCCACATCGGCAAGCTTTCGTAACTCGTGGACTAAATGTTCAACGTGTACACCGGCGCCTCCGTAGATATCGGGCGGCCATTCCTTTGTAACAATTGAAATACGCACACCACAACTCTATGACTTTCATTAGGCTGGCAGTATGCGCAGGCGCTCAAACGTATTAAGTATTGTGCTCGCTGGTGGCGAGGGTAAGCGATTGATGCCGCTAACTGCTGATCGTGCAAAGCCTGCGGTGCCGTTTGGTGGCTCATATCGACTCGTTGATTTTGTTCTTTCAAATTTAGTTAACGCCGGATACTTAAGAATTTGCGTGTTAACGCAGTACAAATCACATTCACTTGACCGACACATCACAACCACGTGGCGAGTAGGTTCAATGCTTGGCGATTATGTAACTCCGGTGCCAGCACAACAACGGTTGGGACCCAGGTGGTACACCGGTTCTGCAGATGCTATTTATCAAAGCCTTAATTTAATTTATGACGAAATGCCCGAGTACGTTTCGGTATTTGGCGCCGATCACGTTTATCGTATGGATCCAGAACAAATGGTGAACGCACACATCGAATCTGGCGCCAGCGTAACCGTAGCTGGAATTCGTGTTCCAAAATCGCAGGCGAGCGGTTTTGGAATTATTAAAACTGATCAATCTGGAAAAAAAATAACTGAATTTCTAGAAAAGCCAAGTGACCCTCCAACTATTCCAGATTCACCTAATGAGTGTTACGCATCTATGGGTAATTATGTTTTTAAGACTGAAGCGCTAATTGATGCCTTGAAAAAAGATGCCGCAGATGAAACTTCCATTCACGACATGGGAAGTAACATAATTCCAATGCTCACCGAAAAAGGTGAAGCAAATGTTTATGACTTTGCTACAAATTTAGTTCCTGGTTCAACAGAGCGAGATAAAGGTTATTGGCGTGATGTTGGAACTATCGATTCATATCACGATGCTCACATGGACTTAGTTTCAGTTCACCCAATCTTTAATCTTTATAACAAAGAATGGCCAATACTCACAGACTTGCCTCCACTAGCACCGGCAAAATTTGTTCAAGGCGGAAACGCACATGATTCGATTGTTGGTGCCGGATCCATTGTCAGTGGTGCACATGTGCGCACTTCAGTAGTTGCCCATGAAGTTCGGGTAAATGATGGAGCTTATGTTGATGGTTCTGTTTTAATGCCAGGTGTGCAAATTGGACGTGGCGCAGTAGTGCGCAAAGCAATTCTTGATAAAAATGTCATCGTGCCTGATGGTGCTCAAATTGGCGTTGATCTGGACCGAGACCGAGAAAATTACACTGTTACTAGTGGGGGAATTGTGGTTCTTGGTAAAGGCCAACAGGTAATTACCGATTAAAAATTAAAAAATTAACCTCCTGTTTACCTTACGGCAGGGGTGTGTTCGCTTAGAGACCTTACCTTTCAAATGACTAATCGGTCATACGAAAGGAAGGCAAATGCCTACTAAGAACTGGAAGCTTGCAGCGGTTGTCCTCCCGGCTGCATTAATCCTTGCTGCATGTGGCGGCACAAATGAAGGAAGCGCGGATCCAGCAGAATCAACCGCTCAGGTTGCTGCTTCAGAAATTCGCATTGATGGTTCTTCAACAGTTGCACCTCTAGCTGCAGCTGCTGGTGAATTATTCAAAGAAAGTAACCCAGCAGTAAACGTTTCTGTGGGCACTTCAGGCACCGGTGGCGGATTCAAGAAATTCTGCGCTGGCGAAACTGACATTTCAAATGCTTCTCGTCAAATTAAAGATGAAGAAGCTGCAGAATGTGCCGCAGCAGGTATTACTTTCACTGAAATCATCGTTGCTAACGACGCACTAACAGTAGTCGTTAACAAAGAAAATGACTGGGCAACCTGTCTAACCGTGGATGAACTAAAGAAGATGTGGGAACCAGCAGCTGAAGGAACTGTAACTTCATGGAAGCAAATCAGAAGCTCATTCCCAGATGAACCACTAGACCTATACGGTGCTGGTACTGATTCAGGTACATTCGATTACTTCACCAAGGCAATTAACGGTGAAGAAGGTGCATCACGTACTGATTACAACCCATCCGAAGATGACAACGTAACAGTTCAAGGTGTCGAGGGTGCCAAAGGCGCACTTGGTTACTTTGGTTTCTCTTACTACGAAGAAAACATGGACAAGCTAAATGCAGTTCAGATCGATGGTGGCGCAGGTTGCGTTACACCTAGTTCAGAATCAGCTCAAGATGGAACCTACGCTCCACTTAGCCGTCCGCTATTCATCTACGTAAGTAATGAAGCTGCCAAGAAGGCTGAAGTACTAGCTTTTGCTAAGTTCTTCGTGGAAAATGACGATGCGATTACTGCTAAGGCACTATTCGTACCGCTAAGCGAAGAGCAAAAAGCAGCAGCTGCAACTGCAGTTGCTAGCTTGGGCTAGAACTAAATAACCATTGGTTAAGGGGTGCCGAGATCGGGTAGTTGCCCAGATCTCGGCACCGCCTTACCACTAATCTTTTGTTAGCAGATTTATTTAACTGCGACTTTAGATCGAATCAGGAAAGAGCGTTAACCGAAGTATGAGCGCTGTGCGAACGGGTGAAAATACATTTTCACTCAAGTCAGAGTCCAAGCGCAGAGGTGAACGTCTAATAATTTTGGTGCTGTTCATGGCATCGTTAATCTCGATTCTTATCTCTGTTGGAATCGTTTGGTCACTATTGCTACCCGCAGTTGAATTTTTTAGACAAGTATCGATAGTTGACTTTTTAACTGGCACTCGATGGGCGCCAAGATTTAAACCAGCAACTTTTGGTGTTGTCCCATTAGTGGTTGGCACACTTTGGACAACTTTTATCGCCCTTCTCGTTGCAGTTCCTTTTGGTTTAGGTGCGGCGATGTATTTATCTGAATATGCCTCTGAAAAATCAAGGAAAAAATTAAAACCAATACTTGAATTGTTGGCTGGAATTCCAACTGTGGTCTATGGCTTTTTTGCCATTGAGTTTGTTACTCGAGTAGTGCTTAAGGGTTGGCTTGGTCTGGAAATCGGAACTTTCTCGGTCTTGTCCGCAGGT
>JACCEA012117395.1_pt1 | contig 13304 bp, 13 predicted proteins | sample 7449851 | NCBI WGS metagenome assembly JACCEA01 (sample SAMN15323453, study PRJNA562643) | freshwater metagenome | isolation source: river surface water | place: USA:Blue River Watershed | collected 2017-08-18 | reverse complement strand
GGAATACGTTAATTTAGACTTTGTACCACCTGTTCGGAAGCCCCACATCTTCATTCTTTGCCACAGGGACTGCGACGGTTGGGGGGCTGGAGCGATTGCTTATAACTGTTTGGCTGACAGTGACCATACCCTTGTGGTCAAAGGAGTGCAGTACGGAGAACCTCTTCCGGAGATGGACCTTCAGGCTGTAGACCAAGTCTATATCCTAGACTTCTCCTATGACCGTGATACTCTGCTAGACATCCATAACAAAGTAGCCAAACTCGTGGTCTTGGATCACCACCTGTCTGCACAAGAAGCTTTGGAAGGACTTCCCTTTGCTCATTTTGACATGACCAAGTCAGGCATCCTTCTGGCTTGGGAATACTTTGTTCCCGAGTATCCAGCTCCTGAACAGGTAGAGCTTCTGAATGCCTATGATCTCTGGAACAAGAAACATCCTAAATATACCTGGGATGAAATTGCTACTTTCCAGATGGCTTGTGCTGCTCAAGAAGGAAGCTTAGGGTTTTGGTCGGCTCTGATGAATGGATATGTCATTGATCCTAAGCTTAGAGAACTAGGACAAGACCTCTACCAGAAGTTCCAAGCTTCTGTGCGCCATGTCTTGGAAGCACCTACCACCGAGTATGTAACCATCGACAATCAACCAGGGGTTTGTTTCTTCTCGGAGAATGAAATCTCTTTGATGTCTGATGCTTTGTATTCTCAAACTGAGAACTCCGTGACTTGGACAGCTTGCTTCTTCCAAAGAAACGGTCACTGGGTAGTTAGCTTCCGTTCTCCTGATCCAACCAAGTTTGTTATATTGCCTTGGGCTAAGAAACTGGGTGGTGGTGGACATCTTTCAGCAGCAGGTGCTAAACTCTTTGCTGTTGAGGAAATCGATGCTGTTGATTTGGTACCTCGCCTCATTCGTCTTCTGACTCAATAAACTCCTTGATCTAACTGCCTTAGTGGCAGTTAGATCTTTAACATTTTTTAAACAACAGTTAAACTTGTATGACAGAGCAAGCATTTTCAACATCAAAGGAATCTATCATGGAAAAGAAAATCCCTTCCCGCTACGATCTACTGACCCTGTACACTTCGATCCATCAAGGACTGACCGCCATTGGTATCGTCCCTAAGGATATCATCGCTGACCGGCAAAGGACTGTGAAGCTTTCGGAAGAAGGTCATAAAGTCTTTGACCAACTTTTGGCTGAATACGACTTTGATCAACAAATCTACCTGAGAGCTTTGAACGACAACCAGCGTTATGACCTGGGTGACGATCTCATGCAAGTGGCTTTGGCTCTGAACGAGAAGCTTCCACGTTTCAAAGACCTGGAAGAGAAAGAGCGTCAGTCTTACACAGAGATTGAAAAGCTCCCTCCTAAGACTGTTCTGACTGCTGAGGAACTGATCTTTGACTACATGGCCAAAGAATCCCCTGTCTATCTGCGTCGGTTGATTGCCTCTGCTGTTCTTATGGACGATTACAGCATGAAGCACACGCCTGTCAATGCCAAGGATCAACTAGAGATGGAAACCATCAGTGCTAATTGGCTTCTCAGCAAAGAGAAGTCTGACAGCGAGATGTTGAACATCATGTCCATGACAGATAACCAAGGCAGACCTATGGAAATGAAGAACGCTGAGCTAGCTCGGTTTAAATTCATTTACGAGGTGATGCCGAGCTTGGTGGCCTTGTCAAGCTTCAAACGTTCAGAGCCTACAAACTTTGCACGGTTTGTGGTGCTGCTTCCCAGTTTGATCATCTGGACATTGGGTAATTACCATAACAGCATGGTGCAGGAAGAGGAAGATCCTTCGATGGATATCCTTGAAACCACGATGACGTTTAACCGCGCTCTTCGTGCTAACGCAGACAAGGCTTCTCGTTTGCGTCAGATGATCCACTATGGATTTCCTGTTTATAAGGAACTGTTGGAATTGGCGAAAGCCCAATCTACCTTGATGTCTTGGAACTTTGAGTCCATCATCTTCCGGTTGGGTTATAACCTTCCTGTAATCCTTCGTAACCGTAACAACGCCCATGCAATCGTTCGGTTTATGATCCAGACAGGTATCTTAGCTAACTACGCTAAGCACAAGAACTGTCATCTTGAACGCAATTAAAAAGTACATAACTAACACATCTTAGAAATCCCGAAAGGGGTTTCTAAGGTAGGTTATAACTATATACTTTTAATGAGCGATACCAACTATAAATATCAAATCAGAAGGAAAAGAATATTTTTCGGCTAAATTAACTGTCTTACATAACTCTGACAAGACAGTTCAACCTTCAAAGGATTTTCATGCAGATCGTTATACGCCCCCCGGCTCCAGCAGGTTATATGGAAACAGTCATGTTTGCCAGGCCAACCGCTGAAGTCAACATGTTCATAAACCAAAGAAACCAGGAACTACACAACCGTCTGACCCAATACTACGGTGCGGCGGGTCAAGAGTTTCTTCAGAGTTCTCAGACTTTCCATGAAGAGTTCAGAAAGAACGCTGGGTTGGAAGCTGCTGAACAAATCGTTCTCATGTCTAACAATGCACTTGCTAGCAATAGCGGGTATCTGGTGCCACTACAGACCGTAGAGGAACTCCAAGGAGCTTCTGGACGTTATTTGACCTACTTGATGGCCAATCCAAACGTCACGCAGCTGTACTATGATAACCGGATTGACGGTTATGGAGAGTTGTTCTTGGATCCAGAACCCAAGTTGGTAGGAGAAAATCGCAATGCCTACAGGGCTGTGGTGTCGGGTGTAGGTACTTCTTACTACAACTACGATCACGAAGAAGCTGAAAATGAAACGTGGATTACTTATTCAAACAATGAATCCGATGAAGGTATGCCATTACTGTCACAAGAGCAATACAACGTGATCAATGCCTGGAAACTCCAAGACCTGGCTATCGATGACAATATTGATCCTACCAGTATTGACGGATTTGAAGTTCGTAAATAATCAACGGAGAGGTTTGTATGAACAACGTGAAAGTAGCTGTAGCGACTATTTGTGAGCATTGCGAAAGTAACGTCGGGAAAACTGTTGTTTCTACAGTCAAAGCAGAAACAGCGGAAAAGCTTTCAAAAGCTCATCCGGAAGATTTCTTTGCTTATGAAGATAAACAGCTTAAAACAAGCTATCGTTCTTTAACGTATGTGTCTCGTTGCACTCAATGTTAACCACTAAAAAAGAAGGGTATGAACCCTTCTTTTTTAGTTTTGTTTGAAAGTATTAGAAATGAAAGCTCTACCTATATTAGGTCCAGACGGTTGGGTGACATCCGCACAGAAGAAATTAGACTACTTGATGGCCCATGTTTATGCAGCGGATGCTTCTCAGTCTGCTTTGTTTACAGGCATGGTCAGTTCGATTCCCAAGATCATCAAAGAAAAGCAAGGTGTTTTAGATCAAGCCCGAGTAGAGATCGAAGATTTACTGACCACCTATTTTAAACGATACTTCAATAAAGTAGAAGTAAGCGTTTATATATATGACACAGACGATTTCCATCGAGGTGAACTCGTTTTGGTAGGAGAAGTTACGGATGAATTTGGGGAGAAAGCCCAGATCCATGAAGTAATGACCAAAAAAGGATCTGTGGTACGTAGTTTCTTAGACTATCAAAACCAGGAGAATTGAAAATGAGTGATTTAACTTCACAGCTTCCCACTTACCGTAATGCAGGAGAACTGCTAGGTGCAGAGATCAAAACGCTTTTGCCGATGATCCAAGACGCCATGTTCCAAGGACCTCGACAAGTTTACCCAGAAGTCAAGTTCAAGCAATACTTTGCTCCTTTCTTCTTGGGTGTCTTTGAAGTACCTCCCCAATATAACCTTCTGAACCTTTGGGTGTCTGAAGTCGGCTCTTACCACGTTGAAGTAGATATCATTGATAACAACGGAAATGTGTTGTTCACAGTGCCTCCTGTGTTTAACACTAACGGTATCAATATCAACAGCAACGCTACCAGCCCTATCCGGTTTAATGGCTTAGAAGTTGAATACAAAGCTGAAGCCATGAACAACCCAGAGGGAGCCATCGTACAGTATTACAATGGTATCAGTCATAAGCTTGGTAGCTTGTTTAACGGTTATAGTCCAGATCCTGGTCATATCGATAAATGGCTAAAGATCTTTGCTTTCTACAACGTAACTCCACCTTCTCCTGAAAATGCACGAATCGTTGAACGAACACAACAGCAATCCACAGGTTCAAATACAGGGAGTTGGGGGGATGTTGGCCAACTCCATTTTAACCCAAGCTTTGATTAAACCTCTGGATCAAACTCCAGACAAGATCAAATACTTGGTTTTAAGTGATATCCACTTAGGACACAAGAGAAACACGACTCGAGAGATCATCCATAATCTGTTCTTGTACTTTGATAACTTTAGTCCAGAAAGTCCTTTAAAAGACTTGGATATCGTCTTCATCGCTGGTGACTTGTTTGATCAAGCTATTTGGTTTAACAATGAAGATGTTGTCAGGATTATCTTGTTCATCAGGAAACTGATGTCTTGGTGTGAATACTTCAACATCAAGCTAAGGATCTTAGAGGGCACTCCTTCTCACGACAGATCTCAAACAAGAAACTTTGTACCGATTGCTAAAGGCTTTCAAAAGCTGGACTTTCGTTACATCGAAACTTTATGCATCGAAGCTTTCTATGATCTTGGGATTACTTGCCTGTATATCCCAGACGAGTTTGCTGGGTCTGCTGAGGAAGCCCAAAGGCTCTTTCAAGAAGAACTGAACAAAGTCAACCTGGAAAAGGTAGATATCGCCATCCTTCACGGGATGTTTAAATATCAAGTACCAGAGATCGGATCAGATCGTTTTAAGTTTGACGAACAGTTCTTCCTAGACAGGGTGAAGTCCTTTATCAACATAGGACATGTACACATTCATTCTGTGTATGAGCGTATCCTTTGTCAAGGATCCTTTGATCGCCTTACCCACGGTGAAGAAGGACCTAAAGGAGCTATGTTGATGGAACTTCATCCTCATGGTAATAGCTTTTACTTTGTTGAGAACAAAACCGCTAAGAAGTTCAAGACTTGTCATATTAAGACTCCTGATATTGACAAAGCAGTAGCCCAAGTACGCAAGATGGCAGATAGTCTTCCCGATGAAAGCTATTTGCGTATCAAAGCTACCAAATCTCATCCTGTCTTTAACGTCTTTGATCAGATCGCTAAAGAATATCTAATGCTCAGTTTCAGTAAGATCACTGAAGAGGAGGCCAATGAAAGACAACAGCTTTTAGATGCACAAGAACTATTGAACATCGATTACACACCTGTTCAAATTCACAAAGACAACATCGTAGAGATGATCATAGCTGAAGTAAAGAACAGAAATGATTTTTCTTCACATGCTTTGTTTAACTTAGAAAACCATTTGAAAGACTTGATAACGTGAACAATCCTTTACATTCGCGAGTTACTTCTGGCTTTGCTTTAAGTGTAGCGACTGGATTGGCTATGGAATCGGTATTCTCTCCTCGTCAAGAAGTTATAGATCCTGAGCGGGTACCCCCGCCCAGGATCGAATTTCGTCAGTACCAAGAATGCTGGTTCAATGTCCAAACTTTGATTCGAAACATTTACAACGCTTGCGACAAAGATACTTTGGCCAAGATAAAACCCCAAGATGTCTTTGAGGTTGCAGACCAAGAGATCGAATTGATCTATGATCTGTTTAAGAACGAAGGTATGGGTCTTGTAAAGCCTATGTTTTTCTTGAATGACTACCAAGGACTCTTTAAAGGTCCTAAACAAGTCTTTCTGAAAAGAGAAGACAGAACTGCTTTACAACGACAAGCAAGGCATATCTTCCTTGAAACAGCAAATCTCTTGTTCAGGCATCGGAGAGAGATCAAAACGTTTAACCTGGAGATCAACGGCAACGGTCATTCGGCTATGATGTTGAGTCATATTCCAGCAGACCTATTGAGTTACAGAAGGTTTAGTAAACTGGACCTGTTAGAGTCTCATACAGGTAAACTCAAAACCCAAGGAGATTGGCATACCAAATACTATCCTGTCCCTGACATGTCCTTATCTCGACTGCCTTTCTGTAGACAGTTATTAGGCGTGTTTGGTGATCAAGTGTTAGTTTCCCCTGGTCCCATCAAGGCCAGAAAAGAAATACTAGAATTAGCCAAGTCAAAGAACTGGAACCCTTACACCTCACCACAAAAGGTCAATGGTGATATCTCTGGGATGGTAGATGGTTATTTGTCATCTTCTATCAGAGCTATCCCTGTGTATTAATAAATAGACAGCTGTAATTTATTGACCTCAAACGGAGTTTAACTACCATGTCTCAACCACAAACACCCAACAAATTCCCTGAACCCAAGATCATCCGTCGTTTGACCCAGTGGGCACCAGACCCTTCTTCGGAAAACAAAGAACGTGCGTCTATGACGTATGCGATCAAGGGAAGTAACATCGAGCTTCTCGTATGGACCCGTGGTCCTATGGACAAATCAAAGCCTCCTATCAAGGCCAACATGTCTGTACTCCAAGTTTACATGCTGTGTGATATGATCGAACAAGTTGCAGCAAGTGCGCAAAAGGATATCAAAGAATTTCCTCTGAACTACGAACGCAGTACAGATCCTAATAACAAGGATGCTAAACGTGAACTCTATGAGCAATCCTTGATCCGTGTGGTCAAGAACTCTGAAGGGCTGATGTCGATTGGTCTGTTCGATCCAAAGGACGATACACGTTCACGTATTTTGTTTCCTTTCATCTTGGACCGATGGACTGGTATCGTCAAGAGTAACGGACAACCTTTGGATCTTTCTGAAGTGTCTTGTATGGTGGCACGCAGTTACGCTCGTATCCTTCGTGAAGTTACCGTGCAACACATCGAAGCAACAACCAACGAAGAGAATCAATCACGTTACGGTGATCGTACTGCTCCTAAGAAGCCTTACAACCAACAGAAGCCTCAGCAGTCGTCTCAGAACCTGGACACGTTCACTGATATCACTTATTAATAGCAATGCCTGAAGTCAGTGATAAAGACATCTTGAAATGGATTGAAGATAAAGGATCATCCTTCTACGTCTTCAAAGCCTTGAATGAAAAAGGTGTACCAAGTATCTTTGTTGGAACTTCTAAGTTGACTGGCAGTGGAAACTCTATCCAAGAAGCGGTCATCCAAGCTATGGAAAATGAAAAAGCAATTGGTTGATACAGATTTCATCTCTGATTCTTCTTTGAAAAATGTTTAAATAACATCTAGCACTCTACCAGGCCTAGCCTGGTAGAGTCTTCTTTCTTTTATCATTTTAATAAAAACATAATATATAGAAAAATTTAACATAGTGTTTATTCTATTGTAGGCACTTCATTCTTCCAGTTTGTAGATCTATACAAACGTATATACTCTTAGTGAAGCTTGCCGCATTTTGTTCAATAAAAGGAGTTCGTTATGAAGATATTGGCTGATTTAAACCGAATGGCTATTAATGGCTATCGCATTGAAGTCTGTCATGAGAAAGAAGTTATCTTCTTTAACTTTGCTGTGTTCAACAAGAATAACTTCGGAGAACACAACGAAGTCTTTCGTTACATCAATGCTTACTGGGAACAACAAACTCCTCTTTTTCAACAGAGTGTCTTTAACATCTACCGAGAAGTTGAAGAAATCTTTGATGACATTCTGAACAAGGATGCTTTGACAGACCGTTTGAAGGACGCTGTTAAACGTTTGTACGCCATGCATGACTTTACTTCCATGCGTGAATGGGTCATGTACCGATCTGGGATGACGTTACCAGCAAATGGTTTTGACAAGTCGTACAGGCATAACCCTGATAAGAACACCAGTGAGGAAAAGACTTATGTCCAGTTTGAATACTGGGAGTTGATCACTTTGTGTCTGATGCTTCGTCTGATGGTGCCTATCTGGGCTCGTTATACGAAACACATCAAGAATCACTCAGGGAACTTGCTGAAAGAACTGCAAGCGTTTAAACTGTTGGAGCGTACCAACGTTCCTAACCTTCCTCCGGTAAAGAAGCTTCTTCAGTACATCCGTGCAAACCTGAAGAAAGATGCTATCAATATCCCAGTGAACTTCATCTCTGAGGATGACTTCCCTTACTGGAACATGACTTTGTTGTGTGTTCGTAAGCTGTGTATTGGGGATCTTCAGTCTAAGGAAGACAAGGCTACTCTGGTTACCTTGACCCATAACTTCATCACAGCACAGTCGAACTATGCAGATGGAGACTTCACCAATACCATCCACACCAAGAACACTGAAGACTTTGGAGGAGATGAAAACAAGATCTCCACGATGGAGTGCTTTCGTATCAACATGGATATCTCTATCGCTGAAGCGGAAGAGATCCCTTTTGGCTTGGAGTTCAAACAATCGGTTATCAACAAAACTTGTATCGATACACCAGAAGACCTGCTGAACACTTTTATCCTTTCAGCAGAACGGATGCGTGGTCGTCCTTTGATGCGGCCACAGCAAGCTTTGATGGCCATGATTATGAAAAACGTCATCAGTCCTTTGGGGTTAAACTACCTTGAAGAAGATCAAAAGCTCTGGGCTATGGGTGTGACAGCGGCTGCTCTTTGGCACCGTGGTTTTAAGTATCTTGGATTGTTGGCTACTTCCGTGACAGAACTGTCTGGAGAACACCGTGCCTCTATTGGTCCTGTCAAAGAACGTGTACCACCTGAACTTCAGAAAGAACTGAGAGAAGTCTTTCCACATGTTCGTATCATTCAGAACAGGAAGTTAGATCCCAAAGAAGATTGTCGAGTCACCAACGACATTGAAATGATAGTTGACGATGTGTTCAACTTCCACTGGCAGCCTACGGCTCCACCCCCTTTACTTCGTGAGGTCTTTGGTCCTAATGCGTCAGAGACACGTTTGACGGCTGCCCCTGACCTTCGCATCCAACTGACCAAGTTAGCTATCGCAGTCGCTCAAAACAAGATCGCTCGCGGTTAATACTCTTTTCCCCTTTTTGTTTCTTAATCCCTTAAGGAGTTTCTTTATGTTCAATCCTAGCAACAACGGTAATATCTTTGATACGTCCAGTATTGGTCAAGGTATTATCGGCCAGACCATGGCTTCTAACAGTTGCCGTGTTGAAGTGATGGCGATGTACTTGCAAGAGACAGGTACGTACAGTGACATGTACCAGCATAACTTCAAAGCCAACTTGTCTCACGACAACATCAACGACATCGTGACCCATGTAGCTCGTAACAACCTGAACACAGGTGGTACAGGTCTGGCTGGTCTGGCTTCTTCGATCATCGACGTAGACATGCGTACGGGTTCTAACATTCATATCCCGAATGGTTGGGGATCTAAGCGGTTTCGGTTCATCCTTCAGACCCGTGAGACTTCGATCAAGTTTCCTGGTGTAACGTACTACACGTACTTGCAAGGATTCTCGGACTTCATGGATGTGTCGATCCAGACATCGCAGATTAATCCCGATACCAGCTTCTTCATCAACAGTTTCATCCGTATCCAAGAAAACGTAGTCACTACGCCCAATGGACCTCAGTTGACCCACCGGATCCAATCCCAAGGTCAGTTGTTGAACGGAACTCTGGTGGCGACTCAAAGCAACACGGGGTTGACGCATTTCTTGCGGCCGATGGATATCTACGGCAAAGTTCAGACAATGACTGACAGTGCTTTGGCTTCTTCTGATGTGATTGATCTTCGCAATCACTCCCTCAGTGGTAGTCAGTCTGTCATGAACAACTACATGAACAACACGCCTACGCACTATCTGTCGCGGATGCTGAGTCCATTTACCACAGGGTTGAAGCAAGCCAGCCACTCTCCAGGGTTTGGTAACGTGTACGACGTGGCATTGGGTCACGCGATGGCACAAGAGCCTTCGACTTATGAAAACCCCATGATCAACTTGATCGAAAGGAACTTTGGTCGTCCTGGTTCACCGTTCTTTAGCCTGAAGGAGCTTTCGCATCTGGATCCTTCCGTGGGACAACGTATCATCTATACGCCTACCGATCCTAACTTCTCAAACGGTCTTGCTACCCGTGGTGTGTCTGCTGAATGGAACAACAGTCTGCCTGAAACAACGTTGGCTACCAAGTTGGTCAATGTGATCCCTGGTGTATTGTGGTCTAACTACGTCGGTATGGCTTCGTTTGGTTTGACGAACAAGTTCGGTAGTGGTCGTTGTGATCTGTCGATGGAGATGATGCGGTTCTTGACCGTGTATGCTCCACCTGAAGCAGCAGCCAACTTCTGTCAAGAGCTTCAAGAGGTGATCAGCCGTGATATCTCTTACAACAACCAAATCCTGTTTGACGTAAAGGTCAACGTCTCTATCTTGGGAGATATCCAACTGAATGTTTCTGTCAACGGTAGTCAGCCTATGCTGTATGTGGCTCCAGCCTTCAGCTCTGGTACGATCAACCCGATGTATTCTCACGATACCAACTCTTTCAACCACTTTGCTCAAGGAATGTATAGCGTAGCCTCTGGACTGGAAACCCTGGTCAACGACGCTTATAACAACGCTTCTCCTGTTATTTCACAAGGAATCTAAAATCATGGAAGCTCTCAATCGTTTTTACAAGGATGTCTTGGACTTTGCTGGTCTGAAGGTCAATCAAAAAGGTTTGGTTCTGAACGAGAACAATGAACCTGTGATCGTGGGTGAAGGTAACATGCTGGTGATCCCTACCAGGGACCAACTGGTGAGTCTGACAGAAGACAAAGAAGTCTTTCACCCGCTGTCTGAAGACACGTTGGTCAAGATGTCTAAGCCTTTGGTGGAATACCAAAAGTACCTGAACATCGAACTGAACGTTTTGTTTGCTGCTCTGGTCAACGAACTGATCGGTATCGCTTGTTCTCCTTCTCGTAATCGAGAGATGGCCAGTAACCCTGACCGTCTCAAGATCCTTCGGTCTATTGAAGGCAAGGGATCTGACTCGATGACCTTGGAGAAGAATGAGAAGTTGTTGACGTTTATCGTGAAGCAGCTCTCAAAGAACCCCACTGGAGCATTCCTTCACTTCACAGTACGGCGTGGTGGTGAATACAAAGGTCAACGCCAGGCACGGGTGGGTTATACCAGCTTTGATCTGTACTACCAGCTGAAAGAAGATCTGAAGCGTCTCCGTAAAGATTCAGAGTTTCCTACTCTGTCTGGTGAACAGATTGGAATGATCACAGCGATCTATGAAACAGTGTTCCCAGGGATTGAAGACCGTGAAGCGTATAACTACGGTTATCCTTCTGGCCCATATCCTTTCTTCACGACGCTAATGAACACGGCTGGTAAGCTGGCTGAAGCTCTGAACAAGGTGATCTACACGTTCAAGGGTGCTTTGTCTGACACCGATGATATCAAACCCATGAACATGGACTGGAAAGAAGTCTTTGACGACAAGGATGCTCTGAACAAGCTACGTTACATGGTGGGTAACTTGGACAAGGATGCTGAACTGGAGAAAGGACCAGCTCGTGTAGATGTTTCGCAGCAACCCACCCCAGCACCAGTGCAAGAAACCAGTGTTCAAACAACCTATGCTCCTGCACCTGTTCAAGAACAACGTCCAACGGGTAAAACCACAGGACGTGAACGAGTGAGCATAGAAGACTGGGTAAAACAGAAAGCTGCTCCATCTGCCCTGGGGTTTCAGGGAAACGTCATGGATGCTACCAAACGCCATAATGAAGGTTATAGCGCTTGGTATGCACAAGCTACGGCTAATAACCGTGGTGTCCCTCCTTACGGTCTGCCTCATCCCAGTCAGATCCCTCCAGGACAAACAGCACCGATGTATCCGGGAAGTCCTCTCGGTAACGTAGGCATGGTAGCACAACCTGTACAACCACAAGTTTATCAGGGACAAATGCCCATGCAACCTCAAGTCTATCCAGGTCAACCACAGATGCAACCCGTCTATGGACAACCTGTGTATGGCCAACCTGTCTACAGTCAACCTCAACCAACCGTAGATGCTTGGGGTCGTCCTATCCAACAAGCAGCCTTTGCCCAACCACAGATGCAGCCTGTATATGGTCAACCTGTGTATGGACAACAACCTGTTCAAGGATGGGGCCAACAAGCTACGTCCTGGGGTACTCCTGTGCAACAACCAGTGATGCAAATGGGTTATGGTCAACAACCCGCTTGGAACCAACCTAACGGCACGGTGATCCCAGGTGCTCGTTAAGGCATAATAAGAAAAGGATCCATCCCCGAAGGGATGGACCTTTTTCTTTTGTTTACATCTGAACTTTGTGTACCGCAAACAACTTTGTAAGATACTCTTTAGAGATCAAGCGGATAGAAGTTTCTATTCCATTAAAATCTAAAGGAGACCGAAGATTGTTAAAAGCCGTCTGAATACGGTTAAAGTCAGGAATTTCTCCAAGATGGTTTAACAACCCATGGAAGTCACCCCGATAAATTTCAGCCGTAACACCTTCTATACCTTTGATAGCGTAGAGGTTATTCTTACGGATAAAAGGAAAGTGATCTAAAGCTACCTGGTAAAAGGCATGGCTATTAATGTTTTTGTTTTCACGTTTTAGTTCTTTGTTCAATGACATAAAGGGGTTTCTAAGGTAGGTTATAACTATATACTCTTAATGATAATACCCGATTGAAAGGCTAAAAATGACAACTATACAAAAGCCTCTCAAGAAGAGGTATCGCTACCGTATCTATCCAACCAAAGAACAAGAAATTTCTCTTAGTAAGGTTTTTGGCTGTGTTAGATACGTTTATAACCGTATGCTTGGCGAGATTAAAACAGCACGAAATATGGTTAGCGTGGTGATAGGAGAAAAATACAAAGTACCTTCTGCTTTTGAAATGCATAGCTTTCTTCCTTTATGGAAGAAAGAAGAAGATAAAGCATGGCTGTCTGAAGTTAACTCTCAGTCTCTCCAAGCGTCTTTAAGTAATCTTGCAGATGCTTATAAAAATGCTTTTAAACATAAAAAAGGATTCCCTAAGTTTAAAAATAAACACGGAGTGCAAACGGCAGAATACTCTAAACAAATGTATGCGATCGTTAATGACAAGCTTCGTCTAGGTAAGATCGACACGCACATCCGAGTTAAATGGAGTCGCCCTCTTCCTAAGGAAGGTGTGACATCTTGTACAATCATTAGAACGCCTTCAGGTAAGTACTTTGCCTCTTTTATCGTAGAAGTACAAAAGACTATTACGACAGGACAAGGTATTTTAGGCATCGACGCAGGACTGACAGATCTTTTTACTCTCTCTTCAGGAGAGAT
>JACCEA010930849.1_pt1 | contig 13305 bp, 14 predicted proteins | sample 7449851 | NCBI WGS metagenome assembly JACCEA01 (sample SAMN15323453, study PRJNA562643) | freshwater metagenome | isolation source: river surface water | place: USA:Blue River Watershed | collected 2017-08-18 | reverse complement strand
GATAATTGGAAAATCTATTCCCAACATATCACATAAAACAGGTTTCTTATTCTCGTGTTCCATTCTTCGAATTTACATTATTTTTATTATGTATGCAGAACTTTTAAAAAATATCTTTGTTAACATAGAACAATGGTTTTTCTAATTTCTTAAAGTACATTTGTGTTATGACAAAATCACAAGCCTGGGTAAAAGCGCTTCGTTTACGCACCTTGCCTCTTTCTTTATCCGGAATTATTCTGGGATCGTTTATTGCAAAATTCAACGGTCATTGGGATTGGATCATTTTCGCCCTTGCGATGTTCACCACAATTACATTTCAAATTCTGTCCAATTTAGCGAATGATTTAGGTGATTCACTAAAAGGAACGGATAATGCTGAACGAATTGGTCCGATGCGCTCTGTTCAATCGGGAGTTATTTCTAAAACAGAAATGAGAAATGCTGTGATTGGAACCGCGATTTTAAGTTTTGTCTTTGCAGGAAGTTTGATTTTTGTTGGAACCAAAGAATTACCAATGAGTATCGTTTGGTTTTATGTTGGATTGGCTGTTGCATGTGTTTTGGCTGCAATCACTTATACAGTTGGTAAAAAGGCTTACGGTTACAATGGCTTCGGGGATATCATGGTCTTTCTATTTTTTGGTGTTGTAAGCGTAATGGGCGTTTATCCTTTGTTTTCAAAAACGCTTGATTGGAATTTATTATTACCTGCTGCGAGTATAGGATTATTAAGTGCGGCGGTTCTCAATTTGAACAACATGCGCGATCGTGTCAATGATGAAAAATCGAACAAGCGCACATTGGTTGTCATGATGGGCGCGAATTTGGCAAAAATGTATCATACTTTCTTAGTACTTGGCGCGTTGGTTTGCCATATCGTATTTATTACGCAACAAAATCACCCAATGGCATTTATCGGATTGGTTCCATTTGTGTTGTTGTTATTACATGTTCGAAAAGTAATGGCGACTAAAGACCCTAAAGAATTTGATCCTGAATTGAAAAAAGTAGCTTTATCGACATTTGCTGTTGCGATTTTGACTTCGGTTGGGTTGATGATTGGTTAAAGACATGCCTATAACCCAGTATTTACGGGAGTTATTAGTAACATTGTTAATTTGCAAAGTTGTAATGTTGTAATGTTGTAATGTTGTAATGTTGATACAAAATAAAGATTCTATAAAAATAAAATGAAAGCAACCTTCACTCATTTTCCACTCACCTTCAAACTCCCAGCAGGCACAAGTCGTGGTGTGATGAACATTAAAAACAGTTGGATTCTTTCCCTCGAAAAAGATTCAATCGTTGGGAAAGGTGAAATCTCTATCATTGAAGGACTTTCTCCTGAATTCAAGGATATTACTTCATTTGAACAAACCATTCAAGCATTTTGCGATGCAGTGAATAAAAATGATAACGATTCAATTCAAACCATTTTCACTACAAATTCCTCAATACGATTTGCCTACGAATGTGCCTCGGCGGATTTAAAAAATGGAGGTTTAGGCATCATTTTCAACAATGATTTCTATTCTGGCAATCGAAAACTTCCGATCAACGGACTCATTTGGATGGGCAGCGAAGATTTCATGAAGGAGCAAATTGATGCGAAACTTTCGGAAGGATTCTCAACTATAAAAATGAAAGTTGGTGCAATTGACTTTGAAAAGGAACTTGAACTATTGCATTCGATTCGAAAAAATTATTCCGCAAAGCAAATTACACTGCGGGTTGATGCGAATGGATCTTTTGAACCTCATCAAGCTGTCAAAGTATTGGAACAATTAGCGGAATTAGAAATTCATTCGATTGAACAACCGATTAAAACTGGACAATGGAATGCAATGAAAGAATTGTGCGCTTCAACTCCAACTCCAATTGCCTTGGATGAAGAATTGATTGGAATCAATGATCGTAAATTGAAAATTGAATTGTTAGATACCATTCGACCGCAGTACATTATTTTGAAGCCAAGTTTACATGGTGGAATTTCAGGAACGCAAGAATGGATTTCATTAGCAGAAGAGCGTTCAATTCCATGGTGGATTACTTCAGCACTCGAGTCAAATCTTGGCCTTTCTGCAATTTGTCAATTAACTGCGCAGTATTCAAACGATCTTCCTCAAGGATTAGGAACGGGTTCATTGTATACTTCTAATATTGAAAACGGCTTGGTTGTAGAAAAAGGTTTCATTTATAAAAACTAAAAAAGGAACAACTTTCGTCATTCCTTTTGTTTATTCATTTAGTAGCGATCACGCTTTCCGAACCAAGTCTTCTTCCCCTTCTTCTTCGCCGCATCAACTTTTTGTTCTGTTGTTGGACGTGGTTTTTTCGTTTGTGCTCCTTGATTTCTTGGAGGACGCGCACCACGTTGTTCTTTTTTCTCCACTACAAAAACTTCCATTGGATAAGGATGTCCTTCAACAACAGGTATTGTCGTGTGAATCAATTTTTCAATATCCTTCAAGTATGCTTTTTCTTCGTAATCACAGAATGAAATTGCCGTTCCTTTGTTTCCAGCACGGCCTGTTCGACCAATTCGGTGAACATACGTTTCTGAAATATTCGGAAGTTCGAAGTTGATTACCAATTCCATTTCTTCCACGTCAATTCCACGAGCAGCAATATCTGTTGCTACCAATACACGAATTGTTTTGTCTTTGAAATTACTCAACGCTCGCTGACGGTTATTTTGACTTTTATTCCCATGGATTGCATCTCCTTTAATCCCATGTTTTGCAAGGTGTTTTACAACTTTATCCGCTCCATGTTTTGTGCGCGTAAAGACTAAAACAGAAGATGCAGTTTGTTCTTTTAAAACATCAACTAATAATGCATTTTTGTTTCCTTTATCGACAAAATAAACGGATTGTTGAATGATTTCAGCAGTTGACGAAACAGGAGTTACTTCCACACGAACCGGGTCTTTCAATATCGTTCCGGCCAACTTTAATATCTCAGGAGCCATTGTCGCCGAGAAGAATAAATTTTGACGTTCGTCTGGTAATGCTTTAATTAATTTGTTGACATCGTGAATAAATCCCATGTCTAACATACGATCTGCTTCATCTAAAACGAAGATTTCAACGTCACGAATAGAAATAAATCCTTGCATCATCAAGTCTAATAAACGACCTGGAGTTGCAACTAGAATATCGACGCCTTGTTGTAAAACGCCTGTTTGTTTGTTTTGGTTTACACCTCCAAATATAACTGTACTCGCTAAACCAGCGTGACGACCATACGCTTTCAAACTATCTCCAATTTGGATTGCTAGTTCGCGCGTTGGCGTAACGATCAATGCTCTGATTTTTCGTTTTTTTACGTATTCTTTATTTTCACTTAAAAGTTGAATAATTGGAATTGAGAATGCTGCTGTTTTTCCTGTTCCGGTTTGGGCACATCCCATTAAATCGTTTCCAGCTAAAACAAGCGGAATGGCTTGCTCTTGTATTGGTGTAGGTGTTGTGTAGCCTTCCTCTTCTATTGCTTTGAGAATAGGCTGAATAATGTTTAATTCACTAAATTGCATGTATATTTTGTTGTCAGAAAATGACTTTGTATTATCAAAAGGAAATTCTGTATTAGGTGCAAAGATAGGCTTTTTAATTGGTTTATTGCATTTTATCTCAGATTGAGGCTGATCCAACAACAAAAAAGGCGACCCAACAAAATGTCAGACCGCCTTTAAAATCTTATGTTAATTGAATTATTTTATCAATTTCGCTGTCAAAGTTTGCCCATTTGCAACGATTGTCAAGAAGTAAGTTCCTGCCTGAACGTTTAATGTATTCATTGCAATTGACGTTTCATTGTTGAAGTTCATTTCAGCAATTGTTCTTCCATTCATATCAACCAATACAGCTGAACCTGAAGTTGCTTCATTGAATTTCACATTCACTTCATTTGCGAATGGGTTAACAACGTTCATTGCATCTGCTGCATTTTCTGAAAAACCCATTTCATTACTATTCAAATAAACTTGATCATGAATTTCGATTGTGTTGTAATTCATTGATTTTTGAGAACAGTAAACGATTAATGTTGCTGCAAAAACACCAGACGCTGGATTTGAAATCAATGTTGGAATGTTATACGTTGCGGCAACGTTACCAAGTGTATCAATTAAGGTCCAAGTAATCATAACCGTGTCAACAGTTAAATAAGTATAATTTGAAATGCTTGCAGACGCGATCGCATTGTAATCAATTGTACAATCTTCAACCCAAGAAGTAGTCAAAGTATCAATTACAGCCGTTCCTGGGTAACTAATATTTGTAAAGATTAATATTGAATCCAATGTATTAGCAGAAGCATCTGCAACATATCCAGAACCTGATGTTGTACATCCATTTGCATCCGTCACGTAACAGTCATACGTTCCAACACATAAATTTCCAATGGTACCACCAGTTTGACCATTTGACCATTGGTAAGCATAAGGAGAAGTACCGCCAGCACCCATTACAGTTGCCGTGCCATCACACGTAATTAAATCTGAAGCGTCTGTTACTGTTACACTTGCTGTGAAACCTGCACATGGATTACTTGTTCCTGAACCAATTGTAAAAGTTGTCGTAATGTTATTTCCAAAGAAATCTGTATACGTCAATGTATACGTTCCTGCACACAAACCAGAAATGTTGTTTCCTCCAGTTTGATAGACCATTCCATTTCCAGCCCAAACTTGATTTGTTACAACAACATTTGAATCGATGTACGCTGAACCATCGCACGCTGCAGGTGAAGACGTATTACTCGTCCAAACTAGGTTTTGCCCAAATGAGCTTGTGCTAATCATTACTGTAAAAAGCAATGTTAAAATAGTAAGTAGTTTTTTCATAATTTATCTTTTTAATTTCCCTAAGTACAGATTAAAAATAGAATGGTTGCTTAGCGGAGCAAATTTAGTTGATAATTCTTTTTAATCCAACTCTTTTTCTTGATGCATCCACTTCTAATACCTGAACTTCAACATGTTCGTGCAATGATATGAACTGTGCAGGGTCTTCTACATAGGTTTCAGCTAATTGAGATTTATGAATTAAACCATTTTCTTTAATGCCAATATTCACAAATGCACCAAAGGCTGTGACATTTGTAACAATACCTGGAAGAATCATTCCAATTCGCAAATCATCAATTGTTCGAATCGAATTATCGAATTCCAAGACCTTCGCTTTTTTACGTGGATCTCTACCTGGTTTCTTCAATTCCTTAATAATATCATCAAATGTGTAACCATCGATATCGGGGAAATCTGTCTTTTTAATTGACTTCAACAGCTCTTCGTTACCAACCATCTCTTTGATGTCAACTTTTAATTTCTTAGCCATTGAAGCCACTAATTTGTAACTTTCCGGATGCACAGAAGAATTATCTAATGGATTTTCAGCATCACGAACCCTTAAGAAACCTGCCGCTTGTTCAAAAGCTTTATCTCCTAAGCGCTTCACTTTTTTCAATTCGTCGCGTGATTTAATTCCACCGTTTTCAGTGCGATAAGCCACAATGTTTTCTGCTAAAGTTGGACCTAATCCAGAAACATAGCTCAATAAATAAGGTGATGCCGTATTTAAATCAACACCAACAGTATTAACACATGAAACAACAACATCGTCCAATGCATCTTTTAACATTGTTTGATTCACTTCATGCTGATATTGCCCTACTCCAACTGATTTCGCATCGATTTTAACCAATTCCGCCAAGGGATCCATCAAACGGCGACCAATCGAAACGGAACCACGAACAGTAACGTCATATTCAGGAAATTCTTTTCGTGCAATCGGACTTGCAGAATAAATCGAAGCACCATCTTCACGCACAACATAAACTTCTAAATCACGGTCAAAACGAATGCGCTTGATAAAACTTTCTGTTTCTCTACCTGCTGTTCCATCTCCAATTGCGATCGCTTCAATTTTATATGCTTGCACCAACTGTGCAATTTTTGCCTGTGCTGCCGAACTTTCATTCTGCGGTGGATGAGGATAAATGGTCGCATTGGTCAACAAATTACCTGATTCGTCCAGACAAACCACTTTACAACCTGTTCTGAATCCTGGGTCAATAGCCAATACGCGTTTCGAACCAACCGGTGGCGCCAATAACAACTGTCGTAAATTCGTTGAAAAAACTTTAATTGCTTCTTTATCTGCTTTTTCTTTTGCTTCGTTCAACAATTCGTTTTCTAACGAAGGACACATCAAACGTTTGTACGATTCTTTGCATGCTTCAGCTACAATTTCAGCGCAAGCATCATTTCCTTTTACAAAAAAACGTTCCAACGATTCAATCGCTTCATGCTGATCTGGTTGTGCTTTTAAGGAAATAATTCCTTCACGCTCTGCACGAATTAAGGCTAAAAAACGATGCGAAGCACATTTGTACAAAGGTTCTGAAAAGTCAAAATAATCGCGGTATTTGGCTCCTTCTTCCTCTTTTCCTTTGACTAATTTCGAAGCTAAGATTGACTTACGTTGAAACAATTGGCGCATGCGTGCACGAGCAGCTGAATTTTCATTCATCCATTCTGCCATGATATCTTTTGCACCCGAAATGGCCATTTCTTCATCTTCAACTTCACCTTTCACAAATTTCTCAGCCATGTAATCCGGATCTCCACCGCGCTGTGCCATAATCATTCTTGCCAACGGTTCCAATCCCAATTTCTTCGCTTTATCTCCTTTTGTCTGACGTTTTTGTTTGTACGGTAAATACAAATCTTCCAATACAGTAGCTTCAAAACAAGAAGTGATTTTTTCCTTCAATTCAGTAGTTAATTTTCCCTGCTCTTCGATCGAACTTAATATCGTTGTTTGACGTGCAATTAATTCATCATGCTTTTTCGCTAAATCACGAATGGTTGTAATTTCTACTTCATCTAAACCACCGGTCATTTCTTTTCGATAACGCGAAATAAACGGAATCGTAGCTCCTTCATTTAATAAACTGAGCGTATTGGTAATGGATTTTGTTGTTAATCCTGAATTCGATTGAATAAATTCGTGTTGTTGCATTGTTGAATTATTTGAGCGGTAAATCTCGCAATTTGCTTAACGTTTTGCAACTTTTCAATTCAATTGATTCATGTCTATTTAATGAAAACGTTCACATAATTTTAATTTTTTAGTACTTTGGTAATAAATTGTCTAAACTTGATGATTGCTAGAAACCCTATTCGATGAAAATTAGAACGAATGATATCAGTTTATAAAATTAAACCTGCATTTCAGCAACTGTTAAAGCCAATACTTACATTCTTACATAAATTAGGTGTTACGGCAAATGCAATTACTTGGTCTGCAATTCTTCTTTCAATTGCAACAGGAGCTTTCGCTTGGTATTATCCAGAAAAAAATGCCCTACTCTTATTACCACTTGCTCTTTTAGTTCGAATGGCTTTGAATGCATTAGATGGAATGATGGCACGCACCTATAATATGCAAAGTAAACAAGGTGAAATTTTGAATGAACTTGGCGATTTAATCTCCGATTTTATCATGTTTGCACCACTCTATTTCTTATTCAAACTAAATGTATTCGTTTTAATTGCCTTTTTATTTCTGTCAATGGTAAATGAATACACCGGAATCCTCGGAAAGGCTGTAAGTGGGGAACGCCGTTATGAAGGTCCAATGGGAAAAAGTGACCGTGCTTTAGTTGTAGGACTTTTTAGTTTAATCAGCTTTTTTACAGACGCACTCATACCTTATTCCAATCATACGTTTATTGTTATTTGTGGATTATTAATTCTGAGTACAGGGGTACGTATTGCTAAAACATTAAAAGTCAAATAAGATGCATTTTCTACAATCCGATAAATTTGAGCAGAACAAAGAGGTGATTATCTTAATAAGTATCATTCTTGGAATATTAGTTTTTGCAACAGTCTTATTCTTTATTTGGGGAAGAATTAAACCAACCAATCAATTAAAAGAGCTGAAAATGCGCACCAATTCGTGGTGGGTCATGGCTTCTATTTTCGTTCTAGCAACAATTTTACATCCTGTTGTTTCATTTGTCGCTTTTGGTTTATTATCCTTTGCTGCCATGCGCGAATTGGCAAGTATCAGTAAAAACGTACGCGACGATGATAGACGTGTTATAATTTGGTGCTACATCGCGATTCCTATTCAATACTTCTTTGCCTATAAAGGTTGGTTCAACATTTTTATCATTTTCATCCCTGTGATTATGCATGTTTGGATTCCGTTCATGTTGGTTATTCGTGGAATTACAACCGAAATTGGTCGTTCGATGGGAGTTTTACCAACACAAATGATGCTAACCATTTTCTCCTTGAGTCATTTAGCCTATTTGCTTTCTCTACCTGAAATCCCCGGTTTCAATGCTGGTGGAAGAGGATTATTATTATATGTCGTATTCTTAACTGAAATCAATGATGTATTTCAATTCGTTTGGGGCAAATTACTCGGTCGCCACAAAATCATTGAGAAAATTAGTCCGAATAAAACATGGGAAGGATTTATCGGTGGCGTATTGTCGACAGCTGCTTTGGCTTATTTCTTGCGTTTTTTAACTCCTTTAACAGAAATTGAAGCCGTATTGATTGGTTTCACAATTGCGTGCTCTGGCTTTGTTGGTGATGTTATTGTTTCTGCAATTAAGCGAGATATTGGCTTAAAGGATACTGGAACATTAATTCCGGGTCATGGTGGAATTTTAGATCGAATTGATTCTCTTTCACTTACAGCACCAATTTTCTTTTACATTGTTTACAACCTTCATTATGCCTAAACAATGAGAAGTGCGTTTTTAGCGTTTTTGTATAGTATTCTAATGCGCGGATTCTTGCGCATCATCGTTGGTGTGAAATATATTAACAAGGAAGTTATTAGCAAAGAAGATCAATTCATTATCGTTTCAAATCACAATAGTCATTTGGATACAATGGCGTTGATGTCGTCTTTATCCTTCCGTCAATTAAGTAAAACCCATCCAATTGCAGCTGGCGATTATTTTGGTGATTCTGTTACCAAGTCATTTATTACTCGACTTTTCACGAATGCAATTTTAATTCGAAGAACAAAAGATGGAAGTAGTGAAAATCCTATAGACATGATGAATCGCGCTTTATCTGAAGGACGATCGCTGATTTTATTTCCTGAAGGTTCGCGGGGTGAACCTGAAAAAATGCAAGAATTCAAAAAGGGAATTGGGATCCTTTTACAAAAACATCCTAACATCAAGTACATTCCTGTTTACATGCGCGGAATGGGTAAAGTTCTTCCAAAAGGAGAAAAATTATTAGTTCCTTTTGATACATATGTAATGTTTGGTGAACCCTCAACCACAAAAGCAGCTGAAATCGAGGAGATCGTGAAAGAAGTTGAAGGAAAAATCATGGAATTACGCGCAACATTTATCAAACCAATTACCAACTCAGAAGAAGAGTAGTTCCTTCGATTTCTAGATAGTTTGTTAATCTTTCCTTAAATTGCGCCCGCATCGCTTGGTGTTTCAATAATTTAAAATATATTTACCATGGTAATGAAAATAATTGGTTGGACAACAATAGGCTTTCTTATCTGTAGTTTTGTTTATCAAACGACAGTTCAAACGGGACGAGCAAGTTTTTATCACAACAAATTTGAAGGAAAAAGAACCTCTTCTGGTGAAGTTTTTCGTCAAGATTCATTAACAGCTGCGCATAAAAATCTTCCATTTGGGACGATGTTGCGTGTTAAAAATTTAAAAAACGATTCTATTGTGATTGTTAAAGTAAATGATCGTTTGAGTCAAAAATCAGGACACATCATTGATTTGTCTTTGAAGGCCGCTCAAAAGCTCAACTTTGTTCAGCATGGAATCACAACAGTTACAATTGAAAAAATTAATTAATATGAAAAAAGTAATATTCGCCGTTGCTGCAATTGGAATTTTCGCTGCATGTCAACCAAAAACAGCTGAAGTTGTTGAAGTAGTTAAAGAAACAAAAACACTACGTGCTGGAACAGAAGCAGAATTAGCTGGAATGGCATTGTACAACAACAATTGTGGCAAATGTCATGATTTACCTGTTATCGGAGAACATTCGAAAGAGCGTTGGAACAAAGTTCTTCCTCCGATGATTAAAGAAGCGAAATTAGATGCAGCACAAGGTGCAAATGTAACAGCTTACGTTAATTGGCAATTGGGATTATAATTCCTTTATGAAACGCAGTAATTTTCTAAAACTTATGGGTGGAACAATTTCACTTGGTGCTATCGGTTCTGTGAGTGCATTAAATTCATTGATGGATACCTTGCCAGAAACAGGAACTAAAATGCCTGTTTTATTCGTTGGACACGGTTCTCCAATGAACGGTATTGAAGACAATTCGTTTTCACAATACTGGAAAAAATTGGCTTCAGAAATTGAAAAGCCGAAAGCCGTACTCTGCGTTTCTGCACACTGGTTAACAAAAGGTACTTATATCACAGCAATGGAAAAACCACCAACCATTCACGATTTTGGTGGTTTTCCTCAAGCCTTGTTTGATGTCGAATATCCAGCTCCTGGAGATCCAAAGTTGGCAGAAGAAACAGCAAAATTGTTTACAACAACAACTGTTGGATTAGATCATGAATGGGGAATGGATCATGGAACTTGGACAATTGTTCGTCACATGTACCCAGATGCAGACATCCCAGTTTTGCAATTGAGTATCGATTACAACCAAGCTCCACAATACCATTATGATTTAGCAAAAAACCTACAATCTCTTCGCTCAAAAGGAGTGTTGATTATGGGAAGTGGAAACATGGTTCACAACCTTGGAATGGTTGCTTGGGATAAATTAAACGAACCTTTTGGATTCGATTGGGCAATTGAAATGAATACCATTTTCAAGCAAAAAATTGAAGCGAATGATCACGCTGCCTTAATTGCTTATGAAAAATTAAATGCTGCAGCAAAATTAGCCATCCCAACTCCAGATCATTATTACCCACTTTTATATACCTTAGCACTAAAAGAAGAAAAGGATGCAATTTCTTTCTTCAATGACGAACCAATGGCAGGTTCATTGACGATGACTTCGGTAAAAATTGGCTGATATGTTTTCAAATCTTGTTGTATTAGATTTATCAACTGTACTCGCTGGACCATCAGTAGGAACTTTTTTCGCTGAATTAGGTGCTCGCGTTATTAAAGTTGAAAATCCAAAAGTTCCAGACGTTACACGATCATGGAAATTGGGAAGCGAAGAGCCAACTTCTTCCGTTTCAGCTTATTTTTCGTCAATCAATTACAAGAAAGAGTACCTTCAGCTCGATTTAAAAAACAACAACGATTATCAGCGGTTCCTTGAATTGGTTGCTCAAGCAGATATCCTTCTATCCAATTTCAAGTTGGGTGATGATGTGAAATTCAACTTGCAAGATGCCGTTTTAAGAGCCGTTAATCCTCGCCTAATTTGCGGAAAAATAACGGGTTTTGGAGATGAAAGCGATCGCGTTGCATACGATTTAATTCTTCAAGCTGAAACTGGTTTTATGTCAATGAATGGAATACCAGAAAGTGGCCCTGTAAAAATGCCAGTCGCTTTGATTGATGTTTTAGCGGCACACCATTTAAAAGAAGCATTATTACTTGCACTAATTGAACGCTCACAATCACGAATTGCAAAAACAGTGAGCGTTTCCTTGTACGATGCAGCGGTGGCAAGTTTGGCAAATCAAGCGTCGAATTATTTAATGGAAGACAAAATTCCACAACGAATTGGCAGTTTACATCCGAATATTGCGCCTTATGGTGAAATCTTTGAAACTAAAGACAAAGCATTAATCACCTTTGCAATTGGTAGTGATGTGCATTTTCAAAAACTCTGTTCTTTTTTCAAATTGGATGAATTGAGCAGTAATCCTTCATTTTCATCCAACGTGGCTCGTGTTCAAAATCGCGAATCATTATTTGAATTACTTCAGGGAAAAATTAGTCACTATTCATGCGATGAAATTCTGAAACGCATGCTTGAGAATAATGTTCCATGTGGCAAAATCAAGGATTTAAAAGAAGTCTTTGAAGACAACTCTGCTCAACAATTAGTTCGATCGGAAGTAATCGAAGGAAAAAATACTAAACGTGTTACTTCTCTTGCATTCAAATGGAAATAAAAGCACCACAAACAGAACGTGAATGGGAAGAGTACTTCGATTTGCGGTACCGTATTTTACGAGAACCCTTGAATCAACCTCGAGGCAGTGAACGCAATGATGGCGATGCAACAGGAATTCATTTTGCTTTGTACGACAAAGGTGTTCTTAAAGCAATCGCTCGTTTGGATCAGCAGGATGAAGCGGTTTATCAAGTTCGATTTGTAGCGGTTGAAAAAGCGGATCAGGGTTCAGGATACGGTCGTAAAATCATGGAAGCCACCGAACAAAAAGCAAAAGAACTCAACGGTCAGAAAATCATTTTACATGCGCGCGACTACGCGGTTGACTTCTATTTGAAATTAAACTATACGCTGATTGAACCATCCTACAAATTGTTCGATGTATTGCAGCATTTTTTAATGGAGAAAAATCTTTAAATTGGAAATCATTTCCCTTGATACAAAATCGTTGCAAGCACATCAACTTTTGCAACTCATGGAACTCTGGAATAAAGAATATCCAGCAAGTCTTGCGCATAAAACGCTTGAAGATTTCGAATCGTATTTATCGACTTTATCCTATTGCAAGCATTATTCAATTGCGGAAAACAATTCAATTTATGCGTGGGGTTTTGAATTTGACAGAAACGAAGAACGCTGGTTTGCCTTGATCATCCATTCTGCTTATCAAGGAAAAGGAATTGGTTCGCAACTGTTGAACTTCATGAAACTATCCAACAAGCAATTAAACGGATGGGTGATTGATCATGGAAATGCTAAAATGAGCGACGGAAGTTTTTATCGTTCTCCTTTGGCTTTTTACCTTAAAAATGATTTTCAAGTTATTTTTCATCAGCGCATTGACAATGAAGTCATTTCAGCTGTGAAAATTCAATGGAATAGACATGCTTAGTTCAGTTTTCATACTCTTTTTTATACTTCTCCTTGGATTGCTTTTCTTGATTGGTCTAGGTTTGTTTTTCTATGGAATGTACAGCTTTTCAATTAATGGATTTGATAAAAGTGTAAGAAACATCGTTTTTATTGTCGGGATCCTGCTAATTTCTATCACATTAAGTATCTTCCTTAATTTTGAATTCAATCTTTAAAGCGCATCAATTGCGATGCTTTGAAATCCCATTCTGGAGTTTCCAATAAATCTCCGAAATCGGTCGAAAACCAAGGCGAAGCATTT
>JACCEA011525613.1_pt1 | contig 13307 bp, 13 predicted proteins | sample 7449851 | NCBI WGS metagenome assembly JACCEA01 (sample SAMN15323453, study PRJNA562643) | freshwater metagenome | isolation source: river surface water | place: USA:Blue River Watershed | collected 2017-08-18 | reverse complement strand
ATCATTTTTTTATTTTCAGCCATACAAGGTTTATTTGTTTCATTAGTATTGTGGACTAGAAATGAAAAAAACCTCTCAAGAAAATTATTAGCTATAATTCCATTCATTTTTTCACTTATTTTGGTAGAATATGTATTGTATTGGACACGTTATTCTTTCTATTACCCATATTTAGTATCGCTCTCCAATAGTCTTTATTTACTATTTGGTCCATTATTTTACTTGTATTTCCTGTCTATTTTTGAAAACAAACAATTTTCGAAAAGAACAATTCTTCACTTTTTGCCTTTTTTAATTTGCTTAATTTATCATAGTCCATTTATATTTTCTAGTATAGAGAGTAAACAAAAAAGAATGTTAGCGAGTACTACAGAGCCTGCTTATGTAGGACTACTAATTGTTTGGCTAGGCATAGCACAATTGCTAGTGTATGCTTGGGTTATTTATAAAAGATTTTACCCAATTGCTATCATTAATAAGGAAATTAAACAATGGTTTTATTGGTTATTCGGATTTTATGTTGCGTTTATATTGAGTTATGTTTCCTATTATATACTTGTCAATTTTTCATTTTTTAATGCCGAATTAGACTATGCTATTTCCTTTACCATGATGTTTTTTATTTTCTTTTTGTCGTGGTTCGGGTATTTACAACCTAAAGTATTTAGTGGCTTTATGCTTTTTGAAACTTTACCTATTAAATATAAAAGCTCTCCATTAAATACCGAATTGAGTGTTGGATTATTAGAAAAACTAAATAATAAGATGATCGAGCATAAATACTACTTAGAAAGTGATTTAAGTTTAGAAAAATTAGCGGGATATCTTAACATCAGTAAACATTACCTTTCTCAGTTAATAAACGAGGCTTTGCAGTTGAACTTTTTTGAGTACATCAATTCTTTAAGAATTGCTGAAGCTAAACTATTATTGGATACAAATAAAGACCTTACCATAATTGAGATTGCTTATAGGGTGGGTTATAATAATAAAGTATCATTTAATAAAGCATTTAAAAACATTGTAGGTATTACTCCAACTGAATATAAAACCAAAGAAAAAGGTAAATCCTTATAAAGAGTTACCATCTCAATAATTTTCATAGATACTTTCGAATAAATAAAACAAAGTATTATGAAAAAGATTATAACACTCATTTCATTCATTAGCATTTGCTCATTAGCAATTGCTCAAGGAGGCTGGACAAAAATAAGTTCAGGTCCGATTGCAAGTTTTAGCACTCCTGGTATTTACAAAGGTGCAGCTTGGGTTGATTTTAATAATGATGGATTCATTGATTTGTTTGCGATGCCAAATTTATTGTTTAAGAATGATGGTACAGGAAACTTTACAAAAATGAATTATTCAAATATCAATCCTAATCCACTTCAATTCCCAGGTGGTTGCAGTTGGGGCGATATAAACAATGATGGATATATCGATTTTATTACTGCACAAAGTCCATCTGAAATCTATATTAATAATGGTTCAGATAGTTTTATAAATTATACAGCACAAATGCCAGGTTTATTGAATTATGCAAGTTGGGGTTGTGCGCTTGCAGATATAAACAACGATTCGAAGTTAGACCTGTTGTATGTACATGCCAATGGATTTCATTCGGGAGCAGGGAAACCTTGCAAGTTATATATACAAGACATAGATAGTTTCAGTTTTAAAGCGATTACTAATTACGATTTTACTAATACTACAGCACCGTATACTGTTCCTTATTTCGCAGATTACGATTTGGATGGAGATGTTGATTTATTTATTGCCTCTGGTCCTGGTGGAAGTGCTGGTCCTGATTTTCATTATAAAAACATGTGGAAGGAAAATGGTACCCATACATTTGAAAAAATGACCACAGAGCCTTGGGCAGCGCAGAATCAAGATGGTCAATGTTATAATTTTATCGATTATGACTTGGATGGCGATTTGGATGTTTGTTTAACCAATTATGCAGGAGCAAGTACACGCTTTTATAAAAACAATGGGAATAATTCTTATCAATCGATCACCACTCCGTTTACTACTAGCAGTCAAAAATTAAGTAATTCATGGGCCGATTTTGATAACGATGGCGATGAGGATGTATTTATAAGTAGAGATAATGGTGTATTGAGTTATTATAGGAATAATGGTGATGGTAGTTTTAATGCTCTTATAACGATGGCTGTTCCCGCTTCCAACAGTTGTGTTATTAGTGGCGATTACGACAATGATGGTGATTTAGATGTGTTTGTTCATGGTACAGACAATGCAAAGTCATTATGGAGAAATGATACCCTTGCTGCTAATCGGAATTGGGTAAACTATAATTTTAAAGGTGTAATGTCTAATAAATCGGCAATTGGAACAATCATAAAATTAAAAACTACTATGAAAGGAAAATCTGTTTGGCAGACTAGAATGATTAGTGCTCAAAATAGTTTTCAAGGCCAAAATGATTTGCGTGTTCATTTCGGTTTAAATGATGCTACAGTTGTTGAACGTATTGAAATTTTATGGCCATCAGGCTTGCGCGAGTATTATGAAAATAAAAGTGTAAATGTATTCGAAAATATAATTGAAGGAAACGGAACTTTCTTGTCTATCAACAATAATAAAAAAACATCTTTAGTAAAAGTTTATCCTAATCCAAGTAAAGGAATTGTAAATATTGAACCACTTACAAATTTAAAAACATTTCAGTTGTCAATCATCGATTTTAATGGTCGTTTGATTTTAGACATTCCAATAATAAATGATGTTTATAGCTTAGATACTTCACTATTTAGTAAGGGAACGTATATACTCAGAATTGCAAAGGATGATGAGCTCTATTTTGAAAAAATCATTGTGGAGTAATAGATTTTTTTTAATTGTTAATTGTTAATTGTCAATTGTTAATTAGGGTTAATAGGTTATTAAGTTAATGGGTTATTCAGTTAATGGGTTATTAAGTTATTAAGTTAATTAGAAAATTACATTAACAATTGACAATTAACAATTGACAATTAAAAAGAAGAGGGGAATCCTTTGCCTTTAAGGCTTTCGGCTGATTTCTCTATTTTATGTTTTAATTCTGTTTTATATTGTTCTAAGCGTTCGGCAATTTGTGCGTCGTTGCTTCCTAAAATTTGTGCGGCTAATAATCCTGCATTTTTAGCACCATTTAAAGCTACTGTTGCTACAGGAATTCCTCCTGGCATTTGAAGGATTGATAATACCGAATCCCAACCATCAATGGAGTTCGACGATTTAACAGGTACACCAATTACTGGCAATGTAGTTAAGGACGCTACCATTCCTGGTAAATGAGCTGCACCGCCTGCACCTGCAATGATCACTTGTAAGCCTCTATCTCTTGCAGTTTTTGCATAGTCGAACATTCGCTCTGGTGTTCGGTGTGCCGATACCACAGTTAATTCGTATACGATACCAAGTTCATTTAAAATGAAAGCCGCTTCTTCCATTACCGGTAGATCCGATTCACTACCCATGATGATTCCTATTTTTGCATGCATCTTTGATAATTGTTATTTGTTAATTGGGGTTATTAGGTTATTAGGTTATTGAGTTATTAAGATAATAGGTTATTAGGTTATTTAGTTATTGATGTAATTTAGTATTTAACTGAGTTCGCCGCGGTAATTCGTAATTCGTAATTTTTAATTCGTAATTCATAATTTTTAATTCGTAATTACCTTCAAGGTTTCCTTTACCATCCTTGCTTTCCTAATCGCTTCTTCTCGTTTTTCATCAATTACGGTTACATGTCCCATTTTACGGAAAGGTTTGGTTATTTTTTTTCCATATAGATGTACATATACTCCACTAATTTCTAAAATATTTTCTAATCCTATGTATTTTGCCTCTCCACTGTGTCCTTCTTCTCCCAACACATTAATCATTACCGAAGTGTATTTTGCATCGGTATTGGCTAGGGGTTGATTTACAATCGCTCTTAAGTGTTGCTCGAATTGTGAGCATAAATTCCCTTCGATGGTTTGATGTCCGCTGTTATGTGGGCGAGGAGCCATCTCATTCACTAATATTTCGCCATCTTTCGTTAAAAACATTTCCACCGCTAATAAACCAACAAGTTCTAATTCTTCGGCAATTTTAATGGCTAAATTTTCGGCTTTTAAAGAAATATATTCCGATACCTGTGCAGGCGAAACTAAAAATTCTACCAAGTTTGCAGTAGGGTGAAACTCCATTTCTACCAATGGAAAGGTTTTGCATTCGCCCGATTCATTACGAGCTACAATTACGGCAATTTCTTTTTCGTAATCTACTAATCGCTCCACCAAGCTTGGAGCCTCAAAAGCTTGTGCTAAATCTTGCTTCTCTCTAATGATTTGTACTCCTTTGCCATCGTAACCATCTTTGCGTAATTTTTGGACGAATGGCAAGCCCCAATTCAATTCCTCTAGGCTTTGTTTATTATCGATGAGTTTGAAATCGGAAGTTGGAATGCCATGAGCTTTCATCCATTCTTTTTGTACCCCTTTATCTCTAATCATTTTAATGATGGATGGTTGAGGGAATACTTTTATTCCTTCTTTCTCTAATTGCTCTAAAGCTTCAACGTTAACCTTTTCAATTTCTATGGTCAATAAATCAACTTTCTTTCCGAAGGCATACACAGTATCGTAATCGGTAATATCTCCAACACTAAAATGGTCGCAAATATTTTTACAAGGAGCGTTAGGGTCGGGGTCTATTACATGGCAAGTAACATTATAGTTCAAAGCATTTTGTATCCACATTCTTCCTAATTGTCCACCACCCAAAATCCCAATATTCATATCACCGTAAAATGTTTTCATTATGCTTCTTGTTTAACGCTGCCTAGTTTAATTTTTCTTTGTAATTCTAATATACCACCAATCAATGCTTCTGGTCGAGGCGGACAACCTTGAATGTAAACATCCACGGGTATGATTTGATCAACACCTTTTACCACATGGTATCCGTGTTGCCAATAAGGTCCACCGCAGTTAGAGCATGAGCCCATGCTAATAACATAGCGTGGTTCAGGCATTTGTTCGTATAATACTTTTATACGCTCTGCCATTTTAAAAGTAACGGTTCCTGCCACAATCATCACATCTGCTTGTCGAGGTGAGGGGCGAGGGAACACTCCAAATCGTTCCAAATCGAAATTACCCGATTGGGTATCCATAAATTCTATCGCACAACATGCCAATCCGAAACCCATCGGCCAAAGCGACGATAAGCGTGCCCAATCGAGCAGCTCATCTAATTTGGTAATGGCTACCCCTTCGCGTTCTAGTTGATGTGGTAGTTTACTCATTGTTCTCTTTTTTTACAGCCGATTTAAAGGGTGGTCTTCGAACACCAGCGGGTGCAGCACTTGTTGTTGCTGGTGCAACTTCTGCTACAACCTCTTTCTCTTGAACTTTAAAAGATTTTACTGTATAATTTATGGTATTAATTGCTTCGTAAAAATTAGATGGAATTGAAGTATTTGCTTTTGGTAAGTTTATTTGCGGACGAATCCATTCTAAGTCGCCTTTACGCCAAACATACACCAAGCCTAATAACAAAATAAAAATGAAGATGCTCATTTCAACCATGTTAAAAAGCCCCCAATGTGGTACGGTTTCTAGTAATTCTTTGTTAGCAAAAATGGTCGACCAAGGAAATAAAAAGATAAGTTCTACATCAAACAATAAAAACACGATGGCTATCATGTAAAATCGCATGTTAAAGGGTGTACGCGATGGGCCTGATGTAATTTCACCACATTCGTACGTAGAGTTTTTTATTGGGTTGGGTTTTCTTTTTTGCAGAAAGGCATTAATAGCCATGCCTATGAGGATAAATGCTATCCCTAGCAGCATGAAAATGAATATTTTGCCAAATTCACTAATATCTTGACTTCCTTGCATGTTCAAAAATACAAAATAATGCGAGCATTAACGTAGGTTTTGCGCAATTACATAACCCGATGCCCATGCCCATTGAAAATTATATCCTCCTAACCACCCGGTAACATCCACACATTCACCACCAAAAAATAAACCAGGCACTTTCTTCGCTTCTAAACTTTTCGACGATAATTCATCGGTGCTAATACCTCCACGCATTACTTCCGCTTTCTCATAACCTTTGTCGCCAGCAGGTTGCACTTCAAATGCATGAATGGTATTTTCTATTAAATCCAATTCTGCATTACTCAGGCTTGCTAAATTTTTATCGTATGGTAAGTAAACAGCCATGGCCATACAAAGTTTGTTAGGAAGAAATACCGATAAGAAATTTTGCAATAACTTCTTTCCGTTTTGTTGTCGGGTTTCTTCTATTAATTGTTTTATCGACTGATTGGGAAGAAAATTTATTTGAATAGATTTCGGAGCTCTCCAGTATGAGGAAATTTGTAGAATGGCCGGTCCGCTTAAGCCCCAATGTGTGAACAATATGTTTTCTTCAAACATTACTTGCTCATAACTTACTTGCGCAAACACACTGGTACCACTCATGGCTTCAAACCAATCGCGTTCTTTATGTCCAATAACTAATGGCACCAAGGCTGGTGCTGTTTTAGTAATGGCAATGTTAAATTGTTTGGCAATTTGAAAAGCAAAATCGGTAGCGCCCATTTTAGGAATAGGTAAACCACCCGTTGCAATCACTACATTTTTGCTTTGTAGTTTCTCTTGTTTACCGTTTCGCTCCATCAGTAGCGTAAAGTCATCATCGTTTTTTGTTATGCTGATGATGCGGCTTCGGGTATAGATTGCTTGCCCCAATTCATCAATCAATTGTTCGAAGGCTCTTACAATGTCCGAAGCTTTATTGCTCGTAGGAAATAGTTGACCCAGCGTTTTTTCTTGTCCTTCGATTCCAAACATTTGAAAAAACTGAATGGTATCTTCAACGGTCCACTGCGAAAGTGCCGACTTTATAAAATGTTCGTTTTCTGAAATAAAATTTTCTGAAGTGGTATGCAAGTTGGTATAATTACAACGACCACCACCAGAGATTAATATTTTTGCGCCTACTTTATCGTTGTGTTCAACAACAACAGCCGATTTACCCAGGTATCCGGCTTGCACGGCACACATTAAGCCACAAGCACCACCACCAATAATTACAACATCTATGTTTTGTGTGGCCATCTTATTTGCTTAAGTATTGTTTCCATAAATGTTCTCTATGGTCGGGATGTGCGATGCTGATTAATGCTTTGGCTCTTTGTTCTAAATTTAAGCCGAATAAATTTACTGAACCATATTCTGTAACAACATAATGCACGTGACCACGAGTGGTTACTACACCAGCACCTGGTTTTAAATTAAATACTATTTTCGATTCTCCTTTGGTGGTGGTTGATGGTAGTGCGATGATCGGTTTCCCGTTGTGTGAAATTGCCGCTGCTCGCATAAAATCCATTTGCCCGCCAATACCCGAATACATTCGGTTTCCAATGGAGTCGGCACAAATTTGTCCGGTTAAGTCGATTTCCAACGCTGAGTTTATAGCCGTTACTTGGTCGTTGCGATAAATATTTAGAGGGGAGTTTACATACAACACATCACGCATTTTAACCAAAGGATTGTCATTTAAAAACTCATATACTTTTTTACTGCCGTAGGCAAAGGTCGATACAATTTGATGCTTATCTATTTTCTTACGTGCTCCTGTAATAGCACCTTTGTTAAACAAGCCGATGAGTCCATCGCTAAACATTTCGGTATGGATACCCAAATCTTTATGGTTACCTAAGCAAGAGAGCACAGCGTCGGGTATTGCACCAATTCCCATTTGTAAACAAGCACCATCGTCTACCAACTCAGCCACATTTTTACCAATGTTTTGTTCAATTGCTGAAATGGTATGTGCATGCATTTCCGGAAGTTCATCGTTACATTCTATGGCAAAATGTATTTTGTCTTTGTGAATCATTCCATCGCCATGCGTGCGAGGCATGTTTGGGTTTATTTGTGCAATTACAATTTTTGCATGCTCAACAGCTGTTAAGCTCGTATCAACAGATACACCTAAGGTGCAATATCCATGAGCATCGGGAGGCGATACATGAATGAGTGCAACATCTAAGGGTAAAATATTTTTCTTAAAGAGTAGGGGAATTTCCGATAAGAATATGGGAATAAAATCAGCACGTTTTTCGTTCACCGCTTTACGAACATTGGCGCCAATAAAAAAGGCATCGAGTTTAAAATGTTCTTCCATGCCGGGTGCTGTGTAAGGAGCTTCTCCTTCGGTATGGATATGAACGATATTAACGCCAAACAGCTCGTTATTACGAGCTGTTAATGCTTTTATTAATTGTTGTGGTGCTGCTGCAACACTGTGTATAAATACTCTGTCGTTCGACTTAATATGTTTAACTGCCTCATCGGCTGTACAAATAATCATGCTATAATTTTAGCGACAAAGATACTTGGAATTGTTGGTTTTTAGAAGTAATAGCTTTCTCTAATTCCGACAATCCAACAATGTATCTAGCACTAGCACCCAATCGCCATACTTGCGCTGAAGCACCAAATGCTGCACTTACTTCCGAATTTTTAAAGTCGGGTTGCACCGTGAGGATGTTTCCAACTCCTTCAATATTTTCACTAATCAAGTAAGAAAATTGTGGTCCAGCATCTAAAGTTATCATCGGAAATATTTTCACTTTTAACATTACCGGAATATCGATGTAATTGAGCGTAACATCTTTTACATTTTCTTCTACGTAACCACGTTGCGAGAAAAGAATTTCGGGTTGTACAGCTAAAATAACTAGGTTTAATTTTCCATACACGCCAGCGTGAAAACCTTGTTTGAAATTTGTGTTTAGGTTGGTGCTGTAAATATTAGAATAATTCAAACCACCTTTAATACCATAAGATACTTGTGCAATCGATGCTTTTACTACCAGTAATAACACCAGGGAAATGATTATTTTTTTCATGGGTTCTTAAGTTCGTTAGTTCATTAGTTCGTATGCTCGTATGCTCGTATGCTCGTAAGTTCGCCCCTCAACTCCGCTTCGCTTCGTTCGGGGACCGAGTGCTATAAATTAATAATTCGCTACATCCATCTCCACGAGTTTCTTCAGAGCTAACATTGTTTTTTCGTCTTGTTCTTTAAATTGACTTTTAAAAAAAACAAATAACGAACGAAAGAACCAATTTTGTGCGTACACTTCAGAAGTTTGTGTAATTTCTGTGGTAAATGGTTTATTTTCTTTGAATTGTATTTTAATATGATTTATTAAAATACCATTCTCCAGCTCAAACTCATAATATTGTTCGGGTATAACCTCTAGTACTTTTTCGGTCATTATAAAATCCTGACCATTTTCTTTTACATAGAGTTTAAATTCGGAACCTTTGCTCATGGCTTCCCCTTTTATGGTTTCAATTTTTACAAAACCAGGCATCCATTGGCTCATCAAATCCTTGTTGCTAAATACTTGCCACGTTTGTTTTGCCGAACGGTTAATAACGATAGTTGATTCGTAGGTAACGCTAGGTTTAACTAAACCAATCACATAAAAACCTAAGAAACAGGTGGCAATAAAGCCGATTACGTAGAGGAGAGTTTTGGTGGTAAAGTTCATGAAGCGAAGATAAGGATTTACGATTATACGACAATACGATTGTACGACTATACGACTATACGACCATACGAAAGGAAGAACATAGTCTTGTGTCCTGTGTCCTGAATCCTGCATCCTTTATCTCGCTTTTTATGCTTCGGTGCTTTTAAAGTACAACAACAAGGCTACACTTGCCAACACCGTTTCGGTTACGATCCATTGAGAACCGAAGGCTCCGAGGGCACCATCTACCATAATGGTTAACAAACGCGAGAGTGCGTAGGAGCCCCAAAATACGGCCAGAAATAACATGCCTTGTTTTAGGTTGTTTCTCCATAGATAAATCATAACCATCAGAATAGCAATACCTGCACCGCCATAAACACCACGGATGGAACTCATGGCGTCGGTGTTTTCTAATTTTACTTGTACTAAATCCATCACCGATTGTGGACTGTTAAAGGCCATTAAACTTACGCTAGCGATACCTAGTACCGAAAGACCCATTAAAATTGAACTCGAAATCTTAATTACTTTATTCATAATAATATTTGTTTAGTATTTTTAGGCAAATGTCGGTGAGAAAACGACGATGCATCTGACAATTTGCGACAATGATTTGACTTATTACGACATGCAGGTACACAAAGAGATACTTTTGAATTTAGCTCGAAACATGCAAAGTTTCGGACGTACGGAGCAAGAGATTTTATCGAGCGCGGGAATCAGCTTAAGGGAAGTAGTGAATGAGCACGATATGGTGGAGGGTTCATACGGAATAAAACTATGGAAAGTTATTTTAGAAGAAACACAGTATCCTTTAGTGGGCTTAAGTTTTGGAAAAAACCTAAATTTCTCGGCACTTTCTTGGATATCGGCTTTAACACAAAGCGCAAAAAACTTGCAGGAAGCATGGAAAAGTTTTTGCGATTTCTCTTTACTTATGGGCGACATGTATGCATATGAATTAAAGGAAGAAAAGGAGCGTGTTAGTATTATTTTTAAACCACACAAGGAATGGCTAAAAGAGAGCGCCATTACTGCACAGCAAGCCAGCCTTCATGCAATGAGTATGTGCATGTCATTATCGGCATTTTTATGTGGAAGAACAATAGCTTTAGAAGAATGTAGGCTTGCTTTTTCGGTAGAGCAGAAGTATAGAGAAAACTTAACTCAAGTTTTTAAAAACGTACATGTAGGTTGCGATGAAAATGAATTAGTATTTAGCCAAGATACGGCAAACATTCCTGTGATTACTAGCAACGAATCGGTGTATAATTACATGCTACAATTTTGCGAGCAAAAATTAAAGGAGTTAAACACCGCACTTAATTATGCTGATAAGGTGAAAAATATTTTGCATCAAAAGAATTCATTTTATTTACCAAAAATCGACGAGGTGTCGGCGATGTTACATTTAAGTGCACGAACATTACAACGAAAACTAAAAGAGGAGAATGTTCAGTACCATCAATTGGTAGAAGAATACCAAATTACACAAGCAAAAAATCTACTTAAACAAAAAGAAATCCAAGTAAAGGAAGTGGCGTATTTATTAGGTTATGCGAATTCAGAGAGTTTCAACAGGGCCTTTAAGAAGAACACAGGGATGAGCCCGAAACAGTATAGGTGAAGTACGAATTACTAATTATCAGAATCTTCATCTCTAGTTTGAAAATTGTCTCATGTCTCACAGCGAAGCGGTCTCATGTCTAAATTTATCCGTGCGACCCAAACACCACCAACATCACTACCACCACCAGCAATAGAAAAATCACTCTTGCCCAAACTGCTGCTTTTTTGAGTTTGCGTTTTCGTTCGGAATCTTCTTCGCGAATGAGCAATAAACTTTCGGCTTCGCTTTGTAATTTAATTTTTTCTTTTTCCTTCTGATAGGAGAGTCGCTCTGCTTCTAGTAATGCACCACAATGTTCACAGCGGTCGGTTTCGAGTCCACTGCGCTTAGTCCATTGTTGGCATTGTTTGCAGAAAGCTTCCATGGTAATGTGATAATGAGATAATGTGATAATGTGATAATGTGATAATGAGATAATGTGATAATGTGATAATGAGATAATGTGATAATATTGCTCCATTATCACATTATCATATTATCTCATTAGCTAATTAACCTTTCTACCTTTCATCTTGCTCTTTTTCACATTTAACTTCGTAGCGACACTCTTTTTTACTTTGAGTTTAGCGCGAACGCCCGATGCTGCTACCATGTAGGCTTTACCGTCGTAGTTAATTTTTCCGTTTCCGTTTTTGTCAACTTCGTTTACTTGTAATACATAGGCCGATTTAGCAGTGCCTCCTCTTGGGAACACAAATACTAAATTTTTATTTGCACCTTCTTCAAAAGAAACCAACATGCGGTCGGCACTCACTTGTGTGCATACTCCTGGGGTATTTCTTTTTAGTTTGATGATTTGAACTTGTTTACCGTTCTCTACTTTAATAGTTCCCGAACTTACTTTCGTTTCACCAGAAGTTACCACTCGTTTAAATTCCACTTTTCGATCAACATAATACTGTAGTTTCGTGAGTGGAGTATTCGTAGCCTCTACCCGAGCCCTCACATCAGTATTAAATAAAATTTTACGCGAGCAAGAACCGAAGCTCATTGCCGTAAGAATGCCTAGAATGATTAGTTTGCTTTTCATATTCTTTTTTAGTCTCTAGTCTTTAGTCTCTAGTCGTTAGTATTTAGTAGTTAGGTGCTTGTCTAAAGACTAACTACTAACTACTAGCTACTTATTTTTTCATCGCTACTCTATACAAGATCACTCCCATCAAAACGAAGAAAAGTGCTCCAATGATATTGTAACCATCGGGTCCAAAGGTAGCAGTTATTCCGTGTTCTGCGTTTAATTTTTGTAAAGTTGCCGATACAGAATCGTTTACCGAAAGGATAGCCACGATAACGCCGGCTAAGGCTCCTCCGGCTACTAATCCGGTTGCGTATAAACTTCCCTTGCCCAACTCTTCATCTTCTTGCGATTCGCCTTTTTTCTCTTTTCTCCATTCCACAATTTTTTTAACCACACCTCCTGCAAAAATAGGAAGGGTAGTGGCTAATGGTAAATATGCACCAACTGCAAACGATAATGATTTCACTCCGCATAATTCCATGGTGATTGCGAAAAATACTCCCACCAACACAAATTGCCAATCTAAATTATACGATAAAATTCCTTTCACTAAGGTGGCCATTAAGGTTCCTTGTGGCGCTGGATAAGCATCGCTACCTATGGCGTGTGTAATACCCTGACTCAACATTTCTTGTGTAGGAGTATCTAATATTTTTACGGTAAGTCCGATGAAAATTGACGATACAATGGCACCTATAAACAAAGCAATTTGTTGGTATTTTGGAGTAGCACCTACAAGGTACCCCGATTTTAAATCTTGTGAAGTGGCACCTGCGTTGGCAGCAGCAATACAAATCATACCACCCACCACTAAAGCCATAGGCTCGTATACTTTACCCGTCCAACCGATGGCAATAAATACCAAACAAGTACCCATAAGCGTGGCAATGGTCATGCCCGAAATAGGGGAGTTCGATGAACCAATGAGTCCAACAATTCTAGAAGCTACGGTTACAAAAAATGCACCGAAGATAACTACCAAAACACCCAATAATAATTTGCTCCAAACACTGTCGCCTGGAATTTGTGGTAAGAAAGCCATGAGCAATACCAAGGCTAAACTGCCGAACAAAACTACTTTTATGTTT
>JACCEA012219236.1_pt1 | contig 13308 bp, 9 predicted proteins | sample 7449851 | NCBI WGS metagenome assembly JACCEA01 (sample SAMN15323453, study PRJNA562643) | freshwater metagenome | isolation source: river surface water | place: USA:Blue River Watershed | collected 2017-08-18 | reverse complement strand
CTAAACGCATTTCTTCATTTGCATCTTTTAACTTATTGACTTCTTTAATCCAAACCGCACGCTCTTCATCTCTCGCTTCAATACGAATGGCAAGAATCTGTTCATCAGTGTAACGAGGAGGGCCCGATCTCTCAAGCTTGAGTTCTTCTTCTAAAGTGAAAACTTCATCCTTTAAAGCATTAATTGCTTTCTTTGTCGCATCTCTCTCTGACTCTAATGTCTGTTGTAAACCACCAATCGTCTTCTCTAGACCAGCTACCTTGGATGCAGCTTCCTCTTCTTGTCGCTTCATGTCTTTCTTCAAAATCTCAATATATTCTTCTAATGACTTCATCTTAATTTGTTGGTTCGAGAAGATTCTCATTTGTTCCGCTAACTTTTCCTCGCTTTCTTTTACCTTACGATCACTCTCTGATAAGATTTCCCCGAGGTTTTCAGATAGATGTGTGAGTTCTTTATGTAATGAATCAAATTTGTTATCTTGCTGATGAAATTGTGAATTGACTGATTTGACTTGCTCATCTAATGAAAACATTAAACGATTCGTTGTTCGAACAAGTTGTTGTAATCCTAATACAAGCATCTTCTGGTTACGGACTTCAGATTCTTTTTCTAACAAAAGCTTTGCATTTTCTCGTTGTGATGCATCAATTTGCGCTTGAAGTTCCTTTGCTTGCTCTTCTTTTTCATTCCACATCACTTGAATATGTTTCTTCAATTCATCAATTTTACTCAAATGTACTTGAATTTTATCTTCAAACTCTGCTTCTTTCTTCATCGAATGATTCTTAAGTACCATATAACTATCCTTCTCGTGATCTAATCGCCGATTGAGATCTTGAATATCACCTTCTAATCCACGAATCTTTCCATTAGCGTCTGCCTTTTCTCGCTGCAGACCTTCAATCTGACTATGCAATCCATCTTCTGTGCGTAACAAATCATCAACACGTTTCATCAACACATCGATACGCGATTGTGCAGTGTTCAATTCCATCTTTGTATCAGATAATTCGACTGATACTTGCGAGAGACTAGTTTTCCTGTCTGCTAACTCTGCCTCAACTTGTTCGAGTTGTTCTTTCACTGCTTTCAACTCATTTGCTTCATCATTGTTTCGAATCATATTGGGATCGCGTTCTTTTTGCTCTAAAAACCGTAACTTACGCTCAAGAATAGCTAATTTCAATGCCATTTCATCACGATAGAGGTCCCTATTGTTGATGGTTTCCTTATAGCGTTCTTTATCAGTTTGCCTGCGGAAGAAAAGACAGATTGAGAAACAAGATAACAGATTGAGTACAACCAGACACTCACCATTGCATTGTGACGGATCTGGCTTTCTGTTCGAGATTTTCAACTTGTTTCTGTAGTTGAGTGACTTTATTCTGTAACATAATACTCACAATGGCACTATCGCCTTTCACGTCACCTTTCAAATCTTCATAATCCACTCCTCCACCAGCACCACCCGATCCAACTCCAACCATTTCACCACTTGGACCATCACCACTAATAGTAGCCATGGCTTGTACTGCTAAAGCTTTGTTGAAAGCATTTTTCGCTTTTGACTTGGCAGCTTTGGCAGCTTTCTCTTGTTGTTTCTCGGTAATCTTAGTCAATTTACCAACTGCCATATTCATTCTACGTTTGATATCTAATTTCATATTCTCTGCAAGATCTTGTTTCTCTATTGTTCCGAGAATACTTTCAATTTCTTTATTGACTTCTTCTTGTTCCTCCCAATTAAAAGGTTCAATAAATGCTGTAGCGAGTTCATCTTCTGGATTGGTTAGAAAGGGATCCCTATCACCATAGTCACCACTATCCTCCGCGCCACTATAGCTGGAGTCATCGCGTATATCATTTGACATGATTTGGAAATTCGCTGGATGAAAATGTTGAATTCTGTTGTATTTTGTTTTTCCTTTAACCACAAAAATGGTCAATACCAGATTCCCGACAAGAAAGAAGAACAGCTGTAACAAAAAAAACAGAAAGAAAATGCAGAACCAACAGTGGGTTCATAGAGCGATTTTTGTTGGTTCTCTGCTTTGCTTTTCTCACTCAATTTAAACTTGGGTGAGCCGTGAAAATGGTCAAAATGAACGAAACGGCCCATGATATACGGTTGATTTCCACGGTTATATAGTGATTTTCACAATGAAACGAATTGGGGAGCCGCCGGAAATTGCGGCGCTCATCATCATCATACACCCAAACATTTCATTTCATAAAGTTAATTGCGGCCATCATCGTCCAGTAAAATGTGAATATTGTAGGTTTGAAGGGATTGCTTCTGGAATTCTTGCCCATCACCAAACCAAATAATGTCCGTCTCATCCAATTACATGTTTGATTCCTGGTTGTGTTACAATGCACAGAAATCAAGTGGACAATCATTAGAGCAACATTTACTTCGAAGGTTAAATGCAGTAAGAATACCGATTCAGTCAATTGTCCAGTATGGTCGCCACAATAACGACAGTTGTATTCCGGTTCACTTCGATAGATGGAACTATTCGAATCTGTAAGGTTCCTCGCATCATCAACCGATCCTGTTATTACACAATAAGCGATGCAAACGATAGAAGGTAGGTGGTAAAGTGACTGCATTAGTGGTTGCGGAGTGTGAGAATCGATGATATTCTGGAGATGATAGTGGTCGCCGAAAATATCAGATTATAATTTATTGAGATTCAAAACTTTTAATAATTGCCAGATGAACCATAATAGACCAGTGACATGTCTGGTAGCAAGAGCTTTTATATTCAGCATTACTCGATCTCACAATCAAAATATGGAATACTGAGAATTACAAATGTATGCATACGATTCAAAACCTTGTAGCACCAGCCATGGTAATGACCATCTTCCGTGATCGTCTGATTACTGCTTGTAATTGTAACGTAATTCAGATATGGCAAATCAGAGGCTCGTTATTGAAATCAGTTCGTTGCTTCTATCCGATCACGTCAATAATTACTGTGCCTTATCTTAATCGTTTCTTTTATGGTCAACATACTGCAACATCCAGTTGATTCAGGAGAGCCAACGACCCCGTTTAGAAATTTAGGAGTTGTTTACTGTGCCATACCATTTGGTTTCAATGAAGCGATTTGTTTTTTGCGCTGGAAATAATACAGGATGTATCCAAGTCTGGGATTTAACGGACGCTACTTGTTGTTGATTGGCGTTTAGGGTTAGGGTCAGGCTTAGATCGATGCTCTCCTTTGTTTAGCGATAGATAAGCAATTGAGTGTGTTGATTATTTTCTCTCGTGCGTTGGTCTACAAGCTAATGGAATTTATATACTTTTGAGAACGCAGGTATAGTAGTAATTTGCAATATTAATTCATTCAACCAATATCAGGATTACTTTACTTAAAGTTAACCAATCGATGAGATTATTTACTACCTGGTATCAATATGTTAGATCGTAATTCTGCGGATAACTGAGCTGATAAATCATTTCTACCTAATTTCTTATACCATTCAATCAGATCTTGAGCCCATCGCTGCGTATTTCCATGTTGATCACCACAAAGGTGTCGTTGTTTATCAATACAATTTTTATATAATTTCAAACCTTCACTATGTCTTCCTAAATGTAATAACAATGATGCAAAAGACTGCATAACAATTAAACTATCATGATGCATTGCTCCTAATGTCTGTATACGTTGAGTATAACATTCTTCTATTAACAGTAATGCTTGATCTAATTTTCCTATATTCCAATATAGTGTGCCTAATGCAAGCATGGTCGAGAGAGTATCTCGATGTGACTTCCCAAGAGTCACACGTCGTCTTTCCAAGCAGCATTCGAATTGAGATTGTGCGTCATCGAGTCGTTCCAATTGCCAATATAAAGAAGCCAATGTATGCATAGTTTCAAGGGTTGAGCGATTTTCTTTCCCTAGTTTATCTTCTTGCCCACGAAGACAGTCTTCCAACAATTTGAGTGCCTTCAATGATTCATGTAATCGTATATGCATCTTCGCTAATTGAAACATTGCAACGAAGGTGTCCGGATCACCGGGTCCAAATAATTCTTGCCTCAAACGCCAACAGGTATCCAGTATCAGTACAGCTAGATCATATCGATTCCTCTTCATATAAATCATTGCAAGATCATTCATTGATACTAAAGTGGATCGATACGTTTCCGATGGATCTACTGGTTTTGTCAGTGGCCTATTTATTGTTGTGACTGGCATAAGCTCAGTGGCAAGGTCTAGTTTGCCTAAATAAGTGTACAATCCTGCTAATGTCTGTTTCGTTGCCATGGTATCCACATGAGTCTCTCCGAGGAGTCGTGTTTGATGTTCAAAGCACTCCTTCAACATTGGAAGTGAACGATCATATCTACGATGTTGATTGTAGAGTCTTGCCAAGTGATGCATAGAAATTAATGTATCTCTATGAACCTCACCCAATACTATCTTCCGCTGAGCGAAGCACTCTTTTTCTAATTGTAGAGCTTCCTCTTCATTGTCATCTTCATTATAGAGCACAGCAAGTTGATGCATGGAATCTAATGTGTCAGAATGGTCACTGCCAAGTATCTCTCTCTGTTTCGATAAACATTCCTCTAACACAGGTAATGCCAAATCATTTCGATGAAGTCGACCAAATAGTGTGACAAGTTCATACGCTGCCGCACAACTCTCTTGTTCATATTTCTTTCTGGTGGTGAGCAGTAGTGGATTCTGTTGGTTGTTGTTGGTGGGTGGAAGTTCTTGGTTCAACGTGGACAGAATTGGATGGACTAACGGAGATGGGGTGAATCTTGGTATCTCAATGACATAGCGACGAAATAAAAATCTTCGAAAGAAAGGGAAATGTCTAAAAGTCATCATAGATAGTGGATTTGTTTTTGGTTTGTAGTGCTGCTCTACTCATCAAATGCAAGTGCGTAAATTTGAACGTTTATAATTTATTATATGACGTAACACATATCAATGATCATTAAAACAATAAAATTATGAGCTCAAAGGACTGAAATTGCTTGTTGTGCTTTAATTTATTAAAATAAACGGGGGTTGGGACATGATCCTTATAAAAAAAACGATAGTGAGAAGGCGAAGTTTGATTGGACAAATGGATTTCTATGAAGCTGTGGATTTCACTGATATAGTTCTGCATAGCAGTTTAACCCTTGTAGCCGTATATTTTTGTTTCAGTGTAAACAGATTTACTAGGCTATTCTCTTCTGATCATGAAATTGCTCCAACTTCTCATCAAACAAATAATATCTATATTCAACCAAAGAATTGGTTCTTTGGTGTGATGGCTGTGGCTTCAATGTGTAGTATCCTGCCGGATATCAGTTGTCTTGATTATTATTTTAAGGGCGATTGTATGTTTGATGATGGAACTATTGATTTTACTTTCGAAATAATCACTACTATTGTCAGTGGTGTTGGATATGTGTATACTGTAATTGTACCATGTATTCTATGGAATGATGCGTTGACATTAAAAGACGGTAAATTATTTTATTCCAAATATCCACCAGATAGAATGAAAACATTTTATCGTTTTGTTTTGATAAGTGAAATAATAGCAAGTGTGGGTATTGTTATCGCTTTTATTATCATTTATGTTAATTATAATATAGGAATCATGTTAGTCGAAATTTGCAGGTTAATTGTAGCGATTCTAAGTGCAGGGATTTGTATCGCTTGTTGTATATCAGCGTTGCAAATATCCGCCTTAGTAAATCGTCTATACCCCACTAATGTTCCATTTAGCCGTAATAGTAGTGTTTGTAATCAGCCATTATTTTGGCGATTGCTATTTCCGATGTTTATCATTATGATATCTTATATGGGTCGTGCTTTAGTTTTGCTAATAGGTTTGGTGTGGGAAGATTATCCCTTCGATGAAAAATGGTATTATTTGTGTTGGATTTTATTTAGTGAATGGATGCCAAATGTTGTTTGCTCTTTTGTATTGATTGATGTGGTTCGTAGAATAGGCAAACGGACTATTGATGAAATAAGTGAAGACGGAGAGAGTGAAGATGGAATTCTATTGCATCATCATGACGAAGAGCTTTTAAGTGATCGTCAGTTTTAGTGTATCATCGTTGAATCATCTGATCACATTGATGACTTCATATTTGTCGGGTTTATACATTTATCATTGTCAAAAGTAACTGTCAAAAGATACGTTAGGAATGGATTAAGTTAGTATACATAAAAGTATCGTGTTGATCTACCGTTATTATTTCAAACTGTATAAATTAGATCAATTTATTTCAAAGATGGAACATATTTATAGTATCTTAACCGCACGCAACTGACTACTCACTGACTGTAGTTAGTACGCAAGTTGCATTTATAAACTTAGGAAAGAGAGAAATGTGTGGAAAGATTTACCTAATCATTTATGTCGTTTTATTGAAATAGCTTCGTCACTATTATTACTCTTTCATCCTTGACTACTTAGCCCTTAATCAAGGGTTTTATAAATCTACGTACAATTCATGGGACATTGTACAGCAAGTGTTATTTATAAGTTATGTTTGAATTGCGATTTTCATTTGATTGTTGTGTGCATGTGTTAAATAAGTGGAACATAAAATAATTGTTATAAAAGAAATCTTTTGTTTTCACAAGTGAATAGTAACATATTGAGATTATTGAACCTTTGTCAAATATAATTCGGTTAGTAACTAAAGTAGAACATAGTAAGTATTTGTGACTTTTTATAATTTAATTTCATCACTATTTTATATTAAAATGAAATATTTCAGATCTTTCGTGACAATTAGTATAAAATTGATTTGAATGTTAAAGCGGCGTAAACGAGGAACAACACACTTCATCGTACCTACATATGGTACATTTTATACTCTTAAAATCGTTTCTATCGATCATTATGAAAGGGCCATCATATTATGGTCATGCGTGCAATATACAGTGATGCGCACGATGATGGTAGATATACTTTACAAGCTAGTCCATCTGGATATCAAACTAATTGGAAAAAATACTTATAATAATTAAACGATTTTCCATCGACTTTGTCGAAATTTAAGTATCTTCATAAATATTACTTATTTTTCTCTGAAAATCTCAATGTTTATAATACATATTTATTGTGTAAGGTTGGGTAATCATGTATATAGTAAATTCAGGGCTGTTTCAAAATCAGAGGTTTTCCTCCTTTGCGCAAAATAATTAATTTATTTAATTGAAAGGTGCACTTCTTGAGACTATTCTCAGATAATATCAGTTAATGACTATAATTCCATTGATGATCGATTTTACCTAATTGATATGAGTCGATAAAATTTTGATGATCAAACATACATGCTGATTCTACAATGGATACGAACCATATCGTTTCATTGATCAGTGTTGTTCTCTACAGCAGTTTAATATTTGTAGCAGGATATTTCAGCATCCGTTTGAACGGACTTCCACTATTCTCTGACTATCAAAATCTATCCACGGCTCGGCAAACGAATCATTTTTATATCGAACCAAAGAATTTATTTTTTGGTGTGATGATCTTTGCCTCATTTTGTAGTCTCCTTCCATATCTTACCTGTCTTATTGGTGATTACAGAGGAGATTGTGTCTATTCAAATGGTAACGCCTTACTTGTGATAGGTAACTCAATTGGCTACATCGTTGGCGGTGTTGGATATGTGTATACTGTAATTGTACCCTGTATACTATGGAACGATGTGTTGACTTTGAAAGATGGTAAATTGTTTAATTCAAAACATCCACCAGATAGAATGAAACAATTTTATCGCATTGTATTATTTGTTAAACTCATATCGAGTATATTGTTTACAATAGCTAATGGATTACTACCTAAAAACTCCAAGCCTGAAAGCACAAATGAAATTGGATTTATCCTCTATATCATCAGCTGGTATATCGAAGCCCTCATGAGTACAGGAATTTGCATTGCTTGCTTCGTCTCCGCAATACAAATATCAAGGTTGGTGAATCGGTTATACAGTGTTGATCGCTCCACTATAGCTTCTAACAACGGTAGTCATAGTCTTTGTAATAAACAACCATTATTTTGGCGATTTTTGTTTCCTATGTTTGTAATTATGACATCATACTTAATTCGTGCTGTATTTTTAGTATTTTTGTCAATAAGCTCTTTTTCAGAAGATTTCAGTGTAAGTTATAATAATGTATCATATTTGTGGTGGACTTTGTTTGCCAAGTGGATCCCGAATGTTTTATGTTCGTATGTATTGATTGGTGTGGTTCGAAGAATAGGCCGAAGGACAATTGATGAAATTAGTGATGACGGCGAGAGTGAATATGGAGAAATAAAGATATACTTTCATTCTGATGAGGTGCCATCACTTGAAGAACATCTTGTAGACTAGATTATTAACGTAACCACAAAGGATTTATTATCCTATTCTTTAATTTAGCTAAAAACATGCACACCATACATTAATAGTACTACAAAGTAACTGTCGTGCATTCACTCAAACGAAATGGACACTTTTTGACACTCTCAAAACACATAAAAAATAAACATGGCGTATATCAGTAACATACATGAACACAGCTACTGAATATAACAGACAAGTAATTCAAAGCAATGCATGTTAATTTCATAAACTCTTTTTATTGTCTTAAATATGGCTTTCCCAATGAAAATTGCCATTTCATTTTACTAAAGACACCCCCACAAATAATAATAGTACACATTCATCAATAGACGCACAAACGAAGTTAAGAACAACACAATAGACACCGTTTTTTTAAATTCCTTATCTCTGATTTTCTCGAACGCACCAAAACATAAAGTCAAACAAGAATAAAAGTCAAACAAAATGTCTCAAACACAATATGGATATTTAATATGACTACAGAAACTATATCTTGACACATGTTTACAACCAAATTAACAATCTTTAACTTAATGGGGCTTTAATTATAGCAAATGACAGCTAATAACGCACACTACAGCAAGGATAAACCATCTATGCACATGTCAATGAGTAAAATACTAAGAAATGAAGGTTTCAAACTTACATTCATAGTTGACCTTAACAAGTTGTTTCATATACTTTCTTCGCTTAATAAAATCTTTATGGATCGAGTTCAACATAACGACAAACCATTTTAAAGAATTCATCACAAATCGCAGGAATAAAACTAATACCAATGATAAATCCCCACGAAGTTCCATCAATCCATGCCATTTCAAACACATCAATTAATCCTGGTATCATACCAATAGCAACGGTAGAACCACATGCACCAACAAATGCTCCAATTACCCATTTACCAGCCCAAAAATTCAAGGAAAATGAGCTATATTTCATGGAACGACAAGTAAAAGATCTCATCAATTCACTAAACACAATTACATAAATGGTAACCGTTTGTGCTTGTGTAATTGCATGAGAATCTTCATTACCAGTCCAATGTCCACTAAAATATTCCAATGCCCAAACATATGAACCCAATACAACAGCAGTTAAAATTACAGTATGAAATGCAATACCAGCTATCATAAAATTATTAATAATCGAAGCATCCTTTAATCTTGGTTTAATATGCATAACATAATCTTCTAATGGTTCAACAGATAATGCTAAAGCAGAAAAAGAATCTGATGTTAAATTTAACCATAAAATTTGTACAGCTGTTAATGCAGATGGTATACCCATTAATACAGAAATTAAAATAACAAATACTTCTGCAGGATTCGTTGTTAATAAAAAATAAACAAATTTAACAATATTTGCATAAATACGTCTACCTTCACGAATTGCTTTCACAATCGATGCAAAGGAATCATCAACAAGAATCATTTGTGCTGCAGCTTTTGCTACATCGGTACCTGTAATACCCATAGCAACACCGATATCAGCAGCTTTTAAGGCAGGAGAGTCATTCACACCATCACCAGTCATTGCAACGATGTATTTCTCATCCTTTAAAGTATTCACAATCGTAATCTTATCTTCTGGTTTAGCACGTGCGAAAACATTACATTCTAAGATCATACGTTTAACTTGTTCAGGTGGAAATTCACCAGATGTTAAACATGAACAATCGATTGCAACATATTTTTCATCTTTATTGATTGCATATTTATTAAATAATTTATATTCACCAACAATTAAGTCTATCTCTTTAGCAACAGCAATTGCAGTATTTAAATAATCACCTGTAATCATTTTAACTTGAATATTTGCACCACGGCAATCACGAACTGCTTGTGGTACTTCTTTACGTGGTGGATCAAAGATAGCCGTTAAACCACAGAAGGTCAAACCAGTGTAGAGATCTTCTTCTTTTGTGATACTAGCATCATTCGCAATATGTTTGTAAGCAAAGGCAATAACACGAAATGCTTGATCGGAATAATCATTGATTTGTTTTGTAATTCTGGCTTTGGATTCAGCATCAATGTTGCAATTATCAAGGATATAGTTTGGAGCACCCTTCACAATGGATAAACGACCAGCATCAAATGGAGCAGTACGATTTGATACAATAGTTGCCATCATTTTCAATGTCGAATTGAATGGTTTTATCTCTTCGATTTGCATCGCCGTTGGATCAATCAAATTCTGTTTTCTTGCAAGAACATAAAGCGCCTTATCGGTCATATTACCTTCTAATTCTTCCTTTTGTGTCTTCGTATTAATGGTCATCTTAGCTTCATTACAGAAATAGGCAATATTGAGAACACGAAAGAAAGCATCTTCCTTGGATTGTTTTGGATCAGGTTTGAAAGTGCCATCCGTCGAATATCCCGTACCACTAACTTCAAAATCTTTAAAATTAGCAAATACACGTACAACAGACATTAAACCTTCGGTCAATGTACCAGTTTTATCCGAACAAATAACTGATGCTGCACCGAGTGTTTCGACAGATTTTAAATTTTTAACTAAACAATTGACTTTGGCCATGGCTTGCATACCCATAGCTAATGTGATCGTCACACATACAGGTAAACCTTCTGGTACAGCAGCAACAGTTAACGATACAGCAATTAAAATCATTTGTAACCATAATGGTTGATCATTCGTTGGATCAGCACCGCGTCCAGTAGTAATACCAACGATTAAGACGACAATACTCATGAAAATGGAGGCATAACCCAATTGTTGTCCGAGTTCTTCTAAATTCTCTTGTAATGGACTTGCCATTGTCTCAACACTATTCAACAACGCAGCGGTAGTACCCATCATAGTCTTCATACCAGTTAAGATGACAACAGCTTCGCATGAACCTTCAACGACAGAAGTACCTTTGAAGATGATTGACTTGTGATGTCCAGCAGCATCAATATCCTTCTTAGGAAATTTAGCCAATGGAATCGATTCACCAGTCAATTGAGCTTCTTCCACCTTGAAAGTACCAGAGATATTGATCACAACAGCATCCGCACAAATGGAAGCACCAGACTTGACAGAGATGATATCACCAGGAACAATATCAGATTGATTGAGTGTGACAAAGGCACCATTACGCTTGACAGAGCAAGTATTCTCAGTAGAAGATTCTAAAGCACCAACAGCATCATCAGCTTGTCCTTCTGTATAGACACCGACAGAAGCATTGACAAGGATAATAAGTGTAATCGCAACAAATTCAGCAAAATCTTGAAATGCAGCAGAAATAATTGCCGCAGCAATTAAAATTAACACTAAGAAATCAGTAAATTGACCAGCTAAACGCATAAAAAATGATACCGGTGGTGGTTTATCTAATTCATTTTTACCATATTTATCAACTTGTTTTGCGACGTGACTATCAGTGAGACCTGTAGTACTGTCAACACCAAAATATCGAAGAACTGCTTCACCACTTTCCATAGCAAGAAATCCATCTAAAGTACGATTAACCTCTTCTGCTGATGTTGCTTGAACTTCACGCACAGAAACTTGTTTGACAAGACTTTGTAAAACAGGAACAGGAACAATGGCTTGTTTAGCGGTTACAGATCTCTCGGAAGATTGTTTGGCCATACGAGGACGAGGCGATCCAGTGCTACGAGGAGAATTATTTTCTTCATCGTGAGGAACAGCCTTGTAGTTATCCTGACGATGATTCTCAGTGTGAATTGGAGTACTCATTTTTTCTTGCTTTAGTGTTCAAGGTTTTGAATCTCTGAACCAAAACCAAGAAATGAAAAAAAAATAATTCAACGGTAAAAGTGTTGAATCAAATCAAGAAAACTTTACAAAGACACTTCGTGGTTGTCAAAAATCGTACAGTTGGTAAGACTTTTTTCACTATCCACAAACGAGGTCGATTGTAAATAAATAAAGAACAGACAGAATATTGCCACTCCCTCGACTGTTTTATATTTTTTCAGCCGTTGATTTGTTGGATCTTTTTTTTGACGGTTGGGATTATATCATAGACATTATTATTGTATTTATATCCCATCAAACGTATTATGTAATGAAACGTTCGTGATTCATAACCGACATTGCCAACCGCCCCACATTGACAAGAAAATCTTCTGACAAATCACAAGCTCTAATTAAAATTTTAAGAATAGAAAAACTGAGATGATGATCATTTATATTTAATACTTAATGTATCTATTTTACAACCTATGCAAACGATTGACCTATATTTCTTTGCAATAAACTATCACTACAAAATTAACTCGGACAAAACATTCTTGCAAAAATTATTTCCATCATACAATTGAACATTATTGCTAGCTGTTTTTATCTATTTTTCTTACAATCTTATTATCTGTTTGAATATGTTTAATCTTACAAAAAGAGGTATTGACCCTACTTCATTACGTTATAATATTAGACTTTATGTGATAAACTACTTTTATAAAACTGAATATTTTATGATTTATTTCTGTTTATTGCTTGTGCTATGGTTATTGCGGACAGAAGAAGTATGATTCAGAGGATTTAAGAAATTTGTCATACGAGACTTACAAGAAGACAAGGATGATACCGGTCGTGGAAGTTGTGGAGCGGCAGAAGAAACTGGCTCGGATCCACCAGAGAGTTGCGGCCAAAGTCGTTTCAATCTCATCCAAGTGACAAAGGAAAGACTATCTGCACCATCTAACATACCATTCATATCGTACACATTGGTTATATCCCAGTCTAATAAGCAAGATTGATTGAATGCGCGGGCATCTTGAAACATTCCTAGCATGTTACCGACACGTTGAGTATTCCACTTGTCCAACGGTTGATTGAAACTAGTGGCATTTGCAAACATGTATTGCATATTCTCCACATGCAATACATCCCAATCGTTGAGGGGTTGATTGAAACATGGTGTACTAGAAAACATACCATTCAATTTT